>JABAHR010003842.1_pt1 | contig 25243 bp, 22 predicted proteins | sample 7062101 | NCBI WGS metagenome assembly JABAHR01 (sample SAMN14534553, study PRJNA622989) | marine sediment metagenome | biome: marine biome [ENVO:00000428]; feature: marine pelagic biome [ENVO:01000023]; material: deep marine sediment [ENVO:00002113] | place: India: Gulf of Kutch | collected...
CGCTACCGCAAGGACATCCTGGCAACCGGCCGCATGTACGCGGAGATGAGCGACCGCCTGGGCATCGTCTGGATGAATCGATGCGTGGAAAGCCTGGAAGTCGACGGGCGCTGGCAGGCGCTGGCGCGCAGCAACCTGCGTGACGATTTTTACCGTATCCGTCGCGACTTCGCCGTAGCCCTGCTGAGCGGTCGCAGCCGCAAGTCGCCCGAAGAGATTTTCCGTGTCTGGCTCAACAATAACGCGGCGCCCATCCGCATGTTCGACTCGATCCTGTCGGAAATGCAGTTGCGGCAGGACATAGATTTCGCGACGCTGTCGGTCGCAGCACAGGAACTGAGGAAACTGACCGACAGTCTTTGACATCCCGATAATCCCGGAGCATTCATGGCAGGAAAACTCGTGCTTTGCCGACACGGGCAAAGCGAATGGAACTTGAAGAACCTGTTCACGGGCTGGGTCGACGTCGACCTCACCGAACAGGGCGTCTCGGAAGCCACCGAGGCGGGCCGCCTGCTGCGCGATCTCGATTACGACTTCGATATCGCGTTCACGTCCGTCTTGAAACGGGCGATCCGCACGCTCTGGATCATGCTCGACGAAATGGACCGTATGTGGATTCCGGTCATCCGCGACTGGCGCCTCAATGAACGGCACTATGGCGCGTTGCAAGGCCTCGACAAAGCGGAAACCGCCGAGAAGTATGGCGATGAGCAGGTGCATATCTGGCGCCGCAGTTACGCGACGCCGCCGCCGGCGCTGGAAGCCGACGACGAGAGGCATCCGGCGCACGACGCTCGTTACGCCGGCATTGCGAACCTGCCCGCCACCGAGTCACTGGCAACAACGCTCGACCGGGTCATACCCTGTTGGAATGAACTGGTGGTCCCGCAACTCCTGGGAGGCAAGAATGTGTTGATCGCCGCGCATGGCAACAGCCTTCGCGCGTTGGTGAAAATGCTGGATGAGATCTCGGAGGAAGAAATCACCGCTTTTAATATTCCGACCGGCGTGCCGATCGAGTACAAGCTGGCCGATGATCTGAAGCCGATATCGCGCGAATTCCTGGGCGATCCCGATGCGATCGCCGCGGCCGCCGCTGCTGTCGCGGCCCAGGCATCGCGTAATTAAGCGGCAGCGGCAGCCGCTCAGCATTACGATGCGCATTACGGCGTCCGCACTGGTCTTGCTGGTCGCGCTGCGCGTGCCGGATGCCACGGCGCAGAATTACGACATCCTCGCCAGTGCGCCGGTGACGGCGATCTACATCGAGACCGATCATGCCGGCAATGAGGGCCGGCGGGGTTGCGATTGGTATCTGGCTGGCGGCGATTACCTGGCTGAGGACCCGGGCGTCGATGTCGGTTCGGACTGCATCATCAGCATTCGCATCCGCGGCATCCTGAGCAGGGAGGGCGCCCTGGCATTTTCCAGGGTCGTCGAGCGTGCAGCTGAGCGCGACCACCAGGCCTCGACGCTGGTCCTCGATTCGAAGGGCGGCGACGCGGACGCCGCCATTTCAATGGCGCAACTGATCCGCAAGAGTGAAGTTTTCAGCGCGGCGCCGGTCGTCGCACGCATCGCCGAGGACGACCAGTCCGCCTGTTTCAGTGCCTGCGTCGTGCTGCTGTCGGCGGCCTTCGGCAAGGATCTCGACTTCTACATCGATAACAACCCGGCGCTGCCTTCGCGGATCGGCATTCACGGACCCGGACAGTTCGACCGGCATCGCGGTGGCTACGACACCTCGGCTGCCAACCGCGAAATCCTGCGGGTCAGCCGGAGGCTGAAGCAATACTTCGCCTCGATCGGCGTTGCCGAAAGGCTCGTCGACGACATGTTTGCGGTGCCGTTCGACGAAATCCGCCTGCTGACCCGGGACGAACTCGTCAGTTACGGGCTCTATCCCGACTGATCAGCTTTGTTGTCGGGGGTGGGAGCGGCGGTGCGACGCCGTCTCCTCGGACAGGACCCGCACCAGACCTTCCTGTGAAGTCGATGCGACCAGCATGCCGTCCCTGGAAAAAAACTGGCCGCGCGCGTAACCGCGCGCGCCCGAGGCATTCGGACTGTCCATTGCGTAAAGCAGCCACTCGTCGATACGCGCATTGCGATGAAACCACATTGCGTGGTCGAGACTCGCCATCAGCACCCGCCCCTGCCCGAATGGCAGGCCGTGCGGCATCGTCGCCGTGCCGAGCAACTCGTAATCGGAGACGTAGGCGAGCAGATTCTGGTGCAGCGCCGGATCGTCCGGCAATGCATCGACCGCCTTGATCCAGACATACTTGACCGGCGGCCGCGGCTCTGGCGAGACCAGGTTCATCGGGTCGAGCGGCCGAAATTCGAAGGCGCGCTTCGCGGTCAGGAAGCGATGCATTTTCTCGGGGATCATATCGAGTACGGCCGGCGCCACCTCGGTCAGGTCGGGCAGCCCGTCCGGGCCTTCGACCTCGGGCATCTCTGCCTGGTGCTCCAGGCCCGGTTCCGGCGCCTGGAACGAGGCGGCGAAGTTGAATATCGGCCTGCCGTGCTGGATCGCTACCACGCGGCGGACGGAAAAGCTGCCGCCGTCACGGGAGCGATCTACTTCGTAGATAATCGGCGCGCTCATGTCGCCACGGCGCAGGAAATAGGCGTGCAGGGAATGGACACGTCTGCCGTCCACGGTGTGGTGCGCTGCCGACAGGGCCTGTCCAAGCACCTGCCCGCCGAATACCTGCGCACCACCGATATCCCGGCTCTCGCCACGAAATATATTGTCTTCGATTCGCTCCAGCCTCAGCAGATGAAGCAGGTCGTCCAGGACCGGGTGCACAGCCGCCGCCTTTATTTGTCCGCGACACCACCGTCGACGACGATACCCGTACCGCTGACGAAGACCGAGTCATCCGTCGCCAGGAACAGGGCGACCTTGGCGATGTCGACGGGTTCGCCGAGGCGCTTTGCTGCGGATCGCTGGATGCAATAGTCACGCAGCGCCTTGTCATTATTGAATACGCGGCGACTCTCCGGCGTCATGACCGCGCCGAGCTGGATGTAATTGGCGTTGATGCCGTATTTCGCCGTGCTGGCGGCGAGCTTGCGGATCTGCTCAGCGATCGCCGCCTGCGACTTGGCATAACTGGCGGAGCCATCCTGGCTGAATACGCTGCGATTGAAGCCGAGCACGATAATGCGGCCAGCCGGGCTGCTTTTCATCAGTGGCAGCAATTCGTTGGCGATGTTCTCGACGAGCGTAGTCTTGCGCGTAACGATTCTCTCCAGGGCCTCGTCGTCGCCGTCCGAAATCGGCGCGTCGGCAAACAAGTTGAAATTGCAGACGACGATGTCGACGACACCCAGTTCGGTCGAGGCGAGGTCCTCGAGTTTGGCCGCCGCATCCGGCGCGTTGAAATCCACGACGGCACCGTGCACCCCGCGCACGGACTTGAAGTACGTCTCGATGCCGCTGTTCGCCGTATCGACGGCGAGCACCTCTGCCCCGTGTTTAATAAGGGTTCTGACGATCGCTTCGCCGATACCGCTGGCGGCACCGGTAACGACCGCTCTCAATCCGAAAAGACGCAAGGCGTTAGCCATATTTCACCTGGAAGAGTTATTGGTCGGAATACTATCAGGCCGGCAGCTCATAATCCGCGAACTGCTTCCTTAATTCGATCTTCTTGATCTTGCCCGTCGCCGTATGCGGGATCTCGTCGACAAAGACGACGTCGTCCGGTATCCACCATTTGGCGATCCTTCCCTCGAGCCAGCCAAGCATCTCCTCGCGAGTCAGATCCGCGCCCTCGGCCTTGATGATGATCAGGAGCGGTCGCTCGGTCCATTTTGGATGCGATACGCCGATGACGGCCGCTTCCGCCACAGCCTCGTGTCCCATTGCCGTATTTTCCACATCGATGGAACTGATCCACTCGCCGCCCGATTTGATGACGTCCTTCGTACGATCGGTAATCGCCATGTAACCCAGTGGATCGATCGTCGCGACATCGCCGGTTTCGAACCAGCCATCGGCGGAATGCGACTCGTTTTCGTCCTCGAGCTTGAAGTAGCCACTGCAGATCCAGGGACCACGAACCTGCAGGGCGCCAAAAGCCTCACCGTCCCAGGGCAATTCATTGCCAGCGTCGTCCACGATCCGCATTTCAACGCCGTAGATACCGCGGCCGGCTTTCGCCCGCAGCGTAATCATCTCGTCGGGGTCGAGATGCTCGGTGCCCGCCTTCGGCGTGCTGACCGTGCCAAGGGGGCTCATTTCAGTCATGCCCCAGCCCTGGATGACATCGACCTCATGCTCGTCGCGGAACTGTCGAATCATCGACGCGGGCACCGCGGCGCCGCCGATGATCGTGCGCTGCAGCGTATTGAGTTTCTTGCCGGCCTCTTTCGTATATTGCAGCAAGCCGAGCCAGACTGTCGGGACGCCCAGGGATAACGTGACACCCTCGCCTTCCATGAGCTTAAAGAGCACTTCGCCATCGCCCATTTTCGGCCCGGGGAAAACCAGTTTGCAGCCGGCCATGAGCGCCGCGTAGGGAATGCCCCAGGCATTGACGTGGAACAACGGCACGACGGGCAGCACGCAGTCCGTGCTGGTCAGGCCCATCACGTCCGGCGAGACGGCAGCATAGGCATGCAGAACCTGGGAGCGATGATGATAGAGGACGCCCTTCGGGTTGCCGGTCGTGCCTGACGTGTAACACAAACCGACGGCGGCGCGCTCGTCGAGCGTCGGCCATTCATACCGGTCGCTCTCGTCGGCGATGAATGACTCGTAGGAAACCGCGTTCGGCAGACTGGTATCCGGCATGTGCTCGTCATCGGTCATGACGATATAGCCTTCGACGCCATCGAGCTGACCGGCAATCTGCTCGACCAGTGGCACGAGCAGCAGGTCGATCATCACGCATTTGTCTTCGGCGTGATTGATGATATAGACGATCTGTTCCGGGAACAGCCGGGGATTGACGGTGTGGCATACATAGCCAGCGCCGCCGATCGCGTAATAGGCCTCGAGGTGTCGGTAATCATTCCACGCCAGCGTCGCGATACGGTCGCCGCGCTCCAGCCCGAGCTTGTCGAGCGCGTTTGCCAGCTGGCGCGCCCGCCGGGCGCAGTCAGCGTAGGTGCAACGGTGCAGCGGGTTATCGGCCGTGACCGAGACGATCTCCCGTTCGCCGAAATTCAGGTCTGCATGCTTCAGTATCGATGAAATGAGGAGCTGCGACTCCATCATCAGCCCGTGCATCGCGATTCCTTTATGACTTGTTAATGACGCTGGACCGACAGCAATTTAACAGAACTCGAGAGCGGATCGGCAACAATTTCCCTGCCACCTCAGTACACTTCCAAGGGGTGCTAACAATCAACCGCCGGTATCATTGATAGGCTGCGGATTATTAAAGGATTATTCGGCTTTTACTTACGTCCGTATCGGCAATAACATGGTATCCTGCGACCACGATTCGTCTTGGATGGCTTTGAGACAGGGACAGTATCGCGGTCTTCAGGGAGCAGGTCCGGTCGCTGCAGACGATCGGGATCAAAAGGGGTTTTCGGAGGGAAAGCAATGGCGACCAATACCCATTCCTTGATTTCAGGTTTCATTCGACGCGGGACACTGTTGCTGACGTCGCTGGCATTCGGCGCCGCGGCCTGGTCACAGGAAGTGATGCAAGAGGTAGTCCTCGAGGAAATTATCGTATTTGCGACCAAGCGCGCCGCCGACGTCCAGGAGATTCCTGTGGCGGTGACCGCAATCACGGGCGACGAGATCCAGAACGCAGGGATCAAGGACGTCTTCGACATGCAGCAATATGCGCCGGGCCTGATCGTAGGGCAGAGCCAGACCGCGACGACATCGACCTTCTCGATTCGCGGCATTAGCACCAGCTCGAACAACTTCGGCCTGGAATCGTCGGTCGGTCTGTATGTCGACGGCGTTTATCGCTCCCGTCAAAACTCGATGATCAACGAACTCGTCGACGTCGAGGCCGTCGAAGTCCTGCGCGGCCCGCAGGGCACGCTGTTTGGCAAGAACACGCCGCAGGGCGCGATCAACCTGCGCACGGTCGCGCCGAGCACTGACGAAAGCGATGCCTTCGTCGAATTGACCGCAGGCGACTATGGGCTGATGCGGCTCGCCGCGGCGTCCAACTTTTCGTTGAGCGACAATACGGCGATTCGCGCGACGGTCTTCTCGAGCCAGCGCGACGGCTATGTCGACGAGTACGGCGGCGAGAGCGACGTATTCAACGATCGCGATCGTTTCGGCGGTCGTCTGCAGCTCGCGTACTCGAATAACGACAACTTCGACATGCGCATCATCGCGGACTACTCGGAAATCGACGAGACCTGCTGTGTCACGATGTCGAGAGTCGACAGCATCGTCGCCAACAACTATTCGGATCCGACCTCGCCGATTCCGGGCGGCCTCGTTCCCGGCTCCGATTTCATCCTGTTCGGCCTCGGCGGCACCGTGTTCTCGGCGAACCCATACGGGCCGGCAGAGATCGGGCTCCTGACGGCAGTCGCACAACAGCTCGGTCTGCCCGCCAACGGTACGATCCTCGGCAGCAGCCCGTGGGATAACTTTGTCGCGTCGCTGAATTCGCGGCCGAATTCGACCAGTGAAGATACCGGCCTGTCGGTCGAGTTCAACTGGGACCTGGCGAATGACTGGACGCTCACCTCGATTACGGGTTACCGCTCATTCGATACGACGTCGACCATCGACGCCGACTTCACCGATTCGCCGTTGCTGAATCGCCAGCAGCAGGCACAGCAGAGTTCGCTGTCCCAGGAAATCCGGCTGGCGGGCGAATTCGGCGACCGCGGTACCTGGGTCACGGGTCTCTATTACTTCGACCAGGAACTCGACAATCAGAAGCAAACCAATGGCGAAATCCTGCTCGGCCCATATCTTGAAGCGGCTGTTCCGGAGCTCCCGCTTGCCGCGTTCCTCGTCGACACCGCCGCGGGACTTGACCTGTTGCTCGGAGACGGAACACTGCTGCCGTCGGAACCGGCGTTTCCAGCGGGTTCGTTTGCTGATGACGTAGTCAGCCAGGAGCACCGCAGCGCGGCCTTGTTCGGGCAGGTCGATTTCCCGATTGGCGACAACTTCCTGCTGACGTTCGGCGCCCGCTACACCGACGAGCAGAAGGACATGACTGCCACTTTCGTGCAAACCGCTCAGGGCGGCCCACCCGACCTGAACGGACTGACCCTCGTCGGTTGTCAGATCGACGTCGCGGTGGGTGGACTGCCTATCCCGGAATTGGCCGACGCCTGTAACGGGTTGCGATTCCTCGAATCGCAGGGTGCCGTATTCCCGCTGTCACCGAGCGCGCCGATCAGCCTGGTGCCGGTCAACCCGGCTGATCCCACCGATCCGGCGAATATTGCTGCGGCCATCCTGGCGCCCTACAGTTCCGCCGGCTGGGGAACCTACCTGTTCGCCCCGCTGTCGCCGCGGCCTGACATCGTTACCAACCTCGACGATGACCAGGTCTCCGGCACCGCCAAGCTGACCTGGTTCGCCTCGGACTCCGCGATGTTCTACGTTTCGTATGGCGAAGGCTACAAATCCGGCGGCACCAACACCGACCGCATCAACCCGGCCTTCAGCGTACTGTTCGGCCCGGAGACCTCGGAGACGATCGAACTCGGCATGAAGGCGGATTTCGGTAACGGGTTCCGCGTCAACGCGGCGATCTACGACACGCAGATCGACGGCCTGCAAGCGAATTCCTGGACCGGCACGGGCTTCAACGTCCAGAACGCTGGCGAAGTCAGCATCAATGGCTGGGAACTCGAGGGCTGGTGGCAGGCGACCGACACGCTGAACTTCCAGGCCTACTGGGTGCATATCGACGGTGAGTATGAAAACTTCCTGCTCGGCACCTGCCGCGATGCCTGGGTCTTCCACAACGGACAACCCGATCCGGGCAGCGGCGGCGACATCGACGCCAATATCTGTGACCGCAGCGGCGACCCGCTGGCCTACACGCCGGAAGACACCTTCTACTTCTCGTTTACGAAGGACTTCATGGTCGGTGACTCGACGTCGCTGTACCTGCGCGGCGAGTACTCCCACTACTCGGAGGCTTTCACCGACGGCGACCTCGATCCATTCACGGCGCTGGAAGAAGTCAACCTCGTCAACGCAAGGATCGGTATCCGCTGGGAGGACGCAGGTTCCGAGCTCGTATTCTGGGGACGCAACCTGACCGACGAACGCTACTATCACGGCTCATTCGATGCCCCGGTGCAGGCCGGCCGCATCAATTCCTACCCGGCAGAGCCGTTGACCTGGGGCGCAACGTTCAGGATGCAGTTCTGACGTATCCCGGGTAAAGAGAAAATCGAGCGGGTCTTCGGGCCCGCTTTTTTATTCCGGCAGGGAGATTGCGGCAGGCGACGCGACTCGGAGAGGGCTCCCTGCATGTGGCCGCATGCTTCGGGCTATTCGGGACGCCCCGGGCCCATCAGGTACCAGACGATGAGCCCGAGGATCGGCAATACGATGACGATACCGATCCACAAGGCCTTCTTGCCATTGCCGGCGGCGCTCTGGGCGATCCGCAGGATGGCATAGATATCGGCAACCAGAATGATGAAACCAAGCAGCCCGGTGACTTCCATTTGTTACCCCCGTTTATTGTTCTTCCGGCAGTCGGGTTTATTGTAGACGTTCACGGGCCGGTATTGCGCTACTATTCCGGTATCAAACCGCGGCGGCGCGCAGCCGGCAATGGCAACAGGACCAGGCGATGGGACAGCTGTATGACAACATTCTGCAGACGGTAGGCCGAACGCCGGTGGTCCGCTTGAACCGGATAGCGCCGGAAGGAATCAACCTGTACGTCAAGATCGAATCTTTCAATCCGATGGGTTCGGTCAAGGACCGGCTCGCCAGGGGCGTCATCGAGGACGCTGAAAAATCCGGCGCGCTGAAACGCGGGCAAACCGTCATCGAGGCAACCAGCGGCAATACCGGCATCGGGCTGGCCATGGTCTGCGCCCAGAAAGGCTACCCGCTGGTCGTCACGATGGCGGAAAGCTTCAGTATCGAACGCCGCAAAATGATGCGTTTCCTCGGCGCCAAAGTCGTACTGACGCCGGCGGAGCTCAAGGGCAGCGGGATGCTCGCAAAGGCGACCGAACTGGCCGAGGCGCACGGCTGGTTCCTGTGCCGGCAGTTCGAGAACGAGGCCAACGCCAACGCCCACAGCGAAACGACCGCGCCGGAGATACTCGACGATTTCGACGGTAAATCGCTCGATTACTGGGTGACCGGGTTCGGCACCGGCGGCACGCTGAAGGGCGTATCCCGCGTCCTCAAGAAGGCGCGACCGGACATCAGGGTCGTGGTGTGTGAACCAGACAACTCGCAGATCCTCGGCAGCGGAATCCCGCAGGAACGACTCACCGACGGCACGCCTGCCGACAGTCACCCGCTGTTCCGGCCGCACCTGATGCAGGGCTGGAGCCCGGACTTCGTCTCGCACCTTACCGAAACGGCGCGCGGCGAAGGCCTGGTCGACGAAATCGTGCCGGTCGACGGCAACGAGGCGCTCGAACTCAGCCGTGCTCTCGCGACGCAGGAAGGCATCTTTGCGGGCACGTCGAGCGGCGCGACGCTCGCGGCGGCGCTACAGGTCGCACGCCGCGCCGCGCCCGGTTCGAACATCGTCTGCATGCTGCCCGACACGGGCGAACGTTACCTGTCCACGCCGCTGTTCGAGGGCATCGGCGAGGACATGAACGACGAGGAGGTGGCGATTTCACGCTCCACGCCGGGCTACCGTTTCGACGCGCCGGCAACTTGCCCGGCTCCGCCCGCTGAGATCCGGAGGCCGGGTCCCGCCGTCGCTTTGGACGCGGAAGCCAGCTCGTTCGTGGAGGAGGTCATCCGCGACAAGCCTGTCGTCATGTTCGCGCTCGAGTGGTGCGAGTTCTGCTGGGCCGTGCGCAAGCTGTTCGCGAAGCTCGACATCGCCTACGAGAGCGTCGATCTCGACTCGGTGGCGTTTCAGCGCAATGACGTGGGCGTGAAGATCAGGGCCGTGCTCAGGGACCGCGTCGGTTCGCCGACCATCCCGCAGGTGTTCATCGGTGGCACCCACGTCGGTGGCTGCACGGAGCTGTTCGACGCGATGCGGGATGGTTCGCTGGCGGCGCTGCTGGCGTATGCCGGGGTGGAGCACGACCGGGATGTCGACCTGGACCCGTACAGCCTGCTGCCGAAGTGGGTCCACCCACGGAAATCGGCCTGAGCACGCCGGGAGGAGCCGAAAATGATCGAGACTGTACCCGTTATCGATATCGCGGAGCTGGACAACCCGGCATCGCTCGATGCGATCGACCGCGCCTGCAGGGACTGGGGCTTCTTCCAGGTCACCGGGCACGGCATCGAGCCGGCCCTGCTGCGCAACCTCTTCGACGTCTCTCGCGAATTCTTCGCGCAGCCGGCGGAAGAGAAGCGGCGCATACGGCGTGACGCGGACAATCCCTGGGGCTACTACGACAGGGAACTGACGAAGAACCGGCAGGACTGGAAGGAGATCTACGATTTCGGTCCGGCGGACGGCGACCAGCTGAAGCCACGCTGGCCCGGCGGATACCTTCGGCTGCGCTTCGAGCCGGTGGTGCGCGCTTACTACGCCAACTGCCGGTCGCTCGCCGCGCGCCTGCTGGCGGCGATGGCATCGAACCTCGGTGTTGCCCCGGAGCACCTGGCCGGCGGTTTCGACGACGCGCACACCAGCTTCCTCAGGCTGAACTATTACCCGAGGTGCATGGCCAAGGCCGGCGGCGAGCGCCCGTTCGGCGTCGGCGAACATACCGATTCCGGGGCGCTGACCTTGCTGCTGCAGGACGACCAGCCGGGACTGGAAGTCTTTCGCGGGGGGCGCTGGCACCTCGTCGAGCCGAGGCAGGACGCGCTGGTCATCAACATCGGCGACATGATCCAGGTCTGGTCGAACGACCGGTACCGAGCCACGCTGCATCGCGTGGTCACGAACCCGTCCAGGGACCGCTACAGCGTGCCGTTCTTCCTGAACCCGTCCTACGACACGACCTACGCACCACTGCCGACGACCATCACCCCGGGATGCCCGGCGCGCTACCGGCCGATCGAGTGGCGCGAGTTCCGGACGCTGAGGGCCGCGGGCGACTACGCGGACATCGGCGAGGAAATCCAGATTACACACTACCGAACCTGAAGGAGGAGTCACATCATGCCGTTCATCGAGACGACGAAACCGGAACATGCCACGGAATCCGTGGCAGACATGTATGCGCGGCAGCAGGCTGCGTGGGGCTATGTGCCGAACTACGCCAAGGTGTTTTGTCACCGGCCCGTGGTGATGGCGCGCTGGGGGAGGCTGCTCGCCGAAATCAAGCGGCCGATGGACAGACGCACTTTCGAACTCGCGACGTTCGTCGCAGCGCACGAGCTGCGCAACACTGCGTGCACCCTGGCGCATGGCAGGGCATTGCGCGAGTTCCTCAGTGACGAGCAAATCATTGCGATCGCAGCGGGCAAACTGGACGGTGTCCTGGACGATGCCGAGGCAGCACTCGTGCGGTTCGCGAGGCAGATTGCCAGGGACGCGTCGAAAGTAACCTCGGGCCAGGTGCAGGCACTCAGGAATTTCGGCTACGACGATGCGGAGATCTTCGACATCGCGGCGACGGCCGCCGGCCGTGCGTTCTTCGCGAAAGTGCTGGATGCACTCGGTGTCGAGCCGGACGCGCCTTTCCGGAGCCTGGAGCCCTCCTTCCGGGGGCCGCTGGCCGTCGGCCGCCCGATCGACGTGCGCGAACCGGCACGACTGCCGGAGCCGCAGCCGTCGGTGGCGGCAGGCTGATATGATGATCGGCGTCAGCATTCTGTGAGCGGAACGGGATGGCAGGGCCGGTGGAAGACACGGAGCGCCTCGCAACGGCGGCGCAGCAACGGGTACTCGATGCGATCGATAGCCGCCAGGTCGCCGACTTTACGGCGCTGCCGGACGCGCAGCGCCGGCTTTCCGCCGAATTCCTGCAGCGGTTGATATCAGGCTCCCCCGACGCCCGGGGCGAGCTTTGTTGTCCGCTGAGAATCCGCGGCGCCGATATCGTGGGTTCGCTGCGGCCGCCATCGGCCGGCCGCGACGGCGGGCGCCCGGCAGTGCAGTTCTGGGCCTGCAGATTCGACTCCCCGGTCGACCTCAGCGGCGCCGAGTTCCTGGTGCTGCGTATCGTGGACTGCTGCTTGCCGGCGTTCATCGGCGCGAGCATGGACGTGAGCGCCGATCTCGATCTGTCTGGTTCGCAGTTCTCGGGCGTCAACGATTACGAGTCGGAATTGAGCCAGGTGGGCAGCTGCGCTATCCATCTGAACAACGCGCGCGTCGGCGGCAAACTGGATCTGTCGTCGACCGGTGAATCACGTTTCACCGCTGCCGGCGTAATCCGCCTCGACGGTGCGCGAATAGAAGGCGACCTGAGCCTGGCGGGCGCATCGCTCGATGGCTGCGGGGCTCCGGCCGTGAGCGCCCGCTCCATTACGGTTGGCAGCAACGTCGATCTCCGGCCTGCATCCGGCCACCGTTTCGAAGCCATGGGGGAGGTCGGTTTCGCGGCGTCACAGGTTACCGGCGACCTGATGGGTGACGGCGCAAAGTTGTCGAATCCCGACGGACGTGCCCTGCATTGCGAGGACCTGAAAGTGGAGTCCGTGTTCCTGACGTCCGACGACGAGATGAAGCGGCCATTCGAAGCCCGGGGACGACTCAATTTCCTGACGGCGATCATCGGTGGCAGTTTCTTCCTCAGTAATGCGAGGCTGGAGCCGGGCCCGGATTACACGGGTCTCCTGCGGACCGGCGGCCCGGTCTCACTCAATCTGCAACAGGCGCGTGTCTCGAATGCCCTCGCGGTGAGAAACGTCGGTGCGCTCGCCGGCGACGCGGCGACACCGTCGCTCGCCGAGGTCCCGGCACCTGTGCGCGGCTGGTTTCTGCTGACCGCGGCACAGCTCACCTCCATTCTGGACGACAGTGATACCGGCTGGCCCGCGCCCGGTTACCTGGACCTCGACGGCGCGACGTACGAGCGCATCCGGCATATTGGTGGCGGCAATCTCGAGGCGAGGCGCATTGCGTGGCTGCGTCGCCAGTTCCCGGGCGGCGTGCCGACGGCGGCCAGTTTCCGGCCGCAGCCGTATGAGCAACTGAGTCGGGTATTGCGCCAGCACGGGCTGGCTCGCGAGGCCAACGCTGTCGCAGTCGAGAAGATCCGCATGCGGCTCGAGGCGCGGGTGGACGGCCCGATGGCGAGGGTTTTTCCGAACCTGCTGATGTTTATCAGCCAGTATGGCTACTCGACCAGCCGCGCAGTGCTGTCGTTCGTGGTATTCGTGCTTCTCGGGACTACCATGTATGCGACGGCGCTTTTCGGCTTCGGGCAGCCGTTCCTGCCGGTCGAAAGTGATCCGGAGCCAGTCATCTACCAGTTCGCGTTCGGCATGCTGCAGGCTAATGCTGAACGTGGTTGCCCGGGGCTTCACGTCATGCACTATGCGCTCGACGCCGCACTCCCGGTCATCGACCTTGCACAAGACCTGCGTTGCCGATTCACGCCGCAAGGATCTCTGCGCTGGCTTTGGTTGGTATTGCACAGCATCTATGTCATTACCGGTGCGGCGCTGTCCGCCGTGGTCGTGCTGACGCTCACCGGCGTGCTGCGTCAGGATTGACGCTGCCGAGCCTTTCCGCAGATATTGGCCGATGCGTATAACCCCGCATTGAAAAAGAGCGTCGTAAAGCGCACTTTGAGGCTGGTATAGGCGATAACGAGGGTCGGCTCCGGCGGGTCGGCATTTTCTCGGCCAGCCCGGGTCGATTCTAGGACGTGTACAAGGGCACGACCATGGGCATCGGGCAAGCTGCGGAGCAACAGCTCGCTTTGCCTGCTTCTGCTCTGCTGGCGCTGCTCGTCGGCACTTCCGTCTACCTTCTCGATCGCGACTGGGCGACCGTGCAGTTTCTTCTGCCCTTCGCCGGTCTGCAGGGCGAGCAGTCAAATCTGTTCGGCTTGATGGGCAATGTGCTGCCCGCTTTTTGTCACGCCTATGCCTTTAGTCTGTTGCTGATACTGGCGCTCGGACGAACCCGGCGTGCCTGCCTTGTCGGGCCGCTCGTGTGGTTCGCAGTCGCGGCGGGTCTCGAGATACTGCAGGCGGAACCCATTGCCGGCCTGTTCCTGTCGTCGGCCGTGCCGCAACCAGACTCACCGGTACTCGGCAGTCTTATCGGCTATTCAGTGAACGGGCGTTTCGATCCGGGTGATCTCCTGGCGGCCGGGCTCGGTTGTGTGATCGCTTCGCTCGCAGCGTCCGTTGCGGAGAACGGACCATGAACGCCGTCAAGAAGAGAGGGTTTCGCTATTGCGCGATTGCCACACTACTGGCGGTCGGCATTGCCACGACAATCGCCACGGGAGGTGGAGGATCGGGAGGCGGGGTGGCACCGCCACCGCCACCACCGGTCGGACCGACGCTGAACATTACCGCCGCGAACGGCGGTGAGGTCGCGACAGCCGTTGTCATCGCCGCCGGTTTGAGTTTCGACCTTGGTGACGTCACAGGCGGAAACGTCTTGGCGCCGCCGAATAACATCCAGTTGCCAGCCAAAGGTGCCGTCGATCTGTTCAAGAGTCTCCCCCCGGGGGTCCAACAGGCCCTGGAGAACTGCACGAACGGAGGCACGGTGGACGTAACCATCACGCAGGCGAACATCAACACGATCACGGTCGGCGATCGTATCGTCGCGGTCTTCGTTGACTGCGATGACGGCCTCGGTTACGTGATCAGCGGCACGGTCGATATGACGATTGCAGCGGTACAGGGCGACATTTTCACGGAAGTCTTCCTGCTCGGTATGGACGTCGTGATGATCGATATCGTCATGACCGAAGGCACGAGCGTCATGACAGCGGAGGGTGATTTCACGCTGACGCTCGACAGCCTGGACTTTCCGGTCATGCGCATGAGCATGTCGGGCGATGAGTTACAGCTCGGAAGCGACGGGGAAGTGGTTACATTGAGCAACTTCGACCATGTCTTGCGGGTTGATCTCGTTACTGAGGCTCTCGTCGCCGACGTGCAGGGCGGCCTGGAAAGCTCGGCGCTCGGTGGCAGTGTTGATTACCAGACAACGGTCTCTATCGAGGCGCTTGGCGACAACGATCCGCATACTGGCGAAATCCTGATCACGGGTGCGGACGATAGCACGGTCCGCATCGTGATCATCGACAGCAACAGGATCCAGCTGGAGATCGATGAGAACGGCGACGGTACAGTGGACACGTTCATCGATACGACCTGGTCAGAGCTGAACGGCCGTGAAGCACCGCCGGTAAGCGACTCTACGATCAACAGCGAGACCGCCCCGATACTGGCACGCGAAATGTTCAATGCCGTGACGGGCTTCGGCTCGGTCACGGTAACGGCCGGCGCGCAGTTCGTGCCGATCGCGCCATTCGGGCAGCTCGACGCGATGGACGTGTCCGGGAGTTTTGCGGCATTGCAGATCGCCTGTAACCTGAGCGGTACCGCCACGGTGTCCGGCGTCAAGGCCGCTGCAAACACCTACAGCAGCGGCGACACCCTGGACGCGAGGTTCGACGCCTGTATGCGCGGCGGTGAGAAACTGGACGGCTCGATGAGCCTGTCGATCGCCAGTTTCGACGGGACGCCGGGCGACGCATACGTCGTTTCCGCAACGGTCGTCGAGACAGGCTTGCGGCGCGTGTTCGGCGGGGCCTGTTTCGATGGTATCGGCACGTTCGACACGAACTACGATTTCATGTTCACGACAACCGGTCTCATTTACGCCAACAGCTCCAGCGCGGACTTCAACGTCTGGGCCGGCGGGCGCGCCCAGCAACTGGCAGGCGCCAGTGTGAGCGCGCAGATCACGGTCGGGCAACAGCCGGTCGTTGTCACCCGGGAGTCCTCCGGCGTCATGACGAGCCCGGATCTCGCCGGCAGTTTCGGCTACCTGAGCGTGATACCGGACGAGTTCTACGCTGACGATGACGTGACGACCGGTCCCTACGCGGGCGAGCTCCTGGTAACCGCCACGGACAACAGCAGCATGCGCATGGTCGCGGTCGATGAATTCAACCTGCGCCTCGACCTGGACTATAACGGCGACGGGGTGGTCGACGATTCGATCCCGACGAGCTATGCGACGCTGGGGTACGACGATTTCATCTGCGAGTGATCCCGAGTCTGGAACCAAAAACGGCCGGCGTAATGCCGGCCGTATTCAGTCGGAAGCGCTGAGTCGAAGGACCGGATTGCCCGCGTAGGTACAAGCCAGAATTGTCAAGCCATCGGTCACCTGTCAGCCTGAAGAAAGGTGCCAAAGCCCCACCTGAGGATTCCCATACCACCCGAAAGACCCGGACAGGTTCGCCATGGTCAACATGCAGACTGTGTTCATCAACCCCGAGCGCTGCATTGGTTGCCGGCAATGTGAATTCGCCTGCGCCGTAGCGCATTCCCATAGCAAAGACCCAGCACTCGCGCTCGCCGAGGACCCGGTACCCAGGTCGAGGATTCATGTATCGCCCGGATGGGCCTACAACATGTCGATCCCCAGCCTTTGCCGGCATTGCGACCCGGCACCTTGCGAGCAGGTTTGCCCCACGGGCGCGATGGCGCGCAATTCGAGGTACGACCTCGTTCTCGTCGACACGCACAAGTGCATCGCCTGCGCGATGTGCGCGATGGTGTGCCCGTTCGACGCGGTAACGTTCCACCCACAGGGGAACGGCATCCCGGAACGCATTGTTGCCACGAAGTGCGACGGCTGTGCCGACAGGCTCGAGGAAGGCCGGGAGCCGGCCTGCGTCGAAGCCTGCAAGGTCGAGGCGCTGCTCTTCGGCGACCTGAATACATTGATCGAGGCCGGCCGCTTGCAAGGCTCCGCGGCAGTGCTGGCGGCGACGACATCGGAGCCGCCTGTCGAGCACCCACCCGCAACGATTTCTGGATGGCGCGCATGGGGTGAGGCCGCGGGCCATATCAGCGAGGAGAATTGAAATGGATACTCCGGACAGACTGGGCAAGTTGAGTATCAGTAATGACGCCCGCGAAATGCTCGTGCGGGCCCGCGAGGAAGGCATCGAAACGGTCTGGGACCGCCTGGCAGAACAGCAGCCGCAATGCGGCTATTGCGCCATGGGTGTCAGTTGCCGTAATTGCGCCATGGGGCCGTGCCGCGTGGACCCGTTCGGGGACGGGCCGCAGAAGGGCGTCTGCGGCGCCGATGCCGACATCATCGTCGCGCGCAATCTCGGCAGGACCGTGGCCGCGGGCGCTTCCGCGCATTCCGATCACGGGCGCGACATCCTGGAAGTATTCCAATCACTTGCCGCCGGTGAGACCAGTGGCTACGAGATACGCGACGGAGCAAAGCTCCTCGCCCTAGCGAGGGAATGGGGCATCGAGGCCGGCGACAGGGACGTATCGGAGGTCGCGCGCGACCTGGCCGACGCGATGCTGGAGGACTTCGGCAGCCGCAAGGACAAAGTCGGTTTCCTCGATCGGTTGCCGGAACAGCGCAGGAAACTGTTCGAGGAACTCGGAATCACGCCGCGCGGCATCGACCGCGAGAACGTGGAGATGCTCCACCGCACGCACATGGGCGTCGACAACGACTACGCGAACACCTCGCTGCACGCGCTGCGCACGAGCCTCTCCGATGGCTGGGGTGGCTCCATGATCGCGACGGAGTTGTCCGACGTGATGTTCGGCACGCCGAAACCCGTCATGTCGCGTGTCAATCTCGGTGCGCTGCGCGTTGATTGCGTCAATATCGCGCTGCATGGTCACAACCCGCTGTTGTCTGACGTCATCATGCAGGCCGCCGAAGATCCCGAGCTCGTCGCCATGGCGAAAGAGAAGGGCGCAGAGGGCATCAACCTCGTCGGGTTGTGCTGCACCGGCAACGAACTGCAGATGCGCAAGGGCCTGCCGATGGCCGGCAACCATCTCATGCAGGAACTGGTGCTGCTTACCGGCGCGCTGGATGCGATGGTCGTGGACTACCAGTGCATCATGCCGTCGGTCACGGACGTGGCGCAGTGTTTCCACACGGAGATCATCTCGACCGCCGACAAGGCGCGGTTCGCCGGGGCAACCCATATCGCGTTCGATCCGAGGCACGGTCTCGAAATCGGCAAGCAGATCGTGGCCCTGGGCATCGAAGCCTACATCAACCGAAACCCCGATCGTGTGCGGATTCCCAAAGGCACGATGAATATGATGGCCGGGTTCTCGGTTGAAGCGATCCTCGAGGCTCTTGGCGGTACGCCCGAGCCACTAATCGAGGCGATCAAGGCGGGCAAGATCCGGGGCGCTGTCGGCGTGGTTGGCTGCAACAACCCGAAGATCCCGCAGGATCACGGGCACGTCACCCTGACGAAACGGCTCATCGAAAATGACGTCCTTGTCCTGGTCACGGGGTGTGCCGCGGTCGCGAACGGCAAGGCCGGGCAGATGCTGCCCGAGTCGGCCGACATGGCCGGGCCCGGTCTCTCGGAGGTCTGCAAGGCGCTCGGCATTCCGCCGGTACTGCATATGGGTTCCTGCGTGGACAACACGCGCATCCTCACCCTCGCTGCAGCGCTCGCCAATTATCTCGGCGTGGACGTTTCACAATTGCCGCTCGCCGGGGCTGCCCCCGAATGGTATTCGGAGAAAGCCGTGTCGATCGGTGCGTACGTCGTTGCCAGCGGTGTCTTTACCGTACTCGGTGTCCAGCCGCCGATCTTCGGCAGCAAGAATGTCGTGAAACTGCTCGCCCAGGATCTCGAGGAGGTCGTCGGTGCGAAGTTCGCCGTCGAGGCGGATCCCGACGCAGCCGCGACACTGATCATTCGCCATATCGAGGCCAAGCGCGAGGCGCTGGGGCTGCCGTTCGTGGCGTCCGAAGAAACCCTCTCGGACAAAGTCGCCTGAGGACGCTACCGTGTGCGATACCTGTGCCGAACACGCTCACGAGCAGTCGCTTGGCGGCGAACATCATGGCCACGACCTGCCATTCAATGCGCGCGGCGACGACTTCCGTATCGTCGTCACGGGCAAGGGCGGCGTGGGCAAGACGACGCTGACCGCACTGCTCGCCCGCAGGATGTCTCGCCGCGGATACAGGGTATTGGCGCTCGACGCCGACCCGCAGATGAACCTGCCGTACGCACTGGGCATGGAGCCCGCGGATGCGCACGGACTCGTTCCTCTGAGCGAGAACATCGGTTACGTGGAAGAAAAGACCGGCGTGCGCCCAGGCGAGGGGTGGGGGTTATTTTTCCGGCTCAATCCTGACGTCGACGACGTCGTCGATCGCTTCGGTGTGCGCGGCCCGGACGGTGTGCGCTTGCTGGTGATGGGCAATACCGTGCAACCGGCGTCCGGGTGCCTGTGCCCGGAGAACGCGCTGCTTGCCTCGGTCGCGAACGCGATGAGTCTGCGGCACGGTGAGGCAATCCTCATGGACACCCAGGCAGGCTTCGAACATTTCGGACGGGCGATCGCTCGGGGCTTCCGGCATGCCGTCGTGGTGAGCGACCCGACATTCAATGGTCTGCAAGTGGCCCTCCGGGCAGCGAGGCTTGCCCACGAACTCGGCATTGAATCGGTGCACCTGATTGTCAACCGGGCCAGGAACAAGCTCGACTTCGATCGCGCGCTGGCGAGGCTACAGGCCGAAGGCGGCTTCCCCTTCACGAGCCGCCACTGGCTGCCGAACGATCCATTGCTGCCTCGCGTAGAGCCGTCGATTGGTCCGCTGTTCGAACGGGCGCCGACGCCATTCGATCAGCGAATGGACCGGTTGCTCGATACGTTGCTGCCGATAGAGGAGCTGGTGAGAGAATGCGTGTCCTGATTCTCGGTGCCGGTCCGGCCGGCCTGACGGCGGCACGGACCCTGCGCGAACTGGCGCCGTCGAGGTCGATCGACCCGGCGATCACGATGGTATCCGCGGAACCGTCGCCACCGTACTCACCACCCGCGATGGCAGACTACTTTCTCACGGGCCGCAACGACGCGCTCTACTGGCAGGGAGAAGATGTGTGCGAGTGCCTGCGGATAGACTATCGTCCGGGCTTCTGCGTCGCGTCCGTGTTTCCTGATCAGCGCCAGGCCCTGCTGGAAGACGGCAGTTACCTCGACTACGAGCGGCTGATCATCGCGACAGGCAGCCGCCTGCATGCCCCGTTGCGGGGCTACGACCTGCCCGGTGTCTACAATTTCAAATCCCTGGCCGCGGCTCGCCAGCTCGTTGAGCGGGTCAAGGCAGGCGGCGTGGACACATCACTGATCGTCGGTGCCGGTTTCATCGGCGTCGAGGTTGCCGTGCTGCTGAACGAACTCGGATGTGCCGTGACGATCATCGACAAGCTATGGTTGATGCCGAACATCCTCGACCAGGAGACCGCTGAACTGGTGCAGAAGGACCTCGAAAACCGGGGCATTACCGTGCGTCTACATGCCGAAGCGTTACGCTTTTCCGGCGAGAGCGACGTGACGGGCGTCGAACTGGACAGCGGCGAAATGCTCGTCGCGGATGCTTACATTGCAGCAACCGGCGTCAAACCCAATGTGGAGTTCCTGGAAGGATCGGGCCTCGATATCGGCTGGGGCGTCCGCGTCGACAATCGCATGCGCACGAACCTGCCGAATATCTGGGCAGCCGGCGATGTAGCGGAGACGTTCGACCGGATGAGCGGCGAACGTTACGTGCACGCGATCTGGCCGAATGCCACGGCACAGGGCGAAGTCGTCGCTCATGACATGCTCGGATTCTCGACGAATTACGCGGGCGCGGAGACGATGAACAGCATGAAGCACCTCGGGCTGCCGATCATGGCGGTCGGTGCGGCTCGGGGGTCTGAAACCCTGCGCTGGCGCAAGGGTGACAAGCTGCGCAAGATTTTCCTCCACGACGGCAGAATCGTCGGCTTCAGGCTGGCGGGGGACACCCGCGGTGCGGGAACCTATCGCGCACTGATGTTGCGGCGCACCGATGTGCGCGGATTCGGCGAAGACTTGCTGGATCCGCGGTTCCGCATCACCCGATGCGTGTCGCCCGACGTGTTGTACCACTAGGCACCAGAAGCGATCGGCCAGCCCTCAGCGGTTCAGTGCTCGCCGGCGTAAAACAGCGCGATTGTCGCGATTCCCGCGACGAGCATTACCAATCGTCTCGCGGACTCTCCGCCCGGCATCAACAAGGTGACACGCGGCAGCAACGTAGATCGCCCCACGATATCGGCCACGAAGCCGATCAGGAGAAGCAGGCCCAGGATGACGGGTATCGACATCCGGCGTTACCGCCGCGGGGTCTAGTAGTAACTCAGGTCTGAAGCTTTGCCACGGAATACGTGATACGCGTATACGGAATAGCCGATGATGACCGGTAAGACGATGACCGCCCCTACAAAGATGAACATCAGCGACTCCGGTGCCGCAGCCGCCTCCCAGATTGTCAGCTTGTCCATCACCAGGTAAGGGAAGAGGCTGTAGGCAAGCCCGTGGAATGCCAACATGAATATCGCTACGGTGCTTGCAAACGGTATCCACTCACTGTCGTACAAACCCTGGTCGAGCCGGGCGGGAAGCCTCGAGAGCGATCGGTAAGCGATCAGGAACGTCACTGCGGTCATCATGGGAATCGGCCACAATACGATCAGGTTCTCGAGACCGAACCACTTTTCGTAAATGCGCTGGCTGACGAATGGCGTGGCGAGCGACACGGCAGCGACGCCGGTAGCGAGCAATACGATCGATCGTCTTGCCCACGTTATCGCCCGTCGCTGCAGGTCGCCGGTCGTCTTGATGATCAGCCAGGTCGAGCCGAGCAACGCGTAACCGGAGGACAGGCAAAGACCAATCAGGCACGCGAACAGGTAACTCCAGATGTTCTCCGTGAAGCCCGTGACCACGCGGCCCAGCATGTAACCCTGCGCGAGCGAGGCGAGCAACGAGCCGGTGAAAAATGCCCTGTCCCAGGTCGCCTTGTGTTCGTCTTTCGCCTTCACGCGAAAGTCGAATGCGACGCCGCGCAGCGTGAGGCCGATCAGCATCAGTGCTACGGGCAGGTAAAGGGCGCCGAGCACGATGCCGTGCGCCAGCGGGAAGGCGACGAGGAGTATGCCGATGCCGAGCACCAGCCAGGTCTCGTTCGCGTCCCAGAACGGACCGATGGAGGCGATCATGGTGTCTTTCTGTTCGTCGTCAGCGCCCAGCTGCAGCAATAGCCCGACACCGAGATCGAAGCCATCGAGAATGACATAGGCCAGGATCGCGAGGCCCATGACGAGCATGAACGCGAGCGGCAGCCAGCCCGCGGCCGTGGCGAGATCGGGAGCCTGTTCAAACATGTCCAGCCTCCGCAGCGGCCTTCCCGGCCAGGACGCCCGGGCCATGGGCGGTCGGCTCTGAGGACTTGGAATCAGCCTGTCCGGCCTGGCGCGCCAGGTGGAAGACCACCGTGATGTACGCCGTAATCAGCACCGCATAGAGCAACACATACAGCGCGAGCGTCAGGCCGATGGTCGCCGCTGGCAGGCTCGTCACGGCATCCGTCGTGCGCAATACGCCCGTTACAAGGAACGGCTGGCGCCCGATCTCGGTCGTATACCAGCCGCTGAGCACACCCACCCAGCCGGAAAACGTCATGACGGCGACGCCCTTCAGCAGCACCGGCGGCAACTGGCCCGTGCGCTTGAGCGACCAGGCGGCGGCCCACGACGTCAGCAGCATTAACATGCCGGTGCCGACCATCACCCGGAACGACCAGAACACCGGCGCGACCGGCGGATGCGCATCCGGAAATTCGTTGATGCCTTTGACCTCGCCCTGCATGTCGTGCGTGAGGATCAGCGACGCCATCCCCGGCAGCTCAATTGCGAACCGGTTGCTCTGCGTTTCCGCGTCGGGCAGGCCGAACAGGACGAGCGGGGCGCCGCGCCGCGTCTCCCAGAGCGCTTCCATGGCGGCGACCTTGGCCGGCTGGTGCTCGAGCGTATTCAGCCCGTGCAGGTCGCCCGTGAAAATCTGTACCGGCGTCAGCACTGCCGCCATGACGACGCCGATCCGAAGTGCCGCCATCACGGCCGGCGTCGCATCGTTACGCAGGATGCGATACGCCGACAGCCCCATGACGAGAAATGCGACCGTGAGGAAGGATGCCAGCATGGTGTGAACTAGGCGGTAGCCGAACGACGGGTTGAAGATCACTTCCATCCAGCTCGTTACGTGCGCGACGCCGTCGCGCATCTCGAAACCGGTGGGCGTGTGCATCCAGGAGACCAGCGCGAGGATCCAGAATGCGGACAGGCTCGTGCCGACCGCGACGAGCACCGTGGCCACCGTGTGCATGCGGTTGCTCACGCGCTTGAAGCCGAACAGCATGATGCCGAGGAACGTCGCTTCCAGGAAGAAGGCCGTCAATACCTCGTAGGCCAGTAACGGCCCGGCAATATTGCCGACCGTGTTCATGAAGCCCGGCCAGTTGGTGCCGAACTGGAAGCTCATGGTGATGCCGCTGACGACCCCGAGGGCGAAGGTCAGCGCGAAGACTTTCACCCAGAACCGGTAGGCATTCATCCATTTCTCGTCCCCGGTCGCGTTGAAGCGCAGCTTGAAGAACAGCAGCACCCAGGCGAGCCCGATCGTGATCATCGGGAACAGGATGTGGAAGCTGATGTTTGCAGCGAACTGCAAACGCGACAGCAGCAATGCGTCCGGCATCGCTCAGCCCCGGGCGATCAGCCGCCGGGCTCGGCGGCCGGCTGGAATCCGAAGGCCTTGCGCATGATGATGGCAGCGGGGCAGAAGCCGGTGAATGCCTGCTGCAACAGGTTGGCGCCCACGAACACGGTGAGCCACACGAAGGCAGGGTGGACGAAATAAGTGAGAGCGACGGACAGCAGCACCATGAAGCCCGCGAAGGCTTCGACCGCACGTTCGAGAGACATCTTGCGATTCATATCGAATTTGCTCGCTACGGTTGAGGCAAGGGGAGGGCGTATTATATTAGAAAATACTAAATTAATAAAGGGTGCGACATGGGTGCTGTTTCCGTGGCGGCTGGCCTCGGTCCTGTTCAGCGTGGCCATGGTTACCCCGGATATGGGCCTCGATCTCGCGGCGGCGGTCGGGGTCCGACGCCAGGCGCAGGTATTCGCGCCAGTTCTGGTGGGCCAGTGAACAGCTGCCCAGTCCTTTTAGCTCGACGAACAAAAGCAATGGGCAATCAGGCAGCTGAGGCGTTAGCCGACGCGTGCCGGCCGAGGCGCCGGTAAATTCGCACCGCGATCTCTTCGGCGGCAAGCATGACCATTACGACGATGATGAAAGACACCACGCCGTGTAGCGGACCGGTGAACAAGACGTCGTCACCAAACGCGAAATCGATGGCGCCGAGCATCACGAACTTGGAGCCAAACAGTATCAGCCACGCGGTGAAGAAGCGCATGAATCGGGCGAGGCCGCCGGACTTCGAATTGAAATAAGCCGCTACCTTGTGCTCCAGGACGAGCGTGGCTTTCAGCAGCACCTGCAGCAGCACGGCCGCGAGCACCGAGACGGAGAAGGGGCCGATCGTGACCAGCTCCCAGAACTCGTCGAACAGGTTCAGCGCCGTGAGGTCGATCAGCACGGCCACGAGGTAACGAACGAACAAAATCTGGGAATTGTTGATTTCGTCGGTTAGAGCAATCCCCGGGATCTCTTCGGTCATCCGGATTCTCCGCGTACCTGGATCAGTTCGAGATGACTATTCTACCGATAATGCGCTCAACTTCGCTCGACGATCATTATCGTCAGGCGGCTGATGCACACGAGCCTGTCATCCGGATCGCGTATCTCGATGTTCCAGACATGCATGCGGCGACCGACCCGCACCGGTGACAACTTGCCGATAACGAACTGCCCGTCCGGCACCGGGCGCAGGTGATTGGCGTTGATCTCGACGCCGACCGGCGTATGCGTCGACGGATCGTCGATGCACAGCGTCGAGGCGAGGCTGCCGAGGGACTCGGCGAGTGCGACCGACGCACCGCCGTGCAGGATGCCGTAGGGCTGGATGGTGCGGTGATCCACCGGCATCTTCACGGCAATCCAGTCGTCGCCGAATCCTTCGACCGTGAGGCCCAGGTGCTCGAGCAACGTGCC
>JABAHR010000066.1_pt1 | contig 25133 bp, 28 predicted proteins | sample 7062101 | NCBI WGS metagenome assembly JABAHR01 (sample SAMN14534553, study PRJNA622989) | marine sediment metagenome | biome: marine biome [ENVO:00000428]; feature: marine pelagic biome [ENVO:01000023]; material: deep marine sediment [ENVO:00002113] | place: India: Gulf of Kutch | collected...
CCCAGATCCTTGGCGTAGAAATAGGACGCGAGGCCGTAGATCGTGTCGTTGGCCTGCTCGATCACGTCTTCCTCGTTGTCGAACTTGAACAGCGGCGCGACGGGCCCGAAGGTCTCGTCATAGGTCACCATCATCTCGCGGGTGACGCCGGTCAGCACGGTGGGCTCGAAGAAGGTCCCGCCCAGGTTAGACCGCTTGCCGCCGGTCTTGATCTCGGCGCCCTTGGCGAGCGCGTCGGCGATGTGCTCCTCGACCTTGGCGACCGCGTCGGCGTTGATCAGCGGGCCGGTGGTGACGCCCTCCTCCAGGCCGTCGCCCAGCTTCATCGCGGCGGTGGCCTTGGCCAGCTTCTCGGCGAATTCGTCATAGACGCCGGCCTGCACGTAGATGCGGTTGGCGCAGACGNNACGATGAAGGGCGCGTTGCCGCCCAGTTCCATCGAGCACTTCATCACCTGGTCGGCGGCCTGGCGCAGCAGGATGCGGCCGACCTCGGTCGAGCCGGTGAAGGTCAGCTTGCGGACCTTGGGGTTCTCGCAGAACTCCTTGCCGATGGTCGAGCTCGAGGTCGCGGTGACGACGCTGAACAGGCCCTTGGGCAGACCCGCACGCTCGGCCAGCAGCGCCATGGCGAGCGCCGAGAGCGGGGTTTCCTTGGCCGGCTTGGCGACGAAGGCGCAGCCGGCGGCCAGCGCCGGGGCGACCTTGCGGGCGATCATCGCGTTGGGGAAGTTCCACGGCGTGATCGAGGCGACGACGCCCACCGGCTGCTTCAGCACCAGCAGCCGCTTGTCGGGCTGGTGGCCGGGGATGGTCTCGCCATAGACGCGCTTGGCCTCTTCCGAGAACCATTCGACGAAGCTGGCGCCGTACATGACCTCGCCCTTGCCCTCGGCGAAGGGCTTGCCCATCTCGGCGGTCAGGATGCGGCCCAGATCGTCGGCGTTCTCGACCATCAGGTCGTACCAGCGGCGCAGGATGGCGGCGCGCTCCTTGCCGGTCTTCGCGGCCCAGTCCTTCTGCGCGACATAGGCGGCGTCAATCGCGCGCGCGGTCTCGTCCCGGCCCATGTCGGGCAGCGAGACCAGCACGTCGCCCCGCGCCGGGTTGAGGACGTCGAAGGTCTTGCCGCTATCGGCGGCGACCCATTCGCCGGCCACATAGGCCTTGTCCAAGAGAAGCGAGGGGTCGGAGAGAAGATCGGCGAGATTGGTCTGGTCGAGCATGGCTGCACTTCCTGGAATTGCGCGCCCCGGATTGGACGCGCCAAGACAGGATCACAGCTGCGCGGGAGGTTCAAGGGATCGCCGCGCACGCCGTCGCTGGAGGCCTGATCCGCAACGAAAAAAGGTGCGCGGCGACCGCGCACCCTGCATTCGTTCACCGGTCGGAGCGACTCAGGAGAGCGCGCCCAGATGCTCCTCGATTGCGGCGCGCATGTCGGCCACCGAGAACGGCTTGGCGACGAAATGGTCGACCGTCTCGTCCGAGGCGCGGTCGCGGTAGGACTCGGAAGTCGCCAGGAACACCGGCGTCGCCTTGAGCACCGGGTGGCCCTTGATCTTTTGCGCCAGTTCGACGCCGCTGAGGCCGGGCATGTTCAGGTCCGAGATCACCGCGTCGAATTTCTGCGACGCCATGACCTCGAGCGCCTGATCACCCGACGCCGCCAGCGAGACATCGACGACGCCGATCTTCTTCAGGCATTGGCGGGCCAGTCCCCGCATGCTCTGCTGATCGTCGACCACTAGAATTTTCAGCGATTTGGCTGCTGGCATGCCCGCCACTCCTCTATGTCGATTTACGCGGTTCTTCTAGCCGCGTCCGGGTTAAGAATTCCACAAATCCGGGGCGCGATCAGCGAGAGGTCGAGCTCCTCGTCGACGCCCTGCAATTCGCGTGCCGCCTTGGGCATTCCGTAGACGACGCAGGAAGCCTCGGCCTGGCCGATGCAATAGGCCCCGGCGTTGCGCATCGCCCGCATTCCGGCGGCCCCGTCGCGGCCCATGCCGGTCAGGATGACGCCCAGCGCGCGCGACCCCACCGCGGTCGATACCGCGTTGAACAGCACGTCGACCGAGGGCCGGTGCCCCGAGATCGGGCCCGAATCGTCCAGCTTGACGCAATAGCGCCCGCCCACGTTCTGCACGGCCAGATGCAGGTCGCCGGGGGCGATGCGGATCTGGCCGGGGCGCAGGACCTCGCCGTCCTTGGCTTCGGTCACATGCTGCGGCAGCGACTGGTCCAGGCGGGCGGCGAAGCGCGCGGTGAAATTCGGCGGCATGTGCTGGGTGATGACGATCGGCGGGGTCTGCGCCGGCAGTGCCGCCAGCATCGTGCCCAGCGCGGCCACCCCGCCGGTGGAGGCGCCGATGGCCATCAGTTGCGGCGTACGGATCCGGGCGCTGGCCGGAAGCGGCGGCAGGTGGCCCGTCGAACCCGCCATCAGCCCGCGCTGCGCGACGCGCGCGCCGCGGGCGGTCAGCACCTTTTCCCGCAGCGCCCGTGCAAATCGCGGCAGATCCTCGCGGCTGGCAGGCTTCTGGATCGCGTCGACCGCACCCAGATGCAGCGCGGCCAGGCTCACATCGGTGCCCGCGGCGGTGAGGGTCGACACCATGATCACCGGCATCGGCCGCAATTCCATGATCTTCTTGAGAAAGTCGATGCCGTTCATCCCCGGCATCTCGACATCCAGGGTGATCACGTCCGGGTTCAGATCGCGGATCAGCATACGCGCCTGCGAGGTATCCGCCGCCTCTCCGACGACGTTGATACTGCCCTCGGCCTGCAGGGCCGTGACGATCATCTGGCGCATCAGCTTGCTGTCGTCGACCACTATGGCCCGGACGGGAATGGCTTGGGAATCTTGCATCATGAAAACAACTCCACGCTCCCGGTTTTGGGTTTTTCGGCCAGCTGGCTCTGGAACCGGCGTTCGCCCTCTATCGCGCGCTTGCTCTCGACGGCGGCGAGGTATTGCACGCGGACCTTCCCGGTATCGGGGAAGAAAAAGACACGGCGCGCCGAACATCCGCCAAGATCCTCGGCCACCACCTTGATGCCCTCGGTCCGCAGGTAGTTGCGCACGAAGGCGGCGTTCTTCTGGCCCACGGACTCGGCGCCGCTGGTCGCGATCACCTCGCCGCCGCCGAACACCTTGGCCTCGAGCCCTTCGCGCCGCGCGCCCTGTCGCAGGATCTCGTTGATCAGCACTTCCATGGCGTAAGCGCCGTAACGGGCCGAGTCGCTGGTATCGGTCCCGGGCAGAAGGAAATGGTTCAGCCCCCCGCGCCCCGACTCGGTATCGCGGATGCAGGCCGCGACGCAGGACCCCAGCAGCGTGGTGACCGCGGCGCCGGGCTCGGCGATCACCAGGTGATCGCCCGGCAGGACCGGATAGACGAGGGCACCGACCTTGTACTCGAAATGGCCGGCCTTGTCGGGTGCGGCGAGGGCTGTCATTGACCCTCCCTCAGTCGATAGATGGTCTCGCCGATGCTCTCCAGCCGCGGATGCTGCCCCAGCATCGACTCGGAATGGCCGAGATACAGATACCCTCCCGGTGCAAGCTGGCTGGCGAACCGGTCGATCAACTGGTTCTTGGTCGCCTGGCTGAAATAGATCATCACGTTGCGGCAGAAGATCGCGTCGAACTTGCCGCGCATCGGCCAGGCCTCGAGAAGATTCAGCCGGCGAAAGGCGATCGTCTTCGTGAGACTTTCGGGCATGACCATCTCGGTCCCCGAGGCCGCGGCCTTGAGGAACCGTTGGAAGCGCGGGTCGATATCGCCGCATTTGTCGGCCGGGTAGTGGCCGCGGCGGGCGCGGGCCAGCATCTTGGTGTCGATGTCGCTGGCCAGGATCCGCGCGTCGGCGGGGATCGTGCCCCCCAGGACGTCGAGCATGTTGAGCCCGATCGAATAGGCCTCCTCGCCGCTCGAACAGCCGGCCGACCAGATCCGCAGTCGGCCGCCGTTTTTCTGCGCATAGGGCTTCAGCACCGCCTCGCGCAGGTGTCGGAAGTGATGGCTCTCGCGGAACAGCGAGGTCAGGTTGGTCGTCAGCGTGTTGACGAATTCCTGCAACTCCTCCTTGTCGCGGCCCGCGTCCAATCGGTCGAGGTACTCACCGAGCGTCTCGATCCCCAGCGCCCGCAGGCGCCGGGACAGTCGCGAGACGATCATCTGGCGCTTGTGATCCTCCAGAATGATGCCAGCCATATCCGCGATGCGTTGGGCCACGCGCCGGAAATCCTCGTCCGACATGTTCAGCGTGTCGTAGTAGGGCTCCGTGCTGGGAAGAGGAGGAGTCAGATATGTCATCTGGGATCACATGAACTCGGAATCGTCGCTGTGCGGGAACAGGGTGTTGAGGTCGAGCAGCGCGACCATGCCCTGCTGGGCTGTCACCAGACCGCCGATGGCGGACATGTCACCCATCGACTGGCCGCCCGGCACCGGCCGGATATCCTCGTTCGGCACGCCGATGATGTCCGAGACCGCATCGACCAGGATGCCGACGGTCTTGGCGCCGATCAGCACGATCACGACGACATGCGTCTCGGTCGCGTCGGTCAGGCCGACGCCGAAGCGCGCGCGCAGGTCATGCACCGGGACGATGGTGCCGCGCAGGTTCAGCACGCCCTTGGTATAGTGCGGCTGGTTGGGCAGAACGGTGGTCGGCGACCACTGCTTGATCTCGCGCACCAGGTTGATGTCGACGCCATAGATGCTGTCATCGACCATGAAGGTCACGTACTGGCGGACATCCGACCCGGCCGGCACGCCCGCGATTTCAGTCTCGACTGCGAGGGTCAATGGAACATCTCCTTTCCTTGCACTATCCCGCCCAGACGCATCAGCGCCGGCACATCCAGGATCAGTGCCACCTGCCCATCACCGAGGATGGTGGCGCCCGATATGCCCTGGACCTTCTGGAAATTGGTTTCGAGGGACTTCAGCACGATCTGCCGCTGGCCGATCAGTTCGTCGACGGTCAGCGCGACATGGCCCGAAGTCTCGGTGTCGACGACGATCGCCAGCTCGTTGTCGCCGTCCCGCGCCGGCATGTTCAGCGCGTTGCGCAGGCTCATCAGCGGCAGGTATTCGCCGCGCCGTTCCAGCACGCAGGTGCCGTCGGGCAGGACCTTGCCCTCGCCGCGCGGCACGTTCAGCGCCTCGACCACGGTGGACAGCGGCAGGATGTATTTCTGGTCGCCCACGCCGATGGTCATGCCGTCCATCACCGCCAGCGTCAGCGGCAGGGTGATGGTGAACTTGGTGCCCTTGCCCGGCGTGCTGGCCATGGTCACACGGCCGCCCAGCGAGATGATCTTCTTCTTCACCACGTCCATGCCGACGCCCCGGCCCGAGACCGAACTGACCTCGGCCGCGGTCGAAAAACCGGGGTGGAAGATCAGCATGTCGATATCCTCGGGGTTCATCTGGTCCTCGGACGAGATCAGCCCGCGCTCGCGCGCCTTGGCCAGCACCCGCTCGCGGTTCACGCCGCGGCCGTCGTCCTCGATGGTGATGATGACCCGCTCGCCGCGATGTTCGGCGGCNNTCCATCGAGTTGCGCAGCATGTGGACCAGCGGCTCGGACAGCTCCTCGATGACGGTGGCGTCGACCTCGGTATGCTCGCCCTCGAGCGTCAGCTTGGCCTGCTTGTTCAGCTTGTCGCCCAGGTCGCGGATCACGCGGGGCATCCGGCGGAACACCGATTTCACCGGCTGGGCGCGGATCGCCATGACGCTTTCCTGCAGCTCGCGCAGCTGCCGCGACATGTTGTCGATCGAGTAGGCCATGTCCGAGACCTGGGTGTCCCCCTGCACATCGGACAGCTGCTGGGCCAGAGCGGCCTGGGTGATCAGCATCTCGCCGACCAGGTTCACCAGCCGGTCGATGCGGGCGATCTCGACCCGTAGCGACTTCGACATGTCGGTGGCACGGCGATTGTGCTCGCGGCCCGACGCATTCGGCGGCGGCGTATCCGCGCCCTTGCCCCCGCCCGCATCTGCGGTCGGTGCGGCATCGTCCGACTCGTCGTCGTCCGCCCCCGCGGCATCGCCGGACGCCAATGCGGGACCGGCACCGGAACCAGCCGCGTCCTCCTCGTCTACGGTGGGCCTGTAGAAGTCGAACTGCGCCATGTGCGCGTAGATGCTGAAGAAGTCCTCGATTACCGAGGTCGGCTTCTCGGTCCGGAAGACCAGCTCCCAGCTCAGCGGGCAGCTGCACGGATCGAAGGTGTCGAGCGACGGCACGTCGCCTTCGGTATGCACCTCGGCCAGCCCCAGGTCGCGGGCCGAACGGATAAGGCGCAGCATGTCGTGGCCGGCCTCGAAGAACTCCTTCTCGGGCGCCATGCGGCAGATCAGCTCGATCATCGCCGGCGCGTCCGGCTCGTCGTCTTCGGCCGCGGCCGCATCTGCGGCGTCGCCCTCGGCGGTTTCGGCGGCATCGCTTTCCGCCGCGTCCTCGGACTCGACGCCGGCCAGCGTCTCGAGTTCCTGCTGCAGGCGGCGCATCCCGTCGACCTCGGATTCCTCGCCTGCCTCGGCCTTCTCGACCAGCATCTGCATCATGTCGCCCGAGCGCAGCAGGATCTGGGCGACATGGTCGTCCAGCTCCAGCGTGTCCTCGCGGATGCGGTCCATCACCGTTTCGAAGATGTGGGCGAAACCGATCAGGTTGTCGAAGCCGAATGCCGCCGCCCCGCCCTTGACCGAGTGCACCGCGCGGAAGGCCGCGTGCACCGTCTCGCCGTCGCCATTGTCATCGGCGAGCAGGTTCAGATGCTCCAGCAGCGCCTCGAGCAGCTCGCGCGCCTCCGAGAAGAACAGCGCCTTGAAATCCTCGTCTTCATCCATCGCGGTCTCGCCCCCTTGCTTCAGGCCAGCTGTTCGACCAGCGACAGGATCTGCTGCGGGTCAAAGGGTTTCGTCAGCCAGCCGGTCGCCTTGACCGCACGGGCGCGGTCCTTCAGCGACTGTGCGGTCTCGGTAGTCAGCAGCAGCATCGGCAGCGCCTGGCCCTCGGGCTCCTTGCGGGCGGCCTCGATGAAGTCCAGACCGTTCATGCGCGGCATGTTCAGGTCGGTGATCACGATGTCGGGCTTGTGCTTGCGCAGCTGGTCCAACGCTTCCATCCCGTCACAGGCCAGGATGACTTCGTGACCGCCCTTGTTGAGGCAATCCTTCAACATCGCGCGCAGCGCACGGGTATCGTCGACGGCCAGGACCGTGCTCATGTCAGAAACTCCATCTTCATCAGATCGCCAAAAAGACCGAGGTCGGAAAACGCGTCGAGGAACGGAGGCGTCGGGTTTTCTACCTGGATCGCCGTCGCGTCTTCGTCGCGGCTGCGGATCGCGCTGACCAGGGTCAGCACGAAGGGGGTCGACATGGTTTCGACCGACCCGGCGCGCAGTATCACGGGCTTGCCGCCCAGCCCTTGCAGCTTCTTGGCAAGCTTGACCGCCGCATCCATGCTGGCCGTCTCGGGCAGGTCGATGCGGGTTGGCTTGGCCGCGCTCATTTGCGGACCGTCCGGAACTGCGGTTTGTCGAGATTGCAACGCATCTGTTCCTCTCGCTAGGAAACCGGGGCGCCTCACCAGCAGGCACCACCGAAGCGGAGTCACATATCGCGTTGGAAAGTTGAGGAGTTGTGAATGGCATCCGGCCCCCGACGGGCCGGATGCTTAAAGTTTTAGCGGCGCGATCAAAAACGCCTTACAGCAGCGCCGCCATCGCCCGCGCGGTGTCGAGCATCCGGTTCGAGAAGCCCCACTCGTTGTCGTACCAGCTCATCACCCGCACCAGCGAGCCTTCGATGACCTTGGTCTGCGGCGCGGCGAAGATCGACGAGCGCGGGTCGTGGTTGTAGTCGGACGACACCAGCGGGCCCTCGTCATAGCCCAGGATCCCCGCCAGCTCGCCCTCGGCGGCAGCCTTGACCGCGGCGTTGACCTCTTCGGCCGTCACCGATTTCGACATCACCGCCTTGAGGTCGACGACCGAGACATTCGGCGTCGGCACCCGGATCGCCGAGCCGTCCAGCTTGCCGGCCAGTTCCGGCAGCACCAGCCCGACCGCCTTGGCGGCGCCGGTCGAGGTCGGGATCATGCTCAGCGCCGCGGCGCGGGCGCGGTAGAGATCCTTGTGCATGGTGTCCAGCGTCGGCTGGTCGCCGGTGTAGGAGTGGATCGTGGTCATGTAGCCGTGGTCGATGCCGAAGGCGTTGTGCAGCACATAGGCCACCGGCGCCAGGCAGTTGGTGGTGCAGGACGCGTTCGAGACCACCAGGTCGTCGGCGGTCAGGCTGTCGTGGTTGACGCCGTAGACGATGGTCTTGTCGGCGCCGCTCGCCGGGGCCGAGACCAGCACCCGCTTGGAGCCGTTCTCGAGGTGCAGCGCGGCCTTGTCGCGGGCGGTGAAGATGCCGGTGCACTCCAGCGCGATGTCGACATCGCCCCAGGGCAGCGCCTTGGGGTCGCGCTCGGCGGTCACGCGGATCGGGCCGGTGCCGACATCCATGGTGTCGCCGTCGACCTTGACCTCGCCCGGGAAGCGGCCGTGCACGCTGTCATAGCGCATCAGATGGGCGTTGGTCTCGACCGGACCGAGATCGTTGATCGCGACCACCTGAACATCGGTCTTGCCGCTCTCGACCAATCCGCGCAGCACGTTGCGGCCGATCCGGCCAAATCCGTTGATCGCAACCTTGATCGTCATCCTCGCATCCTTCCTAGGTTTGAAACTCAAACGGGCGCATCCCTTGGGGATACGCCCGTCTGTTTACATGCCCCACGTCCATCCGCAAGTTCGGCGGGCGCGGCATAAAGGGCTGCTGCAAGAGGTGCGTGTGGGGAGAGCCACGCAAACACCTCTTGCAGGGGAGGCCACCAGCCAAGGCCCTAGTAAGGCTGATGCCCCGTTCCCACCGGATCGCTCCGGCGTGTTAGCGGTAACATGCGCGTTTTCTGCCCGCTGGTCAAATGAATTTTTTAGGACAGGCCGCCGGGCTGGAAACCCGGACCCGAAACCGGCAATCTAGCGCTGATTTCCGAGGATCAAATGCCCGCAGCTACCGCCCTCACCGAACCCGCCATGCTCTTCGAGGTGCTCGACCGCACCTGGCCGGCGGCAGAGATGCGGCACCAGGCGGGCTGGACCCTGCGACTCGGGCCGGGCGGCAAGCGGGTCTCGGCGGCGAGCCGGGACAGGCCGGAGGCGCAGGTCGCCGAGGCCGAGCTGGCGATGCGTGCCGCCGGGCAGCGACCGCTGTTCGTGATTCGCCCCGGAGAAGAGGCGCTCGACGCCGAGCTGGCGGCGCGCGGCTACGCGCTGGTCGACCCGGTGCTGCTGCGCGCCGCCCCCGTCGCGCGAATCGCCGAATCGCCGCCGCTGAGGGTGCTGGTCGGCGGCTTCGCCTTGGGCCTCGCGGCCGAGATCTGGGCAGCGGGCGGTATCGGCCCGGCGCGCCTGGCGGTGATGGCGCGGGCGCCCGGGCCCAAGGCCTATCTGCTGGGACGCGACGGCGACGACCCGGCGGGCGTGGGTTTCGTCGCCGCCGCCGGGGGTGTCGCGATGCTGCACGCGGTCGAGGTGCTGGCCGCCCACCGCCGCCGCGGCGTCGGCCGCGCGCTGACACGGGCCGCCGCCGCCTGGGCTGCCGAACAGGGCGCCGGGATCCTGACTCTGGCGGTCACGCGCGCCAACATCGCGGCGAACGCGGTCTACGAGGGCTTGGGCATGGACGAGGCCGGCGCCTATCACTACCGCCAGGCACCGGGCTGAGGCGATGCGCTGGCTTTGCGCCCTCATCTGGCTTCTGCCCGCCCCGCTGTCGGCGCAAATACAGCTCGAGTTGCCGGTAGGCGCGGTCGAGACCGCCTCCGAGACCACCGATCCCGGTGCCTACGCGTTGCCGGTGGGCCGCTTCGGTCCCGACTCGCAGCCGGTGCGCCCGCTCGAGGGGCTGGTGCGTCTGCGCGCCTGGCGCACGCCTCAGGACCGCTCGGACACGCTGGTGATCCTGCGCGCCCTGCGACCCCAGATTCTCGAGGCAGGATACGCGCCGGTCTTCGAATGCGAAACGCGGGCCTGCGGCGGCTTCGACTTCCGCTTCGGCACCCGGGTGCTGCCGCCGCCAGCCTTCGAGTTCGACCTGACCGATTTCCGCTTCCTTGCCGCCCGCCGCGGCACCGGCGGCTCGTCCGAATTCCTGTCGCTGCTCGTCAGCCGCTCGCCCCGCGGCGGCTTCGTTCAGCTGATCGAGGTCGCGCCACCGCGCCGCGACCCCCCCGCGCTGGCCCCGCCCGAGTCCGCCGAGGCCCCCAGGCCGCCGGGCCCGGCGCCAGCGCCCGAACCCGACAGGAGCGGCCGGATGCAGCTGCCCGGCGTGGTGTTCGAGTCCGGCTCCGCCCGGCTGGGTGAACCGGCCATCGCCGCGCTTCTGCCGCTGGCGCGCCTGCTGGAAGACGACCCGGCGCGCCGCGTTCTGCTGGTGGGCCACAGCGACGACCGCGGCGGACTCGAGAGCAACATCGCCATGTCCCGCGCCCGGGCGCGGGCAGTGCGCGACACGCTGATCGACCGTTATGGCATCGCCGCCGACCGGATCGAGGCGGAAGGCGCCGGATACCTCTCGCCGATCGCGCCCAACGACACCGAGGATGGCCGCGCCCGCAACCGCCGCGTCGAGGCAATCCTGCGCCCGCCGCCGCAGGCGGAGTAGCCGCCCCATCGATCGCGATCCCCGGGGCCGGCGGGCGGTGATCGCCTCTGCCCCTCGCCCGCACCTCTCCGCAATATGCGCTGCGACGCAGCATCGAGGCACCGCCGGATGTCACGCCTGACGGCGCCGCCCAGGCGCCTCGACGAGCATGAGGCGCATAAAAAAAGGGCCACCGAAAACGGTGGCCCAAGTCTAGGGAGGAATGCCGCAGCTATGCGGCACTGCAATATTTAGCCAATTCGGCCGGGGATTGCGCCCCCAAAAATATGCAAAGCCGCTTTGCCTTGGGGTCAAAGCCGGGGTCGCGTAACCTCGACATAAGGGGTCAGCTGCGCTCCCAAGGGGGCACTTTGCCGAAATGGCTGGTCAGGAAATCCAGGAAGGCGCGGATCTTCGGCGCGAGGTTCCGCCGTTCGGGATAGACCGCGTAGATCGCCGAATCGACCTGGATGTGGTCGGGCAGCACCCGGACCAGCCGGCCGGCGGCGATGTCTCCGTTCACCAGGTAGGTCGACAGCCGGGCGATCCCCATGCCCGACAGGGCTGCGTGATAGACCGCATCGGCGCTGTTGGCCTGGAAATTGCCCGAGACCGGCACCCGGATCTCGTCGCCATTGCTGCCCAGACGCCACTCGTTCCAGGCCTGCACCGTCGACAGCCGCAGGCAGTTGTGCTCGGCAAGCTCCTCGGGCTTCTCGGGCGTGCCATGTTCCTGCAGGTATTCCGGAGCGGCGACGAAGACCCGCTTGTTGGTGGTCAGCTTGCGCGCGATCAGCGCCGGGTTGTCGATCTGTTCGGAAAACCGGATCGCGATGTCGATCTCGTCCGCGAACAGGTCGGTCGGCCCGTCGGTCAGCTCGAGGCTGAGGTCGATCTCGGGATATTCCGCCAGGAATTCCGGCAAAAGCGGCAGCAGTTGCGACTTCCCGAAGGCGACGGTGGCGTTGACCCGCAGCGCACCGCGCGGATGGCTGGCCATGGATTCGAAGAGGGATTCGGTCTCGGTGACCGTGCGCGTGATATCCGCGCAGCGGTCGTAGAAGACGCGCCCCTCCTCGGTCAGGTTGATGCCATGCTGGGTGCGCGTGAGCAGCCGCAGGCCCAGCCGATCCTCGAGCGCGGCAATCTGCTTGCTGACCGCCGAGGGCGAATGTTGCAGCTCGCGCGCGGCGCCGGAAAAGCTGCCCTGCTCGACCACCTGGGCGAAAAGTACCATCTGCGAAGAGAGTTCCATGACACGCATGTTCCTATATTGCGCCGCAATAAGATATGGTGCGGCGCAGCGTAAAGTAAAGACCCCTGGGTCCGGCTTACCAGTCGTCCGGGCCGCGCCCGCGCAGCCGTTCGGCCAGGAAGTCTATGAAGGCACGAAGTTTAGGTTGCGTGTACCTGCCCGGGGGATAGACGGCGTAGATCCCCAGCACCGCCGGTTCGGCCCCGGTATTCAGCGCGACCAGCCGGCCAGAGGTGACCGCGTCGCCCAGGATGAAAGAGGGGATCAGCGCGATCCCCAGGCCGCTTTCGGCGGCGCGCATCAGGCTCTCGCCATTGTTCGCGGTCAGCCGGCCGCCGACGCGGACATGCCGCTCTTCGCCTGTCTTGGTGCGCAGTTTCCAGAAATTTCCGGTCGAGAGGTTGGAGTAGTGCAGCAGGTTGTGATCCGACAGCTCGTCGATCGAGCAGGGCTGGCCGTGCTTTTCGATATAGGACGGGCTGCAGACGATGACCGAGCGGGCCTCGGCCAGTTTCCGCGCCCGAAGCGAGCTATCGGCCAGCTCGCCGATGCGGATGGCGACGTCGAAGCCCTCGGCCACCAGCTCGACGAAGCGATCGTCGAGCACCATGTTGACCGAGACGTCGGGGTATTGTTCCAGGAACTCGCCCACCAGACCCGACAATTGGCTGATGCCGAAGCTGACCGGGGCCGAGACACGCAGCGAGCCGCGCGGGGCGGACTGCATGGCGCCGACCATCTCGTCGGCCTCGGCCGCGCCCGAAAGCACGCCCGTGGCGCGGTCGTAATAGGCGAGCCCGATCTCGGTGGGATTCACGCGGCGGGTGGTGCGGTTGAGAAGCCGGGCCCCCAGCCGCGCCTCGAGCGCCGAGACATGCTTGGAAACTGCGGACTTGGACATGCCGAGCTTGCGCGCAGCATCGGTGAAACCGCCCTGGTCGACGACGGCGACAAACGCCTCCATCTCGCTCAGTCTGTCCATCAAATCTCCCCAGTGCACGTCCTGACAATGAAAAATGGGGGCTATTGGAAACAAATCAACCGGTCGGGGCGGGCTTGTTCAACAATGCTGCACGGATCATCGGCTCGAAGAGGACGGGACGGCGACCACCGCTACTGGGCCCCGACCAGGCCTGAACGCCCGGGCGGCAGGTGCCCGCGTCGACCCCGAAGCAGGACGGTAAGGCGGAATTTCCCCCTTTCTCGAGGCCAGCAAATACTTTGCCGACACAGACAGGCCGCAAGCGCTTTCCTCGCAGGGGAATTCCGATGCAGGGATTGCCCGCATTCGCGCGCGATCATGTACGGGGCATTCCGGCTCAGCAGGGCCGGCAGACGTATTGCTCGCGCAAGAGCAGCCCGTCCTCGATCACCGAAATCTTTCCGGACCACGAGGCCATTCGCTCTTCGGCAGCCTGCAAACCGATCAACCCGATCAACTCCACCCTGTGGATCCGGTCCGCCTCGATCTGGCGCGCGCAGCTCAGCCGATAGGCCTCGGTCAGGTCGGCTTTGCGGGTCACCTGCCAGCCGGTCTCGGAAAGCAGCGCCTCGTAGTCGCAGTCCGACTCGGCAAACTGCGGCGCGTCGGCGAGCGCACGTGCCCGTTCCACCGTCGAGAGTCCCGGGGCAATGAAGATCACGCTGAAGGCCATCCGCCCCTCGGGCCGAATGATCCGGCGGCATTCCCGCAATGCGGCCCTTTTTTCGACCAGGCAGCACAGCAAGTCGCTGTGGCTGACGGCGTCGAAGCTGGCGGGCTCGAAAGGCAACCTGGACGCGTCCGCCACATGAACCGACACGCGGCCGGCAAGGCCGTCACGTTGCGCGCGTTTCTCGGCCAGTCTGAGACCGATCTCGGGCAGGTCGACCAGGGACACCCTGCAGCCGCTGACCTTGGCGAGATAGAGCCCCGGCCAGCCTGTTCCGGCGCCCAGATCGACCAGGTCGCTTCCCGCGTCGAGCGCCAGAAGGCCCGGAAGCGCGTCAGCCTGTTCCTTCGTCGTCCAGCTGCAGCCACCGTAATCGCAGCCCAGAACGCTCCGTTCGATCCGTTGCATGACCGACTGTGTCGATCTGCCGTAAGTGATCTCGAAGCGCTCTTTCAGGGCGATCTCAGCTTCGGTGCAGCATCCCATCGAACCGTTCCCCGACCGGAACCTCGAGAATACACGATTCATGACGCGATGTCCGCGTCGATGGTGCGGCCGGATTCGCGCGTCCCAAGCAGCCTTGGCGAGACCCGCCAAGGCGGGCTCCTGCACGCAAGATGATGTCGCCAGCCATGATTTCGGGGCCCGACATATCGTCCGCAGAGGCCCCGAATTTACCGCTAAGGTCCGATAGCGCCGCCGTCCGGTCAGCAGCCTTGCAGCTGCACCTCGTACATCAGCGCCCGGTCCTGCACCCTGGCCGCGGTGCTGAGCAGCCAGGACTTGCGCCGATGGCTGCCGCGACCAAAGCCGGAATGGCCCTCGTGATAGGCCAGGTACTGGCTGTAGGCATCTCCGGGCGCAATCCCGTTAACCTCGGTCGACTTGGCCATGTACCAGCCCATGAAATCCGACGCATCCGGGAACCGGTGCCGCTTGGCCCTCCAGCGCCCGGTATCCTCGCGGTACCAGTCCCAGGTGCCGTCCAGCGCCTGGGCATAGCCGTAGGCCGAACTCTGCCGTCCCGCCGGGATGAAGCCCAGGAAGTACTTGCGCGGCGTCCTCGCCTTGGGGCGGAAACTGCTTTCCTGGTACAGCGTCGCCAGCTGAACATGTACAGGGGCGCCCCAGCGCCGCTCGGTCACCGCCATCGATCTGAACCAGCTGGGCCGCTCGCGCTTGATCTGGCACGCGTCGTCGGCCCGCGTGGGCGGCCCCTGGCTGGCGCCCGAGCACCCGGTCAAAACTACCAGAAAGATCAATGCGAAGCGGGACATACGCCGCTGCGATCCTGTCATCATTCCTGCTCGATCCGTGCGTTTGCGGCACTTGTTGGTCTCAGAATGCCGCAAATGACGGGTTTTTGGAAGGCTCAAATGAGAAAGGCCAGCAGCACCGGGATCGCCACGACCGCCATCGAGGTCGAAACCATGACCAGCCCGGCGACCTCGCGCGCCTGGGCCTTGTATTTCTCGGCCAGCAGGTAGTTCGTGACGGCCACCGGGGCGGCGATCTGCAACATCAGCACCCCGTGCGCCACGTCGGGCAGGTCGAGCGCCCAACCCACGCCCCAGCCGGCGGCGAGACACAGCGCCAGCTTGAGTGCCGATAGCCAGGCCGCGCGCCCGATCGCCCCCGGCTGCAGCCCCGAGATCGCCACCCCCAGCGTGAGCAACATCAAGGGGATGCCCAGCTGCCCGAGCAGGTCGACGGCGTTCTGGGCCCATTCGGGCAAGCGCCAGCCCTGCACCAGGAACAGCGCGCCCAGCAGGGTGCCGACCACCATCGGCTCGCGCAGCACCGACAGCCAGCGGCCGCGGCCAGCCAGCACCCACAGCCCCACGGTAAAGATCAGCACCACGCTGACCGAGAAGATCACCACCGCGTAATCCAGCCCCTCGGTGCCGAAGGCGAACAGCGCCAGCGGCATCCCCAGATTGCCGGTGTTTCCGAAGGTCAGCGCCAGCCAGAAGGTGCGCTGATCCATGCCCGTCGCCCAGAGATAGAGCGCCACCAGCCCGCCCACGACCGCATAGGCCAGCACCGCGGCCAGAGCCGTGTCCCACAGGATCGCGGGCTCGATCTGCGAGCGCATCAGCGCCGAGAAGATCAGGCAGGGCATCGCGATGTTCATGCCCAGACGGGTGACGAATGCGACGTCGTAGTCGTGGCCGCTGCGCACCCAGCCGAAGCCGATCGAGGCCAGAATGAAGACCGGCGCCACGATTTGCAGCACCTGTATGACCAGTTCCATGTTGACCGGAGTGTTTTCCTTGCGTCGCAGGAGCCCGTATGGACTCGAATGCCGCAAAGGTCTAGATAGTGACCCACGTTTGTCAGGGTGAGATATGCAGAAGCGAGAGGCGAAATTCACGATCGGCGAGGTGGTCCGGCATCGGTTCCATCCCTTCCGTGGCGTGATCTTCGACGTCGATCCGACCTTCAACAACACCGAGGAGTGGTACAACGCCATTCCCGAGGAGATCCGCCCGTCCAAGGACCAGCCCTTCTATCATCTGCTGGCCGAGAACGAGACGACCTACTACGTCGCCTACGTGTCCGAGCAGAACCTCGTGCATGACGACAGCGGCGAGCCGGTCGGCCACCCCGAGGTGAACGAGATGTTCGGGCAACTCGACGACGGCAAGTACGATCTGGGCGGGCATCTGCACTAGCGCCCGCGCGGCGCGCGGCGGTCCTCACTTGCGGCGGGTTTTCGATGACCGGACTCTTACAGCTGGATCAAGCGCCCGCGACGCGGCGCCGGCCCCGACCGGGCGCTGAGCGCGTGGCGCCCGCCCATCAGCCGCAGCACCCCGGATGAATTCGCGCGATCTGCTGAAGCGCGTCTGGCGCGAGCATGTCGCCCAGCATACGCGCGTGCTGATCATCGCGCTGGTCCTGATGACCATCGAGGGCGGCATGCTGGGCGTGCTGTCCTACATGGTGCGGCCGATGTTCGACCGGATCTTCGTCGCCGGCGACACCACGGCGATCGCGGGGATCGCGTTCACCGTCTTCGTGCTGTTCGTCGCGCGCGCCGCTGCCGGCTTCGGGCAACGCTACCTGGTCGTGCTGACCGGTCTGCGGGTGACCACCGGCATCCAGAAGGACCTCGCCGGCCACCTGTTGAGCCTCGATACCCGCTTCTTCCAGATCAACCCGCCCGGCGGGCTGATCGAGCGCGTCCGCGGTGACGCCCAGGCGTTGCAGCAGACCGCCAGCGCGGCGCTGATGAACCTCGGGCGGGACACGATCGGCCTGATCTCGCTGCTGGCGGTGGTCCTGTGGATCGACTGGTTCTGGGCGTTGCTTGTCTTCGCCGGAATCCCGGTCGTGGTGCTGCCCGTGGTGCTGCTGCACCGGCGCATCCGGGCGACCACCGCCTCGGCGCGGCGGTCCTCGGCCGACATCTCGACGCGGCTCGACGAGATCTTCCACGGCATGCTGGCGATCAAGCTCAACCGGCTCGAGACCCACGAGCGCGGCCGCTTCGACCGGACCGTCGACCAGTTCCTCAAGGCCGAGCGCCGCTCGCAGGCGGGGCGCGCCGGGCTGCCCGCGATGGTGGACCTGCTGGCCGCCATCGGCTTTCTGGGCGTTCTGATCTTCGGCGGCCACGAGATCGCCGCCGGCGAGAAGACGGTGGGCGAGTTCATGAGCTTCTTCACCGCGATGGTGCTGCTGTTCGGCCCGCTGCGGCGGCTTTCGAACGTCTCGGGGCATATCCAGGCCGCGCTGGCGAGCCTCGAGCGGCTCTACAGCCTGTTCGACAGCACGCCCGAGATCATCTCGCCGCCGGGCGCGGCCGCCGCGCCGCTGCCATCCGGCGACATCCGTTTCGAGGACGTGCATTTCGGCTATGACGGCACACCGGTGCTGCGCGGGCTCAGCCTCACCGCGCCGAAGGGCAAGGTGACCGCGCTGGTGGGCGCCTCGGGGGCCGGCAAGAGCACCGTCTTCAACCTGCTGACCCGGCTGATCGAGCCGCAATCGGGCCGCGTCACGATCGGCGGCACCGGCATCGAGACGGTCAACCTCGCCTCGCTGCGCGAGCATTTCGCGATGGTCAGCCAGGACGCAGCACTGTTCGACGAGAGCATCCGCGAGAACATCCGCCTGGGCCGGCTCGACGCCGACGACGCCGCCGTCGAGGCGGCGGCAGAAGAGGCCAAGGTGATGGAATTCGCGCGCGACTTCCCGGGTGGCCTCGACAGCCCCGCCGGCCCTCGCGGCGCGAACCTCTCGGGCGGGCAGCGCCAGCGCGTCGCCATCGCCCGCGCGATCCTGCGCGACGCCCCGGTCCTGCTGCTCGACGAGCCGACCTCGGCGCTCGATGCGCGCTCCGAGGCCCTGATCCAGGAAGCGCTGGAGCGGCTCAGCGCGGGCCGCACCACGCTGGTGATCGCCCACCGCTTCGCCACCATCCGCGACGCCGACCTGATCCTGGTGCTCGACAAGGGCACGCTTGTGGACCAGGGCCGGCACGAAGAGCTGCTGGCGCGCGGGGGGCTCTACGCCCAGCTCTACGAGATGCAGTTCTCCAAGGGCTGAGCGCCTCATCCGCCCCCAAGCCGGGATGGCCGGACCCTCCTCTCTGCGCCTGGACGCCACTCCGCCCTTGCAGCTCCGGCCGGTTCCGGGACAGATGCGGGAAACGGATCGAAGGGAGGACCAGATGGATCAGGACATGTTCGAGCGGGGCCTCGCACAGCGCAAGGCGACGCTGGGCGCGGAATACGTCGAGAAGAACCTCGCCGCGGCCGATGATTTCACCCGCCCCTTCCAGGAGGCGATGACCGCCTGGTGCTGGGGCTTCGGCTGGGGCGACGAGGCCATCGACGCCAAGACCCGCAGCATGATGAACCTCGCCATGATCGGCGCGCTGGGCAAGATGCACGAGTGGGAGATCCACTGCCGCGGCGCGCTCACCAACGGCGTCAGCAAGGAGGAGATCCGGGCCATCATCCACGTCGTCGGCATCTATTGCGGCGTGCCCCAGGCGCTGGAATGCTTCCGCGTCGCCCGCAAGGTGCTGGAGGAGGAAGGCGCATGAGGACCATCGCAGGCTTCGACCGCATCGGCGAGGAAAACGCCTTCGCGGTGTTGGCGCGCGCCGGGGCGCTGGCCGCGCAGGGCATGGACGTGATCAACCTCGGCATCGGCCAGCCCGACTTTCCGACGCCGCCCCACATCGTCGAGGCCGCGGTCAAGGCGCTGCGCGACGGCCATCACGGCTACACCCCGGCCACCGGCATCCCGGCCCTGCGCGAGGCGGTGGCCGAGGATCTCGACCGGCGCTTCGGCGCCCAGGTCAGCCCCGACCACGTGCTGATCGTGCCGGGTGGCAAGGTCACGATGTTCACCGCGATCCTGATGTTCGGCGAGCCGGGGGCGGAGATCCTCTATCCCGATCCGGGCTTCCCGATCTACCGCTCGATGATCGAGTTCACCGGCGCCAACCCGATCCCGATCCCGATCCGCGAAGAGAACGGCTTCGCCTTCTCGGCCGAGGAGACGCTGAGCCTGATCACCCCGCAGACCCGGCTGATCATCCTCAACTCGCCGGCCAACCCCTGCGGCGGCGTGACGCCCAAGGCCGAGGTCGACAGGCTGGTCGCGGGGCTGGCCGATTTCCCCGAGGTCGCGGTGATGTCGGACGAGATCTACGACCAGATGCTCTATGACGGCGAACAGCACGTCACCCTGCTGAACTACCCCGAGATCCGCGATCGGCTGATCCTGCTGAACGGCTGGTCCAAGACCTATGCCATGACCGGCTGGCGGCTGGGCTATTCGGTCTGGCCGCAGGTGCTCTATGACAAGGCGCGCAAGCTGGCGGTGAATGCCTGGTCTTGCGTCAACGCGCCGGCGCAATACGCCGCGATCGAGGCGCTGAAGGGCCCGCAGGACGCGGTGGCCGAAATGGTCGCCGAATTCGACGCCCGTCGCCGGCTGGTGGTGGAGCTGCTCAACGACCTTCCGGGCGTCAGCTGCATCACGCCCAAGGGTGCCTTCTATGCCTTCCCCAACATCAAGGACACCGGCTGGCAGGCCAAGAGACTTGCCAGCGCGCTGCTCGAGGAAACCGGCGTGGCGACCATCGGCGGCCCCGATTTCGGTGTTCTGGGCGAGGGCTATATCCGGCTGAGCTATGCCAACAGCCGGGAAAACATCGCCCGCGCGCTGGACCGGATGGGCGTCTTCCTGGACGACAGGGGCGGCGCGCCATGATCGCCGGGCGGCGGTGGTAACCGAGACTGCGCCGGGGCCGCGCGGCCCCGTGCAGCGGCTCAAGCTTACGTCCTGGCGGCCCTTTCGTTCACCCGGCGGGGCGCAGCAGCGTGACGCCGCTCTGCCGCGACAACTTGCGCAGATCCCGGCTGAACTGCTGTTGGAAGGCTGATTTCTCCTCTTCCTTCCACAGTTCGTACAGCCAGTTGCCGTCCGATAGCGGAAAGGCTTTCGCCGTCTCGTGGCTGCGCTCGGCCATCGCGCGCGCGCCATCGCGCGCACCGATCTCCAGCAGCGCCTCGGTCGCCTTCTGGCTCAGCCCCTGCCGCCGATCCCAGGGCATGACCTCGTAGTCGGGCAGCCGGTCCACGCCGGCGACCGCGGCAATGACATGTTCGGGATCCTCGCGGAAGGTCTTGAAGTTCCAGAAAGTCACCGGCGCGTCCGGAAACAGCGCCCGGATGCGCGCCACCACCGGCTGCCAACTGGTGTCGCCCGCCTGCCAATGCTCGCGAAACGTCTTGGCGGGGGTGAAGTCGCGCTGCGGCGCGCGCAGGTTCTCGCAGAAGATCGAGCGCGAGAACTCAGCCTGGTGGCGCAGGCCCAGATACAGCTCGACCCGTTCGCCGCGCAGCATGTCGACCAGTGGCCCGAGCCGCGCCTCGAGACGCGGATAGAGCCGACCGGTGGTGACGATCTCTTCCGGCGACCCCAGCAGGTTCTCGTCCGACAGCACCAGCCGCGCCGGCCGGTCGGACAGCACGCCGCGCAGCCAGGCATCGGCGGCTTGCCGGTTCTCGGCGTTGCGGGCCGGATCACGATCCGGACGCGCCCAGGCGCGCCTGGTATAGGCGCTCCGCAGGTCTTCCAACGGCACCACGCCCACGCCTTGGCCGGCCAGCGCCGGGGCGCAGGATTGCAGCGCCGCCTGCAGGTAGGTCGATCCGGTCTTGTGCACCCCCAGATGCAGGGCGATGGTCATCGCGTCAGGCCTCCCACGCCGATCGGCCCCGAGCCTTAGCCGATGCGTCGCAGGGAACCAAGCTTCAAAGATGCCGCTTCTGGACTATCTAAAGGGGCATTGCCATCATCCGGGGTCGCCATGCCTTATGCTGCCTTCTTCATAGTCTTCGCCGGGTCGCTGGCGGTCGCCGTGATCTACCCGCATCTGCGGGTGGTGGCGTCGCTGGTGGCGCTGGGCTGCGCCGCGATCCTGCTGGCCGTTCTGATCGAGATCGGCGGTAACGAGAGCGCGCGCCGCGAGGTGCGGATCACACCCGAGGAACTCAACCTGACCCAGACCCAATTCGTCGAGGACCGGCGGTTCATCCGGCTGACGGGGCGCGCAGCGAATGACTCAGATCGCTTCACCCTGCGCGACTTCCATATCACCGCGGCGCTCTACGACTGCCCGGTCGCCGCCTCTGCGGAGTCCGACTGCACGATCATAGCCGAGAAGGACGGCATCGCCCGGATCGAAGTCCCGCCGGGCCAGGCGCGCGACTTCGACGCGGTACTTGGCTTCGCCGATCAGCCCGAGGTCGAGGGCGTGCCGCGCTGGACCTTCGAGGTCACGCAGATCACCGCCACCCGGTAACCGGGCGGCGTCCCGCCTTCACTTTCCTGGAATATCACGGGGTGAGCCGCCCGGCACCGCCCGATCAGTCGTCGCCCGCCGGGGCAAGCGCCACGCCCAGCCGCGCAAGGTCGCGCCAGTAGTCGGGATAGGTCTTGCCGGTGCAGGCCGGGTCCAGGATGGTGATGCCGCCGATCCGCAGCCCCGCCAGCGCGAAGCTCATCGCGATCCTGTGGTCCGAATAGGTCTCGATCCGCGTCGGCAGGAACTGCCCCGGCAGACCCGGATCGGCATGGACCAGCAGGTCGTCGCCCTGCTCTTCGGCCAGGCCCGGGCGGATGCGGTTGAGCTCGGTCGCCAGTGCGCGCGTCCGGTCGCATTCCTTGACCCGCAGGTTCTCGATGCCGGTGAAGCGCACCGGCGTGTCGTTGAACGCGGCCAGCACCGCCAGCGTCGGCACCGCGTCCTGCATCTGGCTGCCGTCGATCTCGGCCGGCATGTGCGGAAAGGCGGCGATCACGTCATGCGCCGCCGCGTCGGGCTGCGAAAAATGATCCGCCGCCCGGCCGATATCCACCGCACCCCCGGTCAGCGCGCCGGCGGCCCAGAGATAGGTGGCAGCCGAGGCGTCGGGCTCGACCGCGAACTCGGCGGCGTGATAGCCGGTGGGCTCGACCAGCCACTCGCGGTCCGAGACCGCGCTGACCTGGGCGCCGAATTCGCGCATCGCGGCCAGCGTCAACTCGATATAGCCGCGCGCGCCGATATGCGGCCCGGTCAGCGCCACCGAGACCGGCCCTTCGGCGCAGGGCGCGGCCATCAGCAGCGCCGAGACATACTGGCTCGACAGCCCGCCATCGATCTCGACCCGGCCGGAGGCGAAGCGCCCGGCGCCCCGTACCGTGACCGGCGGGTGCCCGTCGGTGTCGCGCACGTCCAGCCCGACCGCCGCCAGCGCCTGCACCAGCGGGCCGATGGGGCGCTTGCGCATGTGCTCGTCGCCGTCGACGACGACTGTCCCCTCGGCCAGCGTCGCGGCGGCGGTCAGGAACCGCGTCGCGGTGCCGGCATTGCCCAGGAACAGCGGTTCGGCCGGGGCCTGCAGCCGGCCCGAGGATTTCACCACGAAGGTGGTGGCGTCCGGCTCGGTGATCTCGACGCCCATCTGCCGCAGCGCGCGGCTCATCAGCGTGGTGTCGAGGCTCTTGAGCGCGCCGGTGATGTGGCTGGTGCCGGGTGCCAGCGCCGCCAGAAGCAGCGCCCGGTTGGTGATCGACTTCGAGCCGGGCGGGCTCACGCGCCCGGCCAGCGGGCCGCTGACCGGGGTGATGGTCAGCGCGGATATGTCATGTATATCGCCAAGTTCGGACATCAGTTCGGCCCCGGTGCATGTTGCCCCGGCTTTTGTCAGGGAAGCGCCGCCGGGGCAAGGCCCGGATCGGTCCCTCAGGCCGCCATCGGGCCGGGGGCGTCGGCGGGGAAGGCCAGGTCGAACCAGCGCGCCGCCGTGTCGGGCGCCAGCCCCGCGCGCTCGGCGATCCGGTCGCGGATCGCCGAGCCGAAAGGCCACAGGCCCAGGCTGATGGCATCGCGGCCCTCGCCCTCGGTCCCGATCAGCGACGGCTCCCACCCGATGCCGCGATAGACCCGGCCCATCGGCCCGGCATAGACCCCCAGCGCGCGGGTCAGGCCCAACCGCAGCCCGAGCTCCTGCCCCGCCAGCATCAGCGTGCCGGCCCAGGCGCGGGCCTCGCCGCCGGCCCGGGGCGAGAGGCAGAAGCGCGTGCACTCCCAGACGAAGGGCGCGCGGATGCCGATGCCGTGGTTGAGATGGGTGAAGTGGTCGTTGACCATGGTGCGGCCCTGCGTCGGCATCACCCGCATCGAGGCCGCGTGCCCGCCATCCGGGCGTTCGAGGATGATGTAGAGGGGGTTCATGCGGTCGTAGTCGTCGCGCTCCCAGCCGCTTCCGTCGACGCTCAGGTTCCAGCCCAGCCGGCCGACGAATTGCCGGGCGCGGTCGGTGAACATTCCATCGGCGAGCCGGGGGTGGCGCGGCAACTGGCTGGCATAGAGATAGCGGATCATGACGAAGGCTCCTGTGCTGTCGGAGCCTCCGGCCTAGCGGTCGGGCGGTTAACCAATTCCGAGCGTGCGGTAGAAGAAATTCGACGCAACACGGGTGGCGCGGCGTCAGAGCAGGAGCAGACCCTGGTTCATCGCCATGGCGACCGCGTGGGTGATGTTCTGAGCCCCCAGCTTTTCCCGCGCCGAATCGGCATAGGTGCGAAAGGTGTGCTCCGAGATCTTCAGCTCGTCGGCGGCTTCGGCACGCGACCGCCCCAGCGACAGCAGGCTCAGCACGTCGCGCTCGCGCGGTGTCAGATCGGCGCCGGGCGCGTCGCGCGCGGTCATCAGCGCCGCGACCCGGTCATGGATGAAATGCGCGGCCAGGACCAGGTCGCGCAAATGGTCCGCGCCGAAGGACTGCCACTCGCCGTCGGATTTGTACGAGGTGACCGAGAACAGCGCCATCTGGCCGCCCGGCCCGTGGACCGGGATCGAATAGCCCTGCTTGCCGACGCCCTCTGCCGCCGCCTCGCCCAACAAGTTGCGCGCGGGCTTCGGGCTCCAGTCGAGATCGCGCCAGTTCAGCGGGCGCGTCGTCTTCAGCGCCTCGGTGACCACCGGGTCGACGTTGAAATATCGTTCGGAGATGTAATGCCGGACCCAGTCCGGATCGTAGGTCAGCGCGCCGTATTCCCGCCCGGTCGCACCGACGATATGGTAGATCGCGTGATCGACATCGGAGATCGTCCCGGAGCCCGCTGACCAGCGACTGGATGTCGTCAAGGTTTCTCGCGCTCTGCACTCGTTCGAGGAAACACTCCAGCAAGGTCATCTTCGCCGCTCGCAACATCCAGGCAAGAAGACATCTGCCGGATTTCCCGCGCGGCTACGAGCAGCGTGTCGTCCAACTGTTCGGCCAGCTGGAACATCGATTGCTTCTCGGCGACCTTGCGCAGATCGGTGATGAGATCCAGCATCCATTCTTGCGACATGACCATACTCTTCAAATTTTAGTTAAAGCCAAGTTAACACAACCACGGCTAGAGTTAACCTATCAATATTACCGAAGAATTACACCCCCCGGAAATGGGGGGTATGAGGGATTCAAGTCATTGATTTTGCTAAAGTGGGCTTTCAGGGCTCTGACACTGTCCAGCCAGGATCAGCACCGCAAAGAGATGATTCGTTTGTCATGCGGGGTTGACAAATGAGTGCTCGTTAAAGTTGACGGGCCCGGCGGAGCCGGGCCTGTCCGAGGGCCCAGGGCGCTTATCCCGCCAGCACGTCCTCATATGTCCGCAGGCCGGTGCGCGGCGTGTTGACCAGCACCGCCATGTTGCCCGGCTTGTGCTCGTTCGCGCGCATCTTGGCATGGGCCTGCGGGATCTCGGCCCAGGGGAAGACCTCGGACATGCAGGGGTCCAGCCGCCGCTCGACCATCAGCTGGTTGGCCGCCGCCGCCTGCTTGAGGTTGGCGAAATGGCTGCCCTGCACCCGCTTCTGGTGCATCCACAGATAGCGCGCGTCCAGCGTCAGGTTGTAGCCCGTGGTGCCGGCGCAGATCACCACCATGCCGCCCCTCTTGACCACGAAGGTCGAGACCGGGAAGGTCGCCTCGCCCGG
>JABAHR010001991.1_pt1 | contig 25100 bp, 22 predicted proteins | sample 7062101 | NCBI WGS metagenome assembly JABAHR01 (sample SAMN14534553, study PRJNA622989) | marine sediment metagenome | biome: marine biome [ENVO:00000428]; feature: marine pelagic biome [ENVO:01000023]; material: deep marine sediment [ENVO:00002113] | place: India: Gulf of Kutch | collected...
ATCTGGTCAGCGTGCAGGTCGACCGTCAGTACGCGGTCGGCTCCGGCAACGCTGATCATCGACGCCACCAGCTTGGCCGAGATGGCGACACGCGCAGTCCGCGGACGGCGATCCTGCCGCGCGTAGCCGAAATACGGTATTACGGCGGTCACCCGGTCGGCCGACGAGCGACGCATGGCGTCGATCATGATGAGCAACTCCATCAGGTTGTCGTTGCTCGGATTGCACGTCGGCTGCACCAGGAAAACGTCCCGTCCGCGGACGTTCTCCATGATCTCCACGTTGACCTCGCCGTCGCTGAAGCGAGCGACGAGCGCCTTGCCGAGAGGCACGCCCAGGTATCTGGCCACCTTGGCGGCGAGCTCCGGGTTGGCATTCCCGGTGAACACCGCCATGCTGTCAACCGTCACGCAGCTACCTCAAATCTACCTGCGTCCCACTGCGCCCGAAGCATATGGCTGGGGCGCCAGGATTCGAACCTGGGAATGCCGGAATCAAAATCCGGTGCCTTACCGCTTGGCGACGCCCCACAAGGAATCAGACACCCGACCACGCGCAAGCTACCTTTCGAGCGAACAGGATATTCTCGTCGGGGACGAAATCTCTGTCAATCGGATAGGCGGTCCCGGCGACGACCATTCCTCACGCCCTCCAGGCTCGGCGAGGCCGCCCCGGAAACGATGCCGGCTTCGCCTGCGGACTTGCCGCGGGCGGCGCCGCTCGAGCACCCTACCCGTCGACGTCCCAGCGCTTGATGACGAGCCGCACCTCGAGCCGGTCGCCCAGATCGCGGCCGTCGTAGGCCGCCAGGTGCGCGGTGCCCGGCAGGGCGCGCGCGAAGATCTTCTTCGGTAGATCGTAGCCGCCGTCTCGTCGGTAGTCGAGGAAGCGGACTTCCCAGCCGAATTGACGCAGCGTCTCGAGCCGTCCGTGCTCGTCCAGGGTCTGCGCGGCCACCTCGCCCGGCGCCGGTAGACCCGCCACCCAGTACTGGACCGCGTCGAAGGGGACGTGCCATCCCGCCTGACGGAACAACAGCTCCTCGGCGGTTGCTGCTGTTTGCTGACGCTTCTTGCTGTCGATCAGTGATGCGCCAGACGCGTCCTGGGTGATGCGCACACGTCCGCCACCGAACGGCCCGTAGAGCTCAAGCCGGTGTACATTGCGATCGCGGTCCCAGACGAGGGTGGCGCTGCCGCCCTCGTCGCTGGTGCGCACACCGAGACGCCCCGTCACCGACCAGGTGTCGAGCCTGGTCAGCTCGGCGCGCCGCACGGCCCAGCGGGCGTCCGGGTCCGCCACCGGCGTCCGTGCTGTCGTCGCGCATCCCGCGAGCAGAACCACCAGGGCGAGAAGCGCCCACCTGCTCACTGCTTCAGCTTACGAATGGTACCGAGCAGCACGTCATTGGCGGGAGCCTGCTCGAGGGCACGGTTCCAAACGGCCTCCGCACGTTGGCGGTCGCCGACGATCCACAGCACCTCACCGAGGTGCGCCGCGATCTCCGCGTCCTCCCTAATATCGAAGGCCCGTTCCAAATAGTCGATGGCCAGCTGATGGTTGCCGAGGCGATATTGCACCCAGCCCATGCTGTCCATGATGAATGGGTCGTTTGGCTTGAGCTCGAGCGCCTTTTCGATCAGCTCCAGCGCCTCCTGGTAGCGGTCCGTCTGATCCGCCAAGGTGTAGCCGAGGGCGTTATAGGCATGGGCGTTATCGGGCTCCATCGAGATCAGCTTGCGCAGGTCGCTCTCGTGCAGCGCCACGAGATTGAGCTGGGCAGCCACCAAACCCCTGGCGTAGAGCAGATCGCTGTTCTCCGGGATCTCTGCCAAGGCCTCGTCGAGCACCTCCTTGGCGTCCGCCAATCGTCCCGCTTCGCGATAAATGCGCTCGCGCCCCAGGACCAGTCGCACCTGCTCGTCCTCGCTGCCTGCCCTCAGCTGTTCGAGGTGCTCGATCGCGCCCTCCACGTTTCCCTGCGCGGCCTTCACAGCGGCGATCATCAGCTGGGCGTCGAGATAAAACTCCCTCCCGCTCACCTCGGCGTACCAGCGCTCGGCGTCGTCGTACTGCTCGAGCTCCATGGCCGCCTGGCCGAGGTAGATCCGCGTGCGATCGCTATCGGGCAGCAGCTCGAGATGGCGCATCAGGTAATCCTGCGCCCGTCGATACTCCTCGACCTGGACGCTGAGCAGCCCGGCTGCGAACAGCGCGTCCGAATCGCGGGGATCCGCCCGCAGCAGACGCTCGAATTGCGCCAATGATTCCGCAGGCCGCTCCTGGTCAATGAGATAGCGGGCATACTGCGCCCGCACCCGGCTCGCCTTGGGATACCGCTGCAGAAACTGCTCCGCAAAGGCCTCGACGTCAGCGGGTGCCCCGGCTGTCGCGAGATACACCAGCTTGGCCATTGCGGCCTCTTCCCAGCCGGGCCGCAGCCGCAGCGATTCGTCCAGCGCCTGCGCGGTAACATCGCGCTGGCCGAGGCGCTCGGCGAGGTACGCCTTGGCATAGTGGGCATCGGCGAGGGTGGGGTGCATTGCGACGAGCCGCTCGAAGCGCTCCAACACATCGCCAGGATCGTCGAGACGCCCCAGCAGTTCGGCGATGCGACGATAGACGACCCCGACGTCGTCGTTCTGGCCGAGCACGATGGCAAACTGCTCGAACGCCTCGTCCCGATGGTCCAATGCGAGCAGCGTCCGCGCCAACACCTCCCGCGGTGCCTGCTCGTCAGGGCTGATCTCCACCCACAGCCTGGCTGTCTCGAGAGCCTTGTCGAAGCGCTGTGCCGAGAGTGCGACCCGTGTCGCATGTCGCACCAGACGTGGATCGCGCGTGCTGAGCGCCGCGCGGCTCAGCGACTCGACGGCGACATCGGCGTGACCGCGCTGGCCGGCGATCTCACCGACGAGGATGTCGTAGATCAGCTCCTCAGTGAGCGCAACGCCTGGCACGTCTTCGCGCGGCGCGACGGCGCCTGGCGCCCCGACGTCGGCGGCGGCCGTGGCGGGCGCGGTGGCGGGATCGGACTGCACCGATGCACATCCGCTGAGCACCAGCGAGACCACGATCGGTGAGCTCGACGCCGTCAGGCGGCGCAGAGTTATCTTCCGCTGCATTGACTTGTCTCGGTCAAACCCGTGCAAAAACCTAGCAGCGAGCCGCTCAAGGGCCCATCTCGGCAACCGTTCCCTCCCCACCCGATGCGCGCCTCATGGACCCGATCGGTGTCTTTGCGCTATGTTCACAGTGTCGTATAAGCGCCTTCATGCCGCAACTCCTGCTCTATGACGTGCCGGACGCGCCGACCCCAAGGCGCCCGCCGGCGCAACGGCGAGCGCCGACGGAGCAGCTCTGCGCGCAGTCGCCGCCGCGTGGACACGCTAGGTGATGGCCGCCTTCGCCGCCGCGGGGGTGCCCGCTGATGCGGCCATGGGCGGCGGTGCCCGATCGGCAGGGCGCGGCGGCGCCGGGGCCAAGGGCCGGCCAAATCTTGACGGGAATCAACGAGCAAGCCGCCTCGGCGCGCCAAGATTTCCCTTCCAACGCGCTTGACAGGCGCACGCCAAGGCCCAAAATCAGCGGGGCAGGGCTCGATTTNNGGGACTGAATCACAAGACGGCCCCGTTGGCGCTGCGTGAGCGCGCCGCGTTCGACCCCGCTCGCCTGCAGCACGCGCTGAACGATCTCAAGGCGCACGGACACGTCCACGAGGCGACCATCCTGTCGACCTGCAATCGGACGGAGATCTACTGCCGGCAGGACGATGTCGACCCCGACCCCGTCGTGCATTGGGTATGCCGCTACAAAGGGTTGCCGGACGGCGAGCTGAACCGGTGCGTCTACCATCATCCCGACGAGAGCGCCGTCCAGCACGCCTTCAGGGTCGCTGCGGGGCTCGACTCGATGGTGCTCGGGGAGCCGCAGATTCTGGGACAGATGAAAGACGCCTTCGCCGAGGCACATCGAACGGGTGCCACCGGGAAGATTCTCAATCGGTTGTTTCAGCACACGTTTTCAGTAGCCAAGCGCGTGCGCACCGACACCACTATCGGCGTCAGCGCGGTCTCGGTCGCCTACGCCGCGGTTGACCTCGCCAAGCGCATCTTCTCCAACCTGTCCGAACAGACGGTGCTGATGATCGGCGCCGGCGACACCATCGAGCTCACAGCTCGCCACCTCAAACGACACCAGGTCAGTCGAATGATCGTCGCCAATCGCTCCGTCGAGCGGGCCGAACGTCTCGCGCGGGATATCGGCAGCGAAGCCATCGCACTGGCCGAGCTTCCGGGCAGGCTGGCAGAGGCCGACATTGTCATCGCGTCTACCGCCAGCACGTTGCCCATCCTCGGCAAGGGCGCCGTCGAGCGCGCCCTCAGGCAGCGGCGCCACAGACCGATGTTCATGGTGGACCTCGCCGTCCCAAGGGACATCGAGGCAGAGGTGGGCGAGCTGCGCGACGTCTACCTCTACACCGTGGACGATCTGGAGGGTATCGTCGAGCAGAATATCGCGGCGCGGCGCGAGGCGGCCGATGAGGCAATGAAGATCATCGACCTGCAGGTCGCCCGCTTCATGCACTGGATGCGTTCGCTCGACTCCGTTCCCACGATCCGCGGGCTGCGCGATCGCGTCGAGGACCTCAGTCGCGGCGAGGTCGAACGGGCGCTGCGCCGGATCGACAACGGCGAGGATCCCAAGCAGGTCGTCATGGAGCTGGCCCGCGCGATGTCCAACAAATACACCCATAAGCCGAGCGATGTGCTGCGGCGGGCTGGCATCGAGGGGGACCCGGCGCTGCTGGCGGCGGCCCGTAAGCTGTTCGGCGTCGGCGACTGAGGCCCGACACGCTCTCGGTGAATCCGTCCATTCGGGCCAAGCTCGATCACCTCGTCGAGCGTCAGGAGGAGATCAACGCACTGCTCTCCGACCCCGTAGTGATCGAAAATCAGAATCGCTTTCGGGAGCTTTCCATCGAGCTGTCCGAGCTTGCGCCCGTGGTCGAACACTATCAGCGGCACCGGCTGCTGGCGGAAGAGATCGGGCAGGCACGTACGATGCTCGACGACGCCGATGCGTCGATCCGCAAGCTGGCCCAGGAAGAGCTCCCGGAGCTCGAGCTGCAGCTCGCGCGCTGCGAGGAGGATCTGCACAAGCTGCTGCTGCCCAAGGATCCCAACGACGAGCGCAACATCTTTCTGGAGATCCGGGCCGGGACCGGCGGCGACGAGGCGGCGCTGTTCGCGGGCGATCTTTTCCGCATGTACCAGGCATACGCCGAGCGCAAGAAGTGGCAGGTCGAGATCATCAGCCAGCATCCCGGCGAGTATGGCGGCTACAAGGAGATCATCTCGCGCGTCGTCGGCCGCGGCGCCTACTCGCGGCTCAAGTTCGAATCCGGTGCCCATCGGGTTCAGCGTGTGCCGGAGACCGAGACCCAAGGCCGCATCCACACTTCGGCGTGCACGGTCGCCGTGTTGCCGGAGGCTGACGAGATCGACGACGTCGAGATCAGCTCGCAGGATCTACGCATTGACACTTTTCGCGCATCCGGGGCCGGCGGCCAGCACGTCAATCGCACGGACTCGGCAATCCGCATTACCCATCTGCCCTCCGGTATCGTCGTCGAGTGTCAGGACGAGCGTTCACAGCACAAGAACCGCGCCCGTGCTATGGCGGTGCTCAAGGCGCGATTGCTGGAGACCCAGGTTCGTGCCCAGCAGGAGCAAGAGGCGCAGACACGACGCCGCCTGGTGGGCTCTGGCGACCGTTCCGAGCGCATTCGCACCTACAACTTCCCGCAGGGCCGGGTCACCGAGCACCGCATCAATCTGACGCTGTACAAGCTCGAGGAATTTCTCGCTGGTGACCTCGACCCGGTGATCGAACCATTGATCGCGGAGAATCAGGCGGACCAGCTCACCGCGCTTGCGAAGGAAGCATGACGGCGCCGAGCAACGCCGGGCGTCGCGCGGCATCGCCCGTGACGGATTCGACTGCACGCAGCCTATCGCGTTCGGCGAGCCGGCGCCCCGAGCGGACCGCATCGGCGAGGCGGTCCGGGGCCGCGGACACGCCGACGCCAACAGCAGCCTTCGTCGACGATGCGCTGCGCCAGGGATCGGCGCGCCTCACGCCCGTCTCACCGTGTGCGCGCCTCGACGCCGAGGTGCTGCTGGCGAACGTATGCGGCCTGTCCCGCTCGCAACTCGCGGTCAATGGGCGCCGCGCTCTGACCCCGGACCAAGCGCTGCGCTACCAGCGGCTGCTCAACCGTAGGGCGGACGGCGAACCCGTCGCCTACCTCGTCGGCCGCCGCGAGTTCTGGTCGCTCGACCTCGAGATCACCTCGGACACACTGATCCCCAGGCCCGACACCGAGCGCCTCGTCGAGCGCGCGTTGGTGCGGATCCCGGCCGGCGTCCGCCAACGCATCGCCGATCTGGGCACGGGCTCAGGCGCCATAGCCCTTGCCCTGGCCACCGAGCGACCCCTTGGCGTGATGGTTGCCACCGACATCAGCGCGGCGGCGTTGAGGGTGGCGCAGCGCAACGCTGCCAGACTCGGCATTGGCAATGTCGAGTTTGCGCGCGGCGATTGGCTGGCCGCCCTGACCACCGGCGACTTCGACGTCGTCGTCGCCAATCCGCCCTACGTCGCCGATGGCGACTCCCATCTCCGACACGGCGACGTACGCTTCGAGCCGCCGTTGGCCTTACGCGGCGGCCGATCTGGCCTCGACGCCATCGAAGCCATCATCGAACGCAGCAGGGCGCATCTGCGCTGCGGAGGCTGGCTCATACTGGAGCACGGCTTCGACCAGGCCATGCCGGTGCGCGCCGCGATGCGCCGCGCCCGCTACCGCGCCGTCCAGAGCTATCGCGATCTCGCGGGTCACGAACGCGTGACGGAAGGGCGGGTGTAGGCTAGTCGCCGGCTGCCACGGTGCTCATTGTGGGCGGCGGCTCTTCCTAGACGGTGAACGTCGCTACCACCGGCGCGTGATCCGACGGGCGCGGCCAACGCCGCGGTGCCGTATCGATCTCGCATGAAAGGCAACGCTCGTAGAGCGCGGCGCTGACCAGGATGTGGTCGATGCGCAGTCCGAGGTTGCGCCGAAATGCCGCAGCGCGATAGTCCCACCACGAGAACGCGGCTGGCGCCTGGTCGAACTTGCGAAACGCGTCACGCAGGCCGCTGTCCACCAGCGCCCGGAAGCGGGAACGCTCGGGATCGCTGAATAGCACCTGCCCGCGCCACAGGTCGGGGTCGTGCACGTCTTCGTCCTCGGGAGCAATATTGAAGTCGCCCAGGAGCAGCAGGCGCTCGTAGCGTGATTGCTGCTCGGCAACGTAGTCGAGGAGCCTGTCGAGCCAGTCCAGCTTGTAGATGAATTTCTCGCTATCGACCGCCTGGCCATTGGGGACATAGACGTTTACGACGCGAATGCTCCCTATCTCCGCAGCGAGAAGGCGCCGTTGCGGATCGTCGAATCCGGGGAGCTCCGTCATGACCTCGCGCGGGTCTTCCCGCGAAAGCAGGGCAACGCCGTTGTATGTCTTCTGGCCCGAGCACACCGCACGATAGCCGGCACGGTTGATCTCCTCGACCGGGAACTGGGCGTCTTCGAGCTTGGTCTCCTGCAGGCAAAGCACGTCGGGTCGCGCCATTGCCAGCCACTCGATGACCTGCGGCAGCCGCACCCTGAGCGAGTTGACATTCCAGGTTGCGACCTTGAGCGGCATGGGCGCGGCGTGCAAGTATCGAAGGTGAGACGACTGCGTACGTCGCAGCGCCGACGCTACCCGTCGGCGCGGCCCCTTGCCGCCGAGCGATCGGCCAGCCGTACCGCCCGACGTGATGAACTACTGATTGGCCGTGTCCGCCTCGGTCGTGTCGGCAAAGCTTGGCGAGGCGCTGAGTTCATCGGTGCCCTCAGCCTCTGCCTCCTCGCCCGAGGCGCCCCCGCCGTCACCCTCCAGCAGGCCAGCCGCGACGAGCTCGCCGTGCAGCACGGAGGTGTTGTAGCCGTCGACCAGCCTGTCGCCAACGTACAAAGTCGGTACCCGCAGCCGCCCCAGCTTGCCCATGAGCTCGTCTCGGGAGGCCTCGTCGGCCTCGACGTCCTTTTCTACGTAGGGCACGTCGTGCGTCATCAGATAGGCCCGTACCAGCTCGCAGCCGTCACAGTCGGTTACCGTGTACAACGTGACCGGAGTGCTCGCCCTCGCTCCGTCTTCCGAAGCGTCGGCGGCGGCCTCCAGCGCGCCGTCCAATATCTGCTCCGTGGCGGCACCGTCGGGGGGCGGGCTGTCCTGGTAGGTCACGTTTCCGTTCTCGTCTACCCAGCGGTAGAGCGTGCCGGCAACCGCCGCCGGAAAGGCCAGGGCGATCGCAACGGCCAGTCCGGCCGAAGACAGCATGATTCTTGCGCAACGTTGGTTGACCATAGCCGTATACTCAGTACTCGTAGGGTATTCGCGTAAGCGCTCCAGCAACAAGTATAGTCAAAGAAACGCATAGCAGCCTGGCGCAGCGGTTGAACAAGCGGCCGGGTTGTGATTAGTTCCCCGCCATGGCCCAGGATCGCTATGACCTGATCGTGATCGGTGGCGGCAGCGGCGGCATTGCGGCCGCCCGCCGGGCGGCGGCCTACGACGCGAGAACACTGCTAATCGAGCAGGGCGCTATCGGCGGCACCTGTGTTAACGTCGGCTGTGTCCCCAAGAAGGTGATGTGGACCACCTCACACATCGCCGAGATCCTCGACGACGCCCCCGACTATGGCTTCCGGCTGCGTCGCGAGGGCTTCGACTGGGCAACCATCAAGCGTTCGCGCGACGGCTACATCGCCCGCCTCAACGAAATCTACCATCGCAACCTCGACGTATCCGGAGTGACCGAGCTCGCGGGACGGGCCCGCCTAGCGGACGCGCGCACGGTTGTCGTCGGCGATCGCACGTACACGGCCGATCACATCATCATCGCCACCGGGGGGCAGCCCCAGGTTCCCCCGATCCCGGGCGCCGAGCTCGGCGTCACGAGTGATGGCTTCTTCGAGCTCGCAGAGCTGCCAGGGCACACGGCCATTGTCGGGGCCGGCTACATCGCTACCGAGTTTGCCGGGGTGCTCAATGCGCTCGGTGGCGAGGTGACCATGATACTGCGCAAGGAGATCCTGCTACGTCGCTTCGACGCAACGCTGCGCGAGACCGTCATGGACGAGATGCAGCGAGCTGGCATCAGCATTGTGACCCACAGTCAGCCGGCGAGCCTGCTGCGCGACGATGAAGGTCGGATTGCGCTCCGCTGTGCCGACGGCCGGCTCATCGGCGGCTTCGACACGCTGATATGGGCGATCGGCCGCAAACCGAATTCCGCCGAGCTCGGTCTCGAAAGCGCGGGCGTGCACTCCGACAGCGAGGGCTTCATCCTCACCGACGCCTATCAGAATACCAACGTCCCGGGGATCTACGCCGTCGGGGACGTTACCGGCCGCATCGCGCTGACCCCCGTTGCCATCGCCGCCGGGCGGCGTCTGGCCGATCGCCTGTTCGGCGGCCACAGCGACGCGCACCTCGACTACGAGAACGTTGCAAGCGTGGTGTTCAGCCATCCGCCGCTGGGCACCGTCGGGCTGACGGAGGATGAGGCCTGCGAACGCTACGGTCACGATCAGGTGAAGGTCTACCAGCGCCGCTTCACGAGCATGTACTACGCGGTCACCCGCCGCCGCTCACCGACCGTGGTCAAGCTGGTCACCGTCGGCGCCCACGAGCGCGTGGTCGGCTGCCACATCGTCGGCGAGTCCGCGGACGAAATCATTCAGGGCTTCGCCGTAGCGGTCAAGATGGGTGCATCGAAAGCCGATCTCGACAACACCGTCGCCATTCACCCCACCGTCGCCGAGGAGCTGGTGACGTTGCGCTGACCGCGCTTGCCGCCCCCGCTGCAGCGCGTCACGCGGCCGAGCGGCGCGCCCGGTCCCTCGGCATGGCAGTCGGCCGCGGCGCGGCGCCGACGGCCCGTCAAACGCTTCGCAGCGAACGCAGCACGGGAGCGGTTTCGGGGCGTACACCATGCCAAAGCAGGAATGACTCGGCGGCCTGCTCGACCAGCATGCCGAGCCCGTCGCTGACGACCGCGGCCCCCTGAGCCCGTGCCCACGCCATGAACACGGTGGGCTCGTCACCGTAGGCCATGTCGTAGACGAGCGCCGCCTTGGCGACGACATCAGCGGCCAGCGGCGGCACGTCACCGGCGAGGCTGGCTGCGCTAGCGTTGATCACGACGTCGAAGCCAGCGCCGGCGACGGCCTCGAAGCCGCACCCGACCACCTCGCCGAGGTAGCCGAAGCGCTCAGCCAGGGCGACGGCGTTGTCGACGGTGCGGTTGGCGATGACCACCCGCTCCGGGCCGGTCGCGAGCAGCGGCCCGAGCACGCCGCGCACAGCACCGCCCGCGCCGATCAGCAGCACGCGGCGCCGACCGAGTTGGCAATTCAGGTTCTCCAGCAGATCGGTTACCAGACCCGCGCCGTCGGTATTGTCGCCGAGCAACAGCCCGTCGTCGTCCCAGCTGAGCGTATTGACGGCTTCGGCCAGCTGGGCGCGCTCGCTGCAGCGAGCGGCGAGCCTCCATGCCTCGACCTTGAACGGCACGGTGACGTTCAAGCCCTGGCCACCGGCGGCACGGAAGTTGGCGACCGCCTGCGCGAAGCCCCCGCGATCCACCTGTATGGCCCGGTAATCGATGCGCAGTCCGCACTGCCGCGCGAACGCGCTGTGGATCTGCGGCGACTTGCTGTGCGCGATGGGATTGCCCATCACGGCGTAGAGCGCCGGCGGAGAGTGGAACTCGAACAGATCGCTCACGGGCAGACGCGCCGGTAGCGGTCCCCCCAGTGGGTCGATGCGGGACGACTGCGACCCGCCATCAGCGGGCGGGCAGCGGCGCGCGCGCCAACACCACAGGATGGCGGGGCAGCGCCAGCACGGCGACAAAGATACAGCACGCTGCCACGCTCATCACCCCGAACAGGGCGCTGAATCCCCAGTGCGCATGCAGCCAGGCGATGAGCGGGACCGCCGTCGCCATCACCGTGAACGTCACGATGTAGCGCAAGGCGTAGGCTCGGCTCCGCCATTCGCTGCGTGCCACACGGCCGACCAGCACGTCGTTGATCGGAATCTGCCCAAACACCGCCAGCATGAATGCCACTGCCGTGACGAGCGCCGCCACACCGTTCAACGGCACCATGGCGGCCAGGAACACGGCCTGCAGCGTAGCGACGACGGCGAAGACAACGCGCACCGGGTAACGATCGACGAGATAGCCGACGACGAGCTGGGCCAACGCCGCTACCGCGAAGACGAGAAACGTATACCACCCGAGGCTGGTCCCCGTTGCTGCCAGGTCCTGCAGACGCTCGTCGAACACCTTCGGCAGTGCAAAGGTAGTGCTCTGAAAGATCAGGCCTCCGACGGCGGTGGTGAAGACGATGACGCTGAACACGCGCAGCAGCACGCGGCGGTCGAGCGACAGCATCGGCGGGCGGGAATGCGCTGCGGCGGCCCGCGGTTGGTCGTGGGTCACCGCGCGCCGCGCCGCGCGAACAAACATTGCATAGAGCAGGCCGATGGCAACGGCGACCGCACCTGGAACAAAGAACGCGGCGCGCCATCCCGAGACGTCGATCAGCAAACCGCTGAGCAGCGCGGCACTGGCCACACCCATGTTGCCAAAAACACCGTTAACGGCGAGGGGAACCCCCGTGCGGTCGCGGCCGTGAACGATCATGGCCAGCCCGACCGGATGATAGATCGCCGCGAAGACACCGATCGCCAGCAATCCGGCGGCAATCTGCAAGGGCGTATCGGCGAAGCCGGTGGCGATCGAGCTTACTCCGATGCCGATGAAGAAAATGATCATCATCCCCTCGCGACTCCACTTGTCGGCCAGCCAGCCGGCCGGCAATGCGCACAGGCCGAAGGCGACGAAGCCCGGTGTCGCGTACGGGATGAGCTCCGCGTAGTCCATGTTCCACTCGGAGGTGAGACGCAACACGGACGCCGTCGCGAAAATGAGCACGAACAGGTGGTCGAGAAAATGCCCCACATTGAGAAACAGAAAACCCAGCCGGTTGTTGCCCATCGCGCTAATATCGTTCCGTTGACCTGTTCTCAGTCGCTGGTCGCAAGTGAACGCCTACGGCTTTCTACTCGTGCTCGCCGTCCCCGTGACGTCTGCACCTTCGGCGTCCACGGCACCGATCTCGCACTCGACCGGCCCGGTCTTCGATCGGCACCTCGCCACCGCGAACGCGTGCTCTGCGCGAGCAGCCGGCGTGCGGCTAAAAGAACGGGAAGGCGGGCCCCGCTCCGCCGAGCATCCGGGCGTATCGCCGTGCTACCCGTGCTACCGCCTTTGAGCTTGCCACAACTGTGCGCCACCTGTCTTGCCTTGCCATGCGGGCGTGACGCAGAGCACGACGGTCAGGCGCTGGGCCCGACGCGCGCTTCCGCCGGGCCGCTGCGAACGGCTGCCTAGGCGACGAAGAGCGACCGAGAATCCGCGTCCGGCTGACCGGGACGCGTCTACCGGAGCCATCCGCCTACGCTATAATCGCGCCGCCCAACCTGCAGAACACGTCATCGTCGATGGATGCCGAGCACACCAGATCGCTGATCCACGGCCTGTGGGAAGAATCCATTCTCGGCGAGCTCGAGCGGTACATTGCGATCCCGAACAAGTCGCCGTTGTTCGACCCGCAGTGGCAGGAGAACGGCCACATGGACGAGGCGGTGGCGCTCATGGTGCAGTGGTGCCGGCGGCAGCGTGTTCGAGGTCTGCGCCTGAGCGTCGAGCGACTGCCCGACCGTACACCGGTGATCTTCATCGAGATAGACGGCACGAGAGCGGGCACGGTGCTGCTGTACGGTCATCTCGACAAGCAGCCGGAGATGAGCGGGTGGCGCGACGATCTCGGCCCGTGGACGCCGGTGCTCGAGGGCGACCGACTCTACGGTCGCGGCGGGGCGGACGACGGCTATGCCGTATACGCGTCGCTCGCCGCGGTGATGGCTTTGCAGCGGCAGAATATCGAGCATGCCGACCTGAAGATCCTCATAGAGGCCAGCGAGGAGAGCGGCAGCCCGGATCTGCCGGCCTACATCGAGGCGCTGGCAGAGCGCATCGGTCAACCGGACCTCGTGGTCTGTCTCGACTCGGGCTGCGGCAACTACGAACAGCTATGGTGCACGACCTCGCTGCGCGGCCTGGTCGGCGGCACATTGCGCGTCCAGGTGCTCGACGAGGGCGTTCACTCCGGCGACGCCGGCGGGGTCGTGCCGTCGAGCTTTCGAATCCTGCGTGCTTTGATCGGACGCATCGAGGACGCGGCGACCGGAACGCTGCTGGAGGAGACCTTCCAGACGCCCATCCCCGAGCAGCGCCGCGAGGAGGCGGCGCGGGCAGCGACGGTGCTGGGCGACGGCGTCTACGCCAAATTCCCCTTCGCTGGGACAACCGCTCCGGTCAGCGGGGACGCCGTGGAGCTGGTCCTCAACCGTACCTGGCGGGCGGCGCTGGAGGTCACCGGCGCGGAGGGGCTGCCCGAGCTGTCCAGCGCCGGCAACGTGCTGCGACCCGCATCGGCCGTCAAGCTGTCGCTGCGGCTGCCGCCGAGCTGCGACACCGGCAAGGCGGCCGCCGTGCTCAAAGAGGTGCTGGAGGCCGATCCGCCCTACGGCGCCACGGTGCGCTTCGATGTCGAGCAGCACGCCGACGGCTGGCACGCACCGCCGCTCGAGCGCTGGCTGGCCGATTCGGTCGATTCGGCGTCGCAGACCTATTTCTCCAAGCCCGCCGTCTACATGGGCGAAGGCGGATCGATACCGTTCATGGCCATGCTGGGCGCCCGTTTCCCCAATGCCCAATTCCTCGTCACCGGCGTGCTCGGGCCCGGCTCCAACGCCCACGGCCCCAACGAATTTCTGCATCTGCCGACAGGCAAGCGGCTGAGCTGCTGCGTGGCGCAGGTCATCGCCGATCACGGGCGGGCGCCCGAGCGGCGCTGAGGAGGTGTCAGCGCGCGGCGCACGATGGCGGGCGATGGCAGACGCGCGGTAAGCTCAGCGGCGGACGTGACGACCTACGGGGAGGATCCGATGACGCAGGTTCGCGAGGCGGCGGTTGCCGGCATGTTCTACCCAGGGGATGCGGACGAGCTGCACCGTGCGGTGCAGAGCTACCTCCTGCACGCCGACACACCGCGACCGGTGCCCAAGGCGCTGATCGTGCCGCACGCCGGTTACGTCTACTCAGGTCCCGTTGCCGGATCCGGCTATGCGACGCTCGAGTCGCTGGCCACGCAGATCCGCAGGGTGGTGCTGTTGGGCCCGGCGCATCGTGTCTACGTGCAGGGGCTGGCGGCGAGCTCGGCGGCGCGCTTTCGCTCCCCGCTCGGTGACGTGGCGCTGGACCAGCAAACGATTCGGGACGTCGTCGACGAGTTTCCGTTCGTCAGCTACGTCGACGAAGCACATCGTCTCGAGCACAGCCTCGAGGTCCACCTGCCGTTTCTACAGGAGACGCTCGCGGAATTCGTGCTGCTTCCGTTCGCCGTCGGCGACGCCCGGCCCGAGTGGGTCGAAGCCCTGCTCGAGCGGCTGTGGGGAGGTCCCGAGACATTGGTGGTCATCAGCTCGGATCTGAGCCACTACCACGACTACGCCACCGCCCAGGCGCTGGATCGAGCCACGACGGACGCGATCGAGACGCTGGCCCCCGAGCGCATCGGCGAGCAGCATGCCTGCGGGCGGATTCCGATCTGCGGCCTGCTGCGGCTCGCCCGTCGCCGAGGATTGCGTGCGCAGACGCTGGATCTGCGGAACTCCGGTGACACAGCCGGCCCCCGGGATCAGGTGGTCGGCTACGGGGCCTACCTGCTGCATGCGCCGACGCCGACGCTATCCCCGGAGGACAAGCGGACGCTGAGCGACATTGCGCGCGCCGCCATCGAGCACGGCCTCACCAGCGATACGCCGCTGGCGATCCCGCTCGAGATGCGCGGCGGCAGCGTCGGCCGCCCGGGTGCGTGTTTCGTCACCCTCACGCGGCGCGACAAGCTGAGAGGCTGTATGGGCTCCCTCGTCCCGGAGCGCGCGCTGATCGAGGACGTCGCCAACAGCGCGCGAAACGCGGCTTTCCACGACCCTCGCTTCCCGCCGCTCGGCGCCGCGGAGCTCGACGGGCTGCGGATCCAGATCTCGGTGCTCTCCGAGCCGGTTTCGCTCGATGCGGCGTCGGAGGAAGCGCTGCGAGCGCAGCTGCGACCCGGCGTCGATGGTGTCATCCTCATCGAGGGCGAAAGGCGCGGCACTTTCTTGCCGTCGGTCTGGGCGACCCTGCCGACAGCGCAAGAGTTCGTGGGTCAACTCAAGCGCAAAGCCGGTCTGCCGGCCGATTACTGGTCAGAGTCGATTCGCTTCGAGCGCTACACCACCGAGTCCTGGTCGGAGCCGATCGACGGCTTCTAGCACCGGCCGTCCGCCTTCCCCCGGCGGCGTCGCGTCACCCCGCCGTCAGACGCCCGTTGGCGTGGCAGCGGTGCCGCGAGCATCACGCCCGGCTCATTTTTTCTTTTCGATCCAGTTGATCAGCGGACGCCACTGCTCGAGATCGGCCGCCACGGCGTAGGGGGCCATCTCGAAGATGCCGATCCCCTGCTCCGCCGCGCGGATGTAGTTCTGCGTGTCGCGCAGATGTGTCACGAAGGGTATATCCCGCTTGAGACCCGCGAGGAACTGCTCGAGCTTCCCATAGATCAGGGTGTGCTCGCGGACCCTGTTTGCCACCAGACCGAGCTGTGCGTGGTGCGCGATGCTCCCGCTCAGCAGCAGCTCACCGACGAAGTGCGCGGCCGCCCGGATGTCGATGGGCGAGGGCAGAATCGGAATCAGCACGACGTCGGCGCGGCGCGCGAGATTAGCCACATCACGGCGATCCACGCGGGCCGGCGAGTCGATGACTACCCGTTGGGTTCCGGCCGGATAGTGCACCCGCTCCGAGACCGCACAGATGCCGTGAATCGGATCCGCCCAGTCGGGACGCGCCTGCAGCCACTCCGTGCTCGAGAGCTGCGGGTCGTAATCCACGAGCGCCGTCTTGACGCCCCAGACGGCGTAGTAGCTCGCGAGATTCGTGACGATGGTTGTCTTGCCGCAGCCACCTTTTGAGTTCAAGACAAGGATCTTTCGCATCGCTCACGTTCCTCCTCACCAGAGCATACCCCCTCAGCTCCGACGGTGCCACGACCGCGGACCGATGCCGGGGCGGTTTCTTCTACAGATAGGCGAGCACAATGCCCCCGAACACCGCCGCCCCGAACCAAGAGTTGTTGACGAATGCGGCAAAGCAGCGGTCGCGTTGGCGGGAGCGGTACAACAGGTGCTGGTAGCCGGCGAACCCAGCCGCCGCGGCCAGCCCGGCATAGTAGTAGGCGTTGAGCCCGCGCACATAACCGACGATCCCGAGCAGCAGTAGTGTACCGGCATGAAAGGCGGCGATCCAATGTCGATCGCGGTGTTCGAAGAGAATCGCCGACGACTTCACCCCCACCCGCAGATCGTCGTCGCGGTCCACCATCGCATAGAGAGTGTCGTACGCCATCACCCATGTGATGTTGGCCGCCAGCAGCAGCCACGCGAGCCACGGAACCCGCCCGCTCTGGGCGGCAAACGCCATAGGTATGCCCCAGCCGAACGCGACGCCCAGGTAAAGCTGCGGCAGATGGGTGACCCGTTTGACGAACGGATAGGTGGCTGCCAGGACGGCGCCGATGCCCGAGAGTAGAACGGCGAGCCCATTGAGGGAGAGCACCAAGCCGAACGCGACCAGACACAGCGCGACAAACAGTATAAGGGCCTCTCGCTCGGAAACGTCGCCGGCCGCAAGCGGTCGCCCGCGGGTGCGCTCGACGTGGGGATCGACGTGGCGATCCGCATAATCGTTGACCACGCATCCGGCCGAGCGCATCACGAACACACCCGTCACGAATACGGCGACAATCCACGGCAATGGCCTGCCCTCGCCGGCGATCCATAACGCCCACAGCGTCGGCCACAGCAAGAGCAGCGAACCGATCGGCCGGTCGATGCGCATCAAGCGTGCATAGTGGGGCAGACGTTCCTGCCAGCGTGCGACGGCAGGCGGGCTAGACACGACCGTACGTCTCGCCGGTCCCCACCCAGCGCCGGATAAGGGGGTCGACGAGCCGGGCGTCCCCCTCGCAGAGCAACCGGGCGGCTTCCGCGATGACGGGCAGCAGACCCCGATCACGCACGAGATCGGCAATGCGCAGCTGCTCGAGGCCCGTCTGCCTCGTCCCGAGCACCTCTCCCGGACCGCGCTGCTCGAGATCGCGACGAGCGATTTCGAATCCATCGCTGGTCCGCCGCAGGACCGCCAGCCGCTCCCGCGCGGCGTTGCTCAGCGGAGCCCGATACAGCAGTACGCAGCAGGCGCGTTCGCTGCCGCGCCCCACTCGACCGCGCAGCTGGTGCAGCTGCGAGAGACCCAGTCGCTCCGCGTTCTCGATGACCATCAGACTGGCTCGCGGCACGTCGACCCCCACCTCGATTACCGTGGTGGCGACCAGAAGATCTATCGCCCCGTCTCGAAAACGACGCATGACGCGATCCTTTTCGCTCGCGTTCATGCGGCCGTGCACCAGCCCCAGACGGAGCTCCGCCAACGCGCTCGATAAACGGGCGAACGTATCTGTTGCCGACTGCGCCGCGAGCGTGTCGGAATCGTCGATCAGCGGACAGACCCAGTACGCTTGCCGCCCATCGCCGCAGGCGCGACGCACACGCTCGACCACCTCCTCACGCCTGATCTCAGCCACGGCGATGGTGTCCACCGGCTGGCGGCCGGGCGGAAGCTCGTCGAGACTGGAAACGTCGAGATCGGCATACATCGTCATCGCCAGCGATCGGGGAATGGGCGTGGCGGTCATCGTCAGCTGATGTGGAACCTGCCCGTTCCTTTTGCCCTTCGCGTAGAGCGCGAGGCGCTGATCGACGCCGAACCGGTGCTGCTCGTCGACCACGATGAGCCCGAGCGCTTTAAACGCGACGGTTCGCTGGAACAAGGCGTGCGTTCCGACCACGACGCGCGCATCGCCTGCGGCGAGCGCGCCGAGGACGTCACGCCGCGCACGCGTCGGTGCCCGTCCGCTGAGCCAGCACACCTCGACGCCGAGGCGCCCGAGCCAATGCGAGAACGTCTCACGATGCTGCTCGGCAAGCAGCTCGGTGGGCGCCATGACGGCGACCTGGAAGCCAGCCTCGACGGCCCATAGCGCGGCGGCCGCTGCGACAACGGTCTTGCCGGAACCCACGTCGCCCTGAATCAGGCGCATGGCCGGCAGCGGCTGGCGCAGGTCGATGATCACCTCGTCGAGCACGCGCTGCTGGGCGCCCGTCAGCGCGAACTCCAGCTGCCCTCGGAAGCGCCGCAGCAGCCGACCCGGCGGCGTCATGGCGGCGGCGCAATGCGCCCGACGATGCTCGCGCAGTCGCCGCAGACAGAGGTGGTGCGCCAGCAACTCCTCGAAGGCCAGGCGTTGCTGAGCCGGATGACGGCGCTCGCAAAGCGCGTTCCGATCACTGTCAGCGGCCGGCCGATGCGCCGTACGAAGGGCGTCCTGGAGGGACGCCAACCCGAACCGCCGCCGCAGCCGCTCGGGCAACCACTCCGGCACACCGTGCTCGGCTCGTTCCAGCGCCTGCGCCACCAGCCGCCGCATCACACCCTGGGACAGCCCCGCCGTGGTCGGATACAGCGCCGTCAATACCGATGCATCGATCGGCGGCGGTCGCTCGTCGGACACGGTGTACTCGGGGTGAACCACCTCGAGCGAGGAGGGGCCGAGGCGCACTTGCCCGAAAAGGCGAAGCCAGCGACCCGGCGCGAGCGCCGCCTGCTGTGCGGCACCGAACCTGAACAGACGCATGACCACGGCGCCGGTATCGTCACTCAGCCGCGTGAGCAGACTGCGGCGGCGACCGTAGGCCACAGAAACGCGCTCGATACGTCCCACGATCACGGTCTCGTCCCCGGCCTGCAGGGCGGAGATCGGCGTCACCCGGGTGCGGTCCTGATAGCGGGTCGGCAGGTGGAAGAGCAGATCCTGGACCGTTCGAATGCCGAGTTGCGCCAGGCGCTGCTCGAGCCGCGGGCCGACACCACGCAGCGCACCCACGGGCTGGGTATCAAGGGTTGCTGACCCGGGCTCCGTCGTATCCGCTGACCGCGCAGCGGGCCTGGACAGAGCGGCGTCGGTCACGGCTTCACGAGGCCGCCGGCCGGCAGCCGCGTCGGGGCAACGCGCGGGCACCTCCGCAAACGATCGGACTGCGAGAGGACTCGATGCACGATCGCCCCGCGCCCGGCCCTGCCGAGCGCTTAGTCGGACGTGCTGCGGGTTGCCGCGCGTGGCAACTGCAACACGGCATCGATCTCGACCGCCACGCCCTTGGGAAGTGCGTTGACACCGACGGTGGCGCGCGCGGGGTAGGGCGTTTCGAAATAACGCGCCATGACGTCGTTGACCACTGGGAAGGCGGTCAGGTCCACCAGGTAGATGGTGAGCTTGACGATGTCAGACATGTCGGCGCCGGCTGCGGCGACGATCGCCGCAATGTTTTCGAACACCCTTGTCGTCTGCGCCGCAATGTCGGCCGCCACCGGCTCCATCGTCGCCGGATCAAGCGGTATCTGCCCCGATATGTAGACCGTATTGTCGACCCGTACAGCCTGCGAATAGGTGCCAATGGCACGGGGCGCACCGTCGGTGCTGATGACGTGCTTAGCCATGCCTCGACTCCTAACCCTTGACCCTCACCAGACGGATAAGCGACTTCTCCATGCGCAGCTGCCGCAGGATGCGCGCCAAGTGCGTTCGATCGGTCACTTCGATGGTAAAGCTTATGGTCGAACTTTGCCCGTCGCGTTCGACAACGTGCACGGAGTTGATGTTGGAACCCTGCTCGGCAATTATCGTCGCCAGGCTCGCCAGCACACCGGGCCTGTTCTCCGTATCGAGACGCAGAGTGACGGGATAGTTGCCTTCGATAGTATCCGCCCACTTGATGTGGATCCACTTCTCCGGCTGCCGGCGGTAGGAACCGATGTTCGGGCAATCCGCCGTGTGCACGACGATGCCTCGGCCGATGGTGAAAAGCCCGACTATGGCGTCGCCGGGAATCGGCCTGCAGCACTTGGCGTAGGCGATGGACATACCCTCCGCGCCCTCGATAGCCAGCGGTTCGAGCTGGCGCTCGTCGGGCGGATCGTGCTTCTCGCCGGGCAGCAGCTGGCGCGCCACGATCATTGGCAACCGCTTGCCGAGCCCGATATCGGCGAGCAGCTCCTCCCAGCTCTCCAGGTTCAGCAGCTCGAGCAGGGTCACCTTTGCGTCTGAGCTGATGCGACGCGGCCGGTGCTCGAGCGACTTCAGCGCGTGATCGAGCAGCTTGCGGCCGAGCCGCACGGCGTCCCTGTGCCTTTGGTTCTTGAGGTAGGCGCGAATGGTCGCGCGCGCTTTGCTGGTGACAACGTAGTTGAGCCACGACGGTGAAGGGGTCGCCGTCCTGGACGTGAGCGCCTCGACACGGTCGCCGTTGCCGAGCACCGTATGCAAAGGCACCAGCTCGCCGTTGACGCGCGCACCGACCGAGCGATTTCCGACGTCCGTGTGGACGGCGTACGCGAAATCGAGCGCGGTGGCCCCCGACGGCAGCTTCTTGATCTCCCCCTGGGGAGTGAACACGTAAACCTCGTCGGGGAAAAGATCGATTTTGAGATGCTCGAGAAACTCTGCCGGGTTGCCCGATTGCCTCTGCGTGTCGAGCAGATCGAGCAGCCACTGCCGCGCAAGCTGGTGGGGGCGATCGATACGCTCATCATCGCTCTTGTACAGCCAATGGGATGCTACGCCCGCCTCGGCGATTCGATGCATGTGCTCAGTGCGTATCTGTACTTCTATGGATTCGCCGAAGGCGCCGAAGACGGTTGTGTGCAGGGATTGGTACCCGTTGGCCTTGGGGATGGCGATGTAGTCCTTGAACCGACCGGGTATGGGTTTGAAAAGACCGTGGATCGCGCCGAGGGCGCGATAGCAATCCTCGACCGACGGAACGATGACGCGGAATGCATGGATGTCCTGGATGGTCTTGAACGATGCGCGCTTGCGCTGCATCTTCTTGTAGATGCTGTAGAGATTTTTCTCGCGACCGCTGACCTGCGCCGCAACGCCGCTTTGCCCCAGCTGGTTCTCGAGCGCGTTGCCGATCTTGTTGATCGCCGACCGGCGATTGCCCCGGTTTCGCTTGAGCGCCTTGCCGATGGCGTCATAGCGCTTGGGATACAGGTGCAGAAAGCTCAAGTCCTCGAGCTCCCGGCTCCACCCGTAGAGCCCCAGACGATTGGCGATTGGCGCGTAGATGTCGAGCGTCTGAGCGGCTACCTGGCGCCGCTTTGGCGCCGACAGCGCGCGCAAGGTGCGCATGTTGTGAAGACGGTCGGCGAGCTTGATGAGGATGACCCGGATGTCCCGGGACATGGCCAGCAGCATCTTGCGGAAGTTCTCCGCTTCCGCTTCCTCCTTGGACTCGAACTCGATCTGGCCGATCTTGCTGACGCCGTCGACCAGATTGGCGACGTCCTGTCCGAACTCAGACGCCAGCTGGTCCTTCGCCGTTGGCGTGTCCTCGATGACGTCGTGCAGGATGGCGGCGACGATGCTGCGGTCGTCGAGCCGCAATTCAGCAAGAATGCGGGCTACTTCGAGGGGGTGGTAGATGTAGGCCTCGCCGCTGCGCCGATGCTGGCCGGCATGCGCTTCGGCGGCAAAGCCGTAGGCGCGGCGAACGTCGTCGACAGCGGTCGCGTCGAGATACTGCGCGAGTACCTCGCAGATCTCGTCGATGAGAGCCCGGTGGGAGGGAGGTGCCGGTTTGGCGCGTAGGCTAAGCGGCGGGTTCCGGATCAGCGCTGGAATCTGCATAGGGTTCGGCCATCGGCGCCGGGGCAACCTCGTAGGTGTTGCTCGACTCGAGCCCGCCGAACTCCAGCCCCATGCTCGCGACCGGTTCGTCGAGAATAGTCCTCGTGACGTGCCCCGCGGCGATCTCGCGCAGCGCAACCACGGTCGGCTTGTCGTTGTCCCACTCCACCTGCGGCTCCGCCCCCAGAGCCAGCTGGCGGGCTCGCTTCGTCGCGATCAGGACGAGCTCGAAACGGTTTTCGACTTTATCGAGGCAATCTTCGACGGTGATTCGAGCCATAGTGTCTCCTCAAGGATATTGGCGCGCCGGATCGACGCCGGACGCACCCGTACGACGTCAGTATACGCTATGTACCGGCTGAATCGGTCAATTTCAAGCGTAGCTGCGTTCCGCGCCGTCGCCGAGCAACCTCGCTGCGACCTCGGCCCCGTGCGCACGCGCCCGCTCCGGATGCCCGGCGACGATGTTGACGAGATCGTCCAGGGCGGCCTGGTAGCTGTCGTTGACGACCAGATAGTCGTACTCCTCGAAGTGGCGCATCTCGTCGACGGCGTCGCGCATGCGCCTGCGGATAACGGCCTCCTCGTCCTGACCTCGGCCGCGCAGCCGCCGCTCGAGCTCCTCAAGCGACGGCGGCAGCACAAATATGCTGCGCGCGTCGGCCTGGCGTTGCCGCACCTGGCGTGCCCCCTGCCAATCGATGTCGAGCACCACGTGCTGGCCCGCAGCGAGCCCGTTTGCGACGACCTCACGGGAGGTGCCGTAGAGGTGATCAAAGACCTCCGCGTGCTCGAGAAAACTGTCCTGAGCGATCATCCGCTCGAAGCAGCGGCGGTCGACGAAGTGGTAGTCGTGGCCGTCGCGCTCGCCGGGGCGGCGCGGGCGCGTCGTGTGCGAGACCGACAACAACGCCTCGGGTACAGCTTGCACCAGCGCCTGGGCGAGACTCGTCTTGCCCGCGCCGGACGGGCCGGAGAGTATGAACACGCGATGCTCACGCACGGCGGTATCCGCGCCGAGCCGACATCACGGCATCGGGGCGGGCGCGGCTACTCAATGTTCTGCACCTGTTCGCGCATCTGTTCGATCAGCACCTTGAGCTCGACCGAAGCGTTGCGGGTGCCCNNACGTTCTGTATCTGCTCGCGCATCTGCTCGATCAGGACTTTCAGCTCGACCGAGGCGCGCGTCGTCTCCGTATCGTTCGACTTGGAGCCGAGCGTGTTCGCCTCGCGATTGAGCTCCTGCATGAGGAAATCGAGCCGGCGCCCGACCGGTTCACTCTGCCGCAGCACACGCGCGACCTCCTCGACATGGGCATCGAGACGATCGAGCTCCTCGTCGACGTCGGTTTTCTGCAGGAACAGGACAACCTCCTGCTCGAGGCGCTCCGGATCGAGCTGCTCGCGGATCTCCGCCAGGCGCTGCTCGAGGCGTTCACGGTAAGCGGCCCGCGCCTGGGGCAGCCCGTCGCGCACGGCACGAACGGCGTCGTGGACGCCGGCGAGTCGCTGGGCGACGGCCTCCTCCAGGCGCGCGCCCTCGCGCTGCCGGGTCGACGCCAGCTCGTCGAGCGCGCGCCCCAGAATGTCTGCCGCCTCCTGGGCCAACCCTTCGGTGTCGATCTTTGCCCCCGAGAGCACCCCCGGCCAGCCGAGCACGTCGACCATGCGCAGCGGACTGAGCCCCGGAGCCACAGCGTCGGCCTGCGCCGCCAGCTGCGCCAGCCGCTTCACGGCCGCTTCGTCGAGCTCGGCCCCCTCGGTCAGCCCCTCTTTGGCCTGAAAGCGCAGCGCCCCATCGACCCGCCCACGGCGCACTCGCGCCGAGATCATGTCCCGAAATCGGGGCTCGAATGTGCGCATTTCCTCAGGAAGTCTTAAACTTACCTCGAGATAGCGATGATTGACGGAACGCAGCTCCCAGCTCAGCTCGCCCCATTGGCTTCGCGCGTCGACGCGTGCGAAGGCCGTCATGCTGTTGATCAATGGCGTCGGCCCGCTGTGTGGAGATGCACCGATACTAAACCATTTGGGGCCGGGTTAGGAGTTGGGCAGCCGCCGGCGCCATCCCCCGGCGCGCCGCCATGGCACGCCGCCCCGCCGCAGGCCTCGCCATGGGCGAGATGACGCGCGCACCGCTCTCGCGGGGCTATATCCTCGACGAGTACCGCATCGAGAAAACGTTGGGCGGAGGCGGCTTCAGCCTCGTATACCTTGCTTACCACATTCGCACCCAGACCAAAGTCGTCATCAAGGAGTATTTGCCCATTCAGCTCGTCGAGCGCATTCCCGGCGGGCGGGTGCAGCCCGTCTCGGAGCTGTCGATGGGCAAGTTCCGCATGGGCATGACCAAGTTCTTCAGCGAGGCGAGTGCACTGGCACAGCTCAAGCACCCCAACATCATCAGCGTGAGCAACGTCTTCCGCAGCAACAACACGGTCTACATGGTCATGGAGTACTGCCACGGGCGGGACCTGCGCTGGTTCATAAAGCGCTCCAACGGCAGGCTCGACGAGCGCTTCATTCTGACGGTTTTTCCCCAGGTGCTGATGGGCCTGCGGCAGCTGCATCGCAGCAACTTCCTGCATCTCGACATCAAGCCGGCCAACATTCTGCTGCGTACGGGCGGCAGACCCATGCTGCTCGACTTCGGCGCCGTACAGCAAGTCCGTCCCGGCGAACGCTTCAACGGCGTGCACACCATGACGCACGGCTATGCGCCGCTCGAGCAGTACCACCGCGAAGAGATCGGGCCGTGGACCGATCTCTACGCCCTGGGGGCCACCATGTATGCCTGCATCACCGGCAAGACGCCACCGGCGGCCACCGATCGCGAGAAGAAGGACGCGCTGCGCCCCTTGTCGAAGACGCACAAGCGACGCTACTCGCCGCAGCTGCTCGATGCCATCGGGTGGGCGATGCAGCTCGAGCGCGAATCTCGGCCGCAGGACATCGACTCGTTTCTCGGGCTTGCGCTCAAGGGAGCCTCGGAGTCGTTCGTGGACAAATTGGTAGCCGAC
>JABAHR010000478.1_pt12 | contig 25049 bp, 23 predicted proteins | sample 7062101 | NCBI WGS metagenome assembly JABAHR01 (sample SAMN14534553, study PRJNA622989) | marine sediment metagenome | biome: marine biome [ENVO:00000428]; feature: marine pelagic biome [ENVO:01000023]; material: deep marine sediment [ENVO:00002113] | place: India: Gulf of Kutch | collected...
CTAAAACCAGCCCCGCAAGTGCCTCTTTTTTGTATTACCTGATAGGAATATCTAAAAGACCATTTCCAGTCCCGGGCATTTTTCCAGTTTGTTATGTCTACAGATAACTCCCGTATTTTTTCCACTCCCGATATGCCCCTTGGAGATACGGCTCCTCTTAACATTTTCAGTGCATTGGATTTAATTGCCAAGGGAATTAAATCTTTGAGATCATTTTGCGTATTTATACCACCTACTGAAATCCAGTTGTTACTAAGTGGATAGGGTTTTATCTTTGCACTACGTGATTTTTTTAAATTTTCGAACGATACGGCCTGCAGACCATGAAAACCCGTATCAGACAAATAAACTTCTTGTTTTTGATCATCATAACCGCTTACAACTACAATGTGTCCCGGGAAATGGGTGCTGGAATTATAGTAATCAAGATAATAAATATCCGTTTGTATTAAAACGGGTATATCTCTGTCAATATAATCGATCACATCCTGCAGGGCCTTACTGTCATCCTGCTCATATTCCCATTTCTTCTCATCTGTAAAAAGTGAAAAGAACCCAGGCTCCATATCGGGCCCTCTCAGGTGGATGTTCCTTGTAGGGCTAATCTCATTATCTATGGAATAAAAGAACCCAAGACCACCTCCAAGACCAAAGCACATTGGTTCACTAAGAGGCAGTCCATAATAAGTGGCAACATCTCTTAGCGCTGCAGACCCGCAGTGAATACCTGGTATGTGTTTCCAACCCTCGATAACTTTTTTCAAAGCTTAATTGAATAGATATTGTTTGGATTTAATAAGAAATGACTTAAGTAAAAACAGCCCAGGAATGACTACTGATTCATCATATTAAGAAATTCTTTGTTGGACTTTGTACCTCTTATCTTATCCAGCAAGAATTCCATTGCTTCTACTGTGTTCATTGGGCTAAGCACTTTTCTAAGCAGCCAAACCCTCTTAAGAACCTCTTCTTTAAGAAGCAGTTCTTCTTTTCTGGTACCGGATTTTTGAAGGTCCATAGCTGGAAATATTCTCTTATCAGCAAGCTTTCTGTCCAGATATACTTCCATGTTTCCCGTACCCTTAAACTCTTCAAAAATAACTTCATCCATCCTGCTGCCTGTATCTATAAGAGCTGTTGCTATGATGGTCAAGCTTCCACCCTCTTCAGTGTTTCTGGCAGCTCCAAAAAACCTCTTTGGTCTTTGAAGCGCGTTTGCTTCCATTCCACCTGAGAGCACCCTGCCACTTGCAGGAGTTACGGTGTTGCTTGCTCTTGCAAGTCGGGTAAGACTGTCGAGCAGGATAACAACATCCTTTCCGTGTTCTACCAACCTCTTAGCTTTTTCAAGCGCCATGTCCGATACCTGAATGTGCCTTTGTGATGGCTCATCAAACGTGGAGCTTATGACTTCTCCATTTACCGATCTTTCCATATCCGTTACTTCTTCAGGTCTTTCATCTATCAGTAAAACGATGAGAACGACTTCAGGATTGTTTTTAGTAATTGCATTTGCTATGCGCTGCATCAGGATTGTTTTACCAGTCCTTGGTGGAGCAACGATTAATGCTCTCTGACCTTTGCCTACCGGCACAAAAAGCTCCATAACCCTGGTGCAGAATTCATTTTTATCGTATTCAAGATTTAGCTTTTCTTCCGGATGCAGAGGAACCCTGTTTTCAAATCCCACCCTCTCTCTGCAAACCTCTGGAGATTCATGGTTTACGGTTTCAATCTTTAGAAGTGCTAAATTTTTCTCACCTTCTCTTGGAAGCCTTACCTGTCCGCCAATAGTATCGCCTGTTTTTAAGTTAAACGAACGAATCTGTGATTTAGATACATAAATATCATCAGGACCCGGAAGGTAGCTGTACTTTGGAGACCTTAGAAAACCGTATCCTTCTGAAAGGATTTCAAGCACACCTTCCGCAATTATAGATCCTTCTTTTGCACTTTGTGCCCTGAGTACTGCATAGATAAGATCCTGCTTTGACATTCTTGGAGCTTCTTCTATATCAAGCTCCCTTGCTATTGTCATAAGCTCCTTGGACTTTCTATTCCTAAGCTCATTTAGATTGAGTAATGGGCCACCATCTGGGGATGATCCGTTTGAAGTACGTTCTGCTTTGGATACTCTTGCCATAGAATTATAGAATTAATATAGAAAAATAGTTTTTTAAAAAAATCTGCGGAAAAAATTGAATACGGTAAATAGTTAATTTAATAATTGATTTGTAACGTTAATATTATGCACCTAAGAATGTATTTTTGTCAAGAATAATTAATGCTATTATTAAATTTAATAAAAATCGCCATTAATATACAGTAGTATTTAAGTAATAAAAATAGCAAAGAAAACCTTGCTATAGTACAGTAATTACTATAAAATATAATAAATATATCTGTAAGTAGTTCCCTTAAATATAATTTAATCAAAAGAGGTGGCGCTATATGTCGGGTCATTCCAAATGGGCAAATATTAAACACAAAAAAGCATCGGTTGATGCTAAAAGAGGCAAGGTTTTTACAAAACTCATACGAGAGTTAACCGTTGCGGCAAGAGCTGGTGGTGGTGACCCTGAAGCAAACCCAAGACTCCGGTCAGCAATTAATACAGCCAAGGGACAGAACATGCCTAACGATACGATTGACAGGGCTATCAAAAGAGGCACCGGTGAGGCTGGAGTAGATGAACTTCACGAGCTGTCTTATGAAGGATATGGACCGGGGGGAACTGCAGTGCTTGTAAATGCAGTTACTGACAATAAAAACAGAACAGTGTCTGAAGTAAGAAAAATATTTAACAAACACGGCGGAAATATGGGCGAGGCAGGTTGTGTCGCCTGGATGTTTGAAAAGAAAGGAAGGATAGCTTTTAACAAATCTTCTATTAATGAAGATGAGCTTATGGAACTTGCTCTCGATGCAGGGGCTGATGACGTAATAGATGATGATTTTGAATTTGCAGTTCTTACTGAGCCCGGCGTTTTTGAAGAAGTTAGATCGGCGCTTGAACAGGCAGGCCTAAAACAAGAGTCAGCAGAAGTCACAATGATTCCTCAAAATATTGTAAAGGTTGAGGGCAAGGAAGCAGGTCAGCTGTTAAGGCTAATGGAAGCTCTTGAAGACAGCGATGATGTGCAGAATGTCTACTCTAATTTTGATATTCCAGACGAGATGCTAGAAGCCGTAGGTCAGTAACACAACATGATAGTTATAGGCATAGATCCTGGAACTATTGTAAGCGGATATGGAATAGTAGAAGTACGGGACAGCGGTTTTAACTGTATTGATTCAGGGTTTATAAGTCAGCCACAGAGCAGGTCAATTCCCGTTAGATTAAAACATATTTATGGTAAGCTTTCAGAATTAATTGAGCAATACTCGCCCGACGAAATGTCAATTGAAGATGTCTTTTTCTCCAAGAATGCAAGGAGCACTCTAAAGCTAGGAGAGGCAAGAGGAGTATCAATACTCGCAGCAGCTACAGCGGATATTCCTGTTTTTGAATATTCTCCAACTGAGGTAAAATCGGCAGTTACGGGAAACGGGAGGGCAACAAAACTAGACGTACAAAAGATGATAAGTGCTATGCTGAATATTGACTATTTTGAAAAATCCGACACTTCAGATGCCCTTGCAATTGCGATCTGTCATTTAAACAGCATTGAAATAAAGAAAAAATATGGGTTTACAATAAGAAAAAAATCCAGAAGCAAAAAACGATTTACTCTAAATGATATCCCTTCTTAAAGGAATAATTGCAAAGAAATCCCCTGAAGAAGTAATTATTGATGTTGGGGGAGTTGGCTACGGAGTTTTAGTGCCTTCATCCACTTATTTCCAGCTTCCGGAGTTTGGAAATTCAGTAGAGCTTCATATTTACACTCATATGAAAGAAAACACGCTCGAACTCTTTGGTTTTCTCTCCGGGGAGGAAAAAGAGGTCTTCAAGATACTTCTAGTAGTTTCAGGAATTGGTCCAAGGGCGTCAGTAAATATTCTCTCCCATATTTCGCCGCATGACCTTGTAGCAGAAATATCCTCTGGAAACCTTGCCAAAAAGAAAATCCCCGGCATCGGACCCAAGCTTGCCGCAAGAATTACTACAGAGCTTAAAGACAAGATAAAACTGCTTGAAATAAAAACACCTGTGGGCACAGTAAAAAGCGGAGATAATGATCTTGACGATGTAATATCAGTACTTAGCAACCTTGGATACAGACCAAATGAGATCGATGAAAATTTACACAATATTAAAGAGCTTATAAATGATAGCAGCAATATTGAAGAAGTAATAAAAGAATCACTCAAAATAATGAAACAGGTATAGAATGGAACAAAGATTAATAGCGCCAGAAGAAAATGCTGATGACAGCAGCTTTGACAACAACCTTAGGCCAAGGTTTTTAAATGAGTACCTGGGTCAAAAAAATGCAAAAGAAAAAATATTAATTTGCATACAGGCTGCAAGAAAAAGAAAAGAGGTATTAGACCACCTTCTGCTTTACGGCCCGCCCGGGCTTGGAAAGACCACACTTGCCCACATAGTAGCAAATGAGCTTGGGGTAAAAATACATGCAACCTCAGGGCCTGTGGTTGAAAGAGTGGGAGACCTTGCGTCTATTCTTACAAACCTGGCTGAAGGCGATGTGCTCTTTATAGATGAGATTCACCGTCTGAACAGAATTGTAGAGGAGTACCTCTATTCTGCTATGGAAGATTTCAAGATCGACCTTATGATTGGTGAGGGCCCATCGGCTAGATCAATGAAGATAAATGTAAACCATTTCACGCTAATTGGAGCTACAACCAGAACAGGGCTTATAACCTCTCCCCTCCGGTCTCGATTTGGGCTTGACCTTAGACTTGATTATTACGAACCTGATGAACTTGAAGACATTATTAAACGCTCTGCCAATATTTTAGAAGTGAAAATAAACAGTGAAGGTACAAAAGAGATTGCCTGCCGCGGAAGGGGAACTCCGCGTATAACAAACAGGCTCCTAAAAAGAGTAAGGGACTATGCAGACGTTAAGGCAGACGGGGAAATTGACATAAAGGTAGCAAAAGAAGCACTGGAGATGTTTGAAGTAGATTCAATAGGACTTGATAAGATAGACAGAATAATTCTATTATCTATCATAGAAAAATTTGGTGGCGGCCCTGTGGGGATAGATACCATTGCAGCCGCAGTGAGTGAAGACAAGGACACGATTGAAGATGTTTATGAGCCTTATCTCATAAGGCAGGGGCTGTTACAAAAAACTCCGAGAGGAAGAACTGTTACCTTGAATGCCTATGAACATCTTGACCTTCCAAAACCTACAAAGCAGGCGGAGCTTTTCTGATCCTGTTTCGCTATAAGATTTCTAATACTTCAAACTCCCTTAAACCACCAGGAGTATTTACTGTTACATCTTCATCAACCTGTTTTCCGAGCATGGCTCTTCCAATTGGGGATGTAATGGAAATCTTTCCGTTTTCGGGTTCTGTTTCATCTGGACCAACTAGCTGATAAGTAACCTCTTCACCCGTATCGAGGTCTTCCATTTTTACAGTTAGTCCAAATGTAACTCTTTCTTTGTTTGTGATTGATTTAGGATCAATAACTTCTGCTCTGGATAATTTACTCTCAAGCTCCTGAATTCTTCCTTCAACAAAACTTTGCTTTTCTTTGGCTGCATCATATTCGGCATTTTCTGAGAGGTCACCAAACGCTCTGGCTTCTTCTATCGCTTTTATAACATTGGGTCTTTCCACCCTAATTAAATTTTCAAGCTCTTTATTTAGTTTTTCATATCCATCAGGTGTAATTGGTACGCGTTCAATAGACATATTTCCTCCAGCCAGGCCTATACAAGTTTATACATTTAAAGATTTATTAATTAAGGTTACTATCCAGATAATAATACTGAATCGGTTTTACATCAAGACCTTCATTTTTTAGAGCATCAATTGCCTCTACTGCAGCCTCGGCTCCAGATATGGTTGTAAAGTAAGGCACATTTCCCATAAGTGATTCCCTTCTTATGGAATAGGACTGTTTAATCTCTTTTTCTCCAAATGTTGTATTAATTACCAGCTGTACTTCACCATTAATTATTATGTCCACGATGTTAGGTCTTCCCTCAAGCACTTTTTTAATGCTTCTGCAATTTAGGCCGTTTTCAGTTAGATATTTATGAGTACCTTTTGTAGCTATTAACTTGTAACCAAGATCGTCTAAGTGTCTTGCAACCTTAAGCATCTTTGGTTTGTCATCATCCTTCACACTAATAAAAGCATTCCCTGTGGTTTTAAGCTCACTTCCGGCAGCAAGAAGCGCCTTGGCAAATGTTTTTCTTAGATCTGTATCTATTCCCATCACCTCACCCGTTGATTTCATCTCAGGGCCAAGAATAGTATCAACACCGGAAAATCTTATAAATGGAAACACCGACTCTTTTACACAAATATGTTTTGGGGTAATCTCTTTTGTAAATCCTAGCTGTTTTAGAGTCTTGCCGGTCATCACTTTTGTGCCCAGGTTTGCTAGCGGCACTCCTATGGCTTTGCTCACAAATGGAATTGTTCTGCTTGCCCTTGGGTTAACTTCAATGATATATACCTCATTGTCTTTTACTGCAAACTGGATATTGCAAAGACCAATAACATTAAGAGCAAGTGCAAGCTCCTTTGTCTGCCGCTTGATTTCTTTTACAATTTTAGAATCAAGTGAGTAAGGCGGAAGCACCATGGCGCTGTCACCAGAATGAACCCCTGCTTCTTCAATATGCTCTAAAATTCCTCCAACAATTACAGTCTTACCGTCTGAAATTGCATCCACATCCACTTCCTTAGCATCCTTTAAAAACTCATCTATCAGCACCGGGTGATTGTGTGATACCTGCACAGCATCTTTAATATATCTTTTAAGAGACTTTTCTGTATAAACAATCTCCATTGCTCTGCCCCCAAGTACATAAGATGGTCTCACAACAATCGGATAGCCTATTTGCCCTGCTACTGCTAGGGCCTCTTTTTCACTTCTTGCAATGCCGCTTCGGGGCTGCTTGAGTTTTAATTTTAGAATTAAATCCCTAAATCTTTCCCTGTCTTCAGCAAGATCAATGTTATCGGGAGAAGTGCCTATTATTTTTACTCCACGCTCTTCAAGTGGTACTGCCAGTTTAAGCGGGGTCTGACCACCGAGGTGGACTATTACTCCCTCAGGGTTTTCTCTTTTAATGATTGCAAGCGTATCTTCAAGAGTAAGGGGCTCAAAGTACAGCCTGTCAGAAGTATCATAATCTGTGCTTACGGTTTCGGGGTTGCAATTTATCATAATGGCTTCATACCCTTCTTCCTTTAGCGAAAACGCTGCATGCACACAGCAGTAATCAAACTCTATACCCTGCCCTATTCTGTTTGGACCGCCGCCAAGTATAACGACTTTGTTTTTATCCGTAGGTAATGCTTCGTCTTCCTGTTCATGAGATGAATACAGGTAAGGCGTATGAGCTTCAAATTCAGCAGCACAAGTATCTACCATTTTGTACACGCATTTTATATCACTTCTATGATTTTGATCTCTTATTTCATCCTCACTCTTGCCTATTAAAGTACCGAGTCTCTGATCTGAAAAACCATACTGCTTTAACAACCTGAAATCATCTTCGGATACTCCGCCACTCTTTGAAGATTCGATGAGATTATCCTCTGCATCCACAATTTGTTTAATATTCTGCAAAAACCAGGGGTCTATGTAGGTTAATTCAAAAACCTCATCCAGATCCATGCCGCACCGAAAGGCATCAGCTATATACCAAAGCCGTTCAGGGTTTGGTTTTCTCAGTTTTTCCTGAACAAGCTCAATATCATCTGTTTTATTATCAAAACCTGCAGAGTCTATTTCGAGTGACCTTATTGCTTTTTGTAATGATTCTTTAAATGTACGTCCAATTGCCATAACTTCACCCACAGATTTCATTTGGGTGGTAAGCAGCGGCTCAGTCTGAGGGAACTTCTCAAATGCAAATCTTGGAATTTTCGTGACCACGTAATCTATAGTCGGCTCAAATGAGGCAGGCGTATATTTTGTAATATCGTTTGGTATTTCATCAAGCGTATATCCAACTGCAAGCTTTGCTGCAATCTTAGCAATAGGAAACCCTGTTGCCTTGGACGCAAGCGCCGAGCTTCTTGATACCCTGGGGTTCATTTCTATTACAGCAATTTCGCCGTTTTCGGGGTTAATAGCAAACTGAATATTTGACCCCCCTGTATCCACGCCTATTTCACGAATTATTGAAATAGATGCATCCCTTAGTCTCTGATATTCCTTATCTGTTAAAGTCTGAGCAGGTGCAATAGTTATACTATCTCCAGTATGTACACCCATAGGATCAAAGTTCTCAATAGAACAGATTATGACGACGTTGTCCATTGAGTCCCTCATGACCTCAAGTTCAAATTCTTTCCATCCGATTACAGACTGTTCAACAAGGATTTCGGTTACAGGGCTCATATGAAGTCCCGCCTTCCCTAAATCCTCAAACTCTTCTTTGTTGTATGCAATGCTTCCCCCTACTCCGCCAAGAGTAAACGATGGACGAATTATCACAGGATAACCAACTCTTTCAATAATCTCCCAGGCTTCGTCCATGTTATGAGCTACTCCACTCTCAGGTACCTTAAGCCCTATCTCTATCATTGCATCTTTAAATTTATCCCTGGCTTCAGCTTTTTTGATTGCTTGCAGGTTTGCGCCTATAAGCTCTACATCATACTTATCGAGCACTCCGCTCTCCGCTAAGTTCACGGCAAGGTTAAGCCCTGTCTGACCTCCTATAGTTGGAAGTAATGCCTGGGGCCTTTCTTTTTCTATAATTTTTTCAAGTATTTCGGGAATGAGCGGCTCAATATAGGTTTTATCAGAGATCGAAGGGTCTGTCATAATAGTTGCCGGGTTAGAGTTTACAAGCACAATCTCATAGCCCTCTTCTTTTAGCGCTTTGCACGCCTGGGTTCCGGAATAATCAAATTCACAGGCCTGCCCAATAACTATCGGGCCAGAACCTATTAACAAAATCTTCTTGATGTCAGTTCTTTTAGGCATATTTAGGTTGTAGAACTCTCTATATCTTCATATATGTTCTGAGAGCCATAGTTTTTGGTACTACCCTTATATCCTTTCAGGGTTACAATCCTGTAAAAAGCAGACCTGTACCAGTTTTTCTTTGGTTTTATTTTAAGGGGCGAGAGCTCCCAGGCTCTTGTTTCCTTCTCATAGCCCCAGTTAACATATTCGTTAAAGTTGTGCATTATATCAGTCACAACCACCTTGTAGCTTGTAAGCAGTTTTTGAAGGTCATACCACTTATTAAGCGATGCTTCTCTTCTCGTAAAACCAAAATATCCTGAACACCCTGCCGACCTTAGTGTGCTAATACCCTTACCGACAAAAGCATCGGCTGCTTTTAAAGTCTCGGGGGGATCGGTAAAAAATGTATCAAAACTCTTTAAATATTTTTTGGGAAGCGGTTTTCTCATATCAAATGGTTCGATATTAACCTCAAACTTTTCCTGCTCTGCAATTTGAGAAATAACCTCTGTAAGCCTCTTATCAATCTCTAACACTGTGATGCTCTTTGGCATACCGCTCAGCCCCAGTACGATACTAAGCAGATCATCATCACCAATGATCAGTATATCTTTTGCGTATATATCACCCCTTTCATAAGCTGCTAAAAACCTTGAAAACGTAGAATGAGGTGTAACGTATCCCTGATCATATTCATGAGAAGGTTTTGGTCTTTTACGCTGCAGCTGTATAAATTTTTCCCTTACAGGAGTAAATTTTTTAAGGTCAATTCCTCTGCCTTCGCATGTTTTACACGACAGGTCTTCAATCGGGTGCAGTTCGCTAGCCGATTCCCTTCCTTCGTTAGTAAGCTCAATACCTTTATCAGTAATATTTACAATATCTGTGCTATTTAGCCTTTCAATCGATTCAAACACGGCAGGAACAGGAAAATCACATCGGTCAATAATCTCCCATGGGTTGGTTTTTTTTCTTAAAATACTTACCAAACGCTCAATATCAGTTTTGCTTACATTTATTTTAGTGCTTTTTGAAACTTCATCTGCAATCTGTTGTAAATCCATTGGTTACCTCGAAGTTATTAAAAAATCTATTACGTATACCTAAATATTGATTATGTAGCAATAGAAATGTTATATAAATCGATTAGAAATACCCTGAATAGCCAAGTAAATTAACCGGAAAAATGTAGTGGTACTGCCAAAAAGCAATACATTCAGTCTACAGGCTCCAGATAAATCTCTCCACCCTTACTGGAAAATTCATCTGATTTCTCTTCCATACCTTTTTCTATGGCATCAATTTCTGCAAGTTTATGCTTTGCAGCATAATCCCTTACTTCCTGAGTGATTTTCATAGAGCAGAATTTCGGCCCGCACATTGAGCAGAAATGAGCCACTTTGGCGTTTGGAGATGGGAGGGTTTCGTCATGAAACTCTTTAGCCGTATCAGGATCGAGTGAGAGGTTAAACTGGTCTTCCCACTGAAAATCAAACCTTGATTTACTCAGCACATTATCACGAAACTGTGCAGTTGGATGCCCTTTAGCAAGATCGGCAGCATGAGCAGCAATCTTGTATGCGATCACACCTTCTTTTACGTCCTTCTTGTTAGGAAGTCCTAAATGCTCCTTTGGGGTTACATAACAAAGCATTGCCGTGCCATACCATCCTATCATTGCCGCCCCAATTGCAGAAGTGATATGATCATATCCCGGAGCAATATCGGTTGTTAATGGCCCGAGTGTATAGAACGGAGCCTCGTCGCACCATTCTAATTGCTTGTCCATATTTTCCTTTATCATATGCATAGGTACGTGCCCGGGGCCTTCTATCATCACCTGAACATCGTTTTCCCATGCAGTTTTTGTAAGCTCTCCGATGGTTTTTAACTCTGCAAACTGTGCTGCATCATTTGCATCGGCAATGCAGCCCGGCCTTAGCCCATCACCCAGTGAAAATGCAATGTCATAATCTTTCATGATTTTGCAGATTTCAGGAAAGTTAGTGTATAAGAAGCTCTCCTTATGGTGAGACAGACACCACTTTGCCATAATAGAGCCGCCTCTTGATACTATGCCCGTTACTCTGCCGGCTGTAAGTGGAATATATCTTAGAAGCACTCCTGCATGGATTGTGAAATAATCCACCCCCTGCTCTGCCTGCTCTATTAATGTGTCACGAAAAATCTCCCATGTAAGCTCTTCAGCCTTACCGCCAACTTTTTCAAGCGCCTGATATATAGGTACCGTTCCAATTGGAACAGGAGAGTTTCTTATGATCCACTCCCTTGTTTCGTGAATATTATCTCCTGTCGAGAGGTCCATAACGGTATCGGCACCCCACCTGCATGCCCATACTGCTTTTTCCACCTCTTCTTCAATGCTGGAGCTTACTGCGGAGTTTCCTATGTTGGCATTAATCTTAACAAGGAAATTACGCCCTATTATCATGGGTTCGGACTCAGGGTGATTGATGTTATTAGGGATTATTGCCCTTCCCTTGGCTACTTCATCCCTAACAAATTCAGGAGTGATATAAGAATCAGGCATCTCTGCACCGAACTTCTCTCCGGGATGATATGCGGCAAGTTCTTTATATTTTTCACCGAGCCTGTCTATCTGCTGATTTTCCCTAATGGCGATGTATTCCATTTCAGGGGTTACTATTCCCTTACGAGCATAGTGCATCTGTGTTACATTGCTGCCTTTTTTGGCTTTTAGGGGTTTTCTAAGGTTTTTAAAAGTTATTCCGTTTCCATTTTTTGCAGAGTTTCTGGAAAATTCTGAGCTAAAATCATCTAGCTGCTCCACATCTCCTCTCTCTTGTATCCATCCAGCTCTTATTGGATCAAGACCTTTTAGTACATTAATATCTACTTCGGGATCGGTGTATGGGCCGCTTGTGTCATAGACTGTTATGCAAGCACTATCCGAGCCATTTCCAAGAGTACCGGTTACATCGATATCCCTCATTCCAACCCTGACATCATGTTTTCGTCCTTCCACATAAATCTTATTAGAATTTGGGAAGGGCTCTCTCGAAATTACTTCAGCTTGTGGTATCTTGTCTTTAACTTTTTTATGACCGTTTTTTTGCTTCATAAGAAATGATCCAGAATTTATAACCTAATATTAATTATACCTTTTGGTAAAGCAAATTAACATTAAAAATATAGATATTTAAATAATAAAATACGATTCATGTCTTCATTGATACTTTCAATAGAATCATCATGTGACGAAACATCAGCATCCGTCATTAAGGACGGATTTGAAATATTGTCAAATGTCGTGTCATCACAGGCCGATATTCATAAAAAATACGGCGGAGTTGTACCGGAGATTGCCTCGAGAAAACATGTGGAAGCCATTATTCCGATTATAAATGAGTCTGTAGAAGAGTCTGGTGTAAAATTAAACGAGCTCAACGCCATAGCCGTAACAAACGGCCCGGGACTAATCGGTTCACTCATGGTCGGACTTTCCACGGCTAAATCGGTAGCATTTTCTCTGGATGTTCCCCTTATCGCTGTAGACCACATTGAAGCGCATGCGTATTCAGTAAATATTGAAAATGAGTTAACCCTACCATACATTGCCCTTGTGGTTTCAGGTGGTCATACAAGCCTCTATAAAGTGAATTCCTATAAGTCTTTTGAGCTAATAGGAAACACAAGAGACGATGCTGCAGGCGAGGCTTTTGATAAAGGGGCAAAGTTATTAGGCCTTGATTATCCCGGGGGAATTCAAATTGATAAATTGTCCAGGAATGGGAATAAGAAGAAATATGATTTCCCCAGACCATTTTTAAAAACAGATAGTTTTGATTTTAGCTTCAGCGGGCTTAAGACTTCACTTCTTCATTTTTTAAAGAAAAATGAAATTTCGGGAGACCAAATGCTCTCAGATGTATGTGCAAGCTATCAGGAAGCAATTGCCGAGACATTAATTGAGAAAACACTGAGAGCTTCGGAGGAGTTTGGTATAAGTACCGTTGCCTTTGCTGGTGGAGTCGCAGCTAATTCGAGAATCAGGGGGCTTGGCATGGAAAAATTCGATGAGAACAATATCGATCTTTTTATCCCTCACATAAAATACTGCACAGACAATGCCGCAATGATAGGCAAGCTTGCTTATAAGTACTTTGAGAACAATGAATTTTCCGACCTTGATGTTGATGTGTACTCCACTAAAAGGAATTCGTACACGAGGGGTAAAGGGTTTAAGGAAGCCAAATAACTTTAAATCATAGAAAAGGTCAAAAGGTCATCCGATCAGGGGCTATACCCTCTGCTATTGACTTTTTGACTTTTTTGGTCGTGAGAGATTTTATTATCATATAATTTCCCCTTGCAATAACCTCTCATAATTCATACAATTCTAATATAGGGGGTATGAAGCCATGCCAAAAGAGGAAAGCAAGTTTAATATCAGGGACTTTGTAGAAGCGATACCCATAATAAACCCTGAAGATATTTATGAGAAACTTTCTGATCTTGGCTACATTGGTCAGGGAAAAAGCAGAAAAGTTATATCTCTTTCAGCTTACAGGCATGTTAAAAGACTAAAGCAGATTCACTGTGAAGATACCAATCGAACTGATCTCACCCCCAGACCGAACTCTATTCTAATCGGTCCAACAGGCTGCGGAAAAACATATATTCTGGAACTGCTTTTTGGGCAGATACTTAAAATTCCATACGTCATAATAGATATGACAAAGTTCACAGAATCGGGTTATGTGGGCGATGATGTGCTAAATATCCTGGTTCAGCTTGTTTATTCATCAAATGAAAATCTAGACATTGCAGAGTGCGGAGTAGTGGTGCTTGATGAATTTGATAAACTTGCAGGCTCATACAGCAATGCGCGCTTTGCAGGACAGGGCACTACAAAGGATGTGTCCGGCTATGGAGTACAGAGGGAGCTTCTAAAAATCCTAGAGGGCACCGATATTCAAATACCGCTTGATTTTGGCTTTTCAAACCGGGGCCCAAGAGCAATGATGTCCACCAGGGATATTTCATTTTTTGCAGTTGGAGCATTCTCCGGGATTAAGGATATGTTTAGAAAAGACGGAATGGGATTTGAACAAAAACTGGCTCTGGGCTCAGACAAGAAGTATGATATTGCGTATAATATATCAGATGAGCAGGCCGATGATATTTCGCAGTTTCACCTGTTTGGATTCCTTCCGGAGCTAATTGCCAGGTTTAATAGAATTATCCCATTCGAACCCCTTGGCAGGGACACTCTTAAGGATATTCTACTGCTCAAAGTTGAAAACTATAAAAGAGAGTTTATTCAGGAAGGCTATACACTTAACATAGATTCAAGCCTAGCAGACCTGGTTGTGGATGAATCGATAAAAAGACAGACAGGTGCAAGGGGTCTGGATGTATTGCTCAGTAAGTACATTGAAGACGTTGCTTTTGAGCTTTTTGGAAAAGGAAACAGCGGGCAAATAAACATTAAGGCAGATAAAAACGGAAAAGTCTCACACCAGGTTAAAAGAAGAGCTTAGGGCAGGTAGTTCCTGCCCCGTGCTCCGTTAATATTTGAAGATTTGATACCCTGTTTATATACAGTCATTAAATCTTTACTCCAAAAACATATTGGCCGTAATCTTCCAAACTAAACCTTCTTGCATGTTCAGTAGAATTTACATCCACGCTGTCTTTGGTGTTTAGATAAAAGCTGATATGATCTGACTCTACATAACTGCCCTTTATCTGATTACTTACTTCATTCTTTTTAACAGGCACATTTACACCAAATACATTTGTGTCTGCAAAACTAAGGGAACTCATTCCCAGTGATACTGCTAGTGCTGTAACTGCTAGTAACTTTTTCATTTTAGTTACCTCCATATTGTTATTTACATATTTAGACAAATGGCTATATAAAAAGATTCACCTTTTTTGAATATTCATTCAAATAACAAAAATCTTATAATTAATTGGTTAAGAATGAGCCTTCTGGTATTATCTAAGCGCTTAAAAATATTATGAAAATATCACTTACAAGCCTTGGATGCTCAAAAAACCTCGTGGACAGTGAGCTTATTCTGGGAAGCCTCACAAACTCAGGTCATGAGATTACTACAGAAGACAAAGCGGATGTCATTGTAATTAACACCTGCGGATTTATAGGTGATGCGAAGAAAGAATCTATAAATACGATAATTGATCTGGCAGAGTATAAAAAAACAGGCTCATGCAAAAAATTAATAGTCACAGGCTGCTTAGTGGAAAGATATTCTGATCAGCTAAAAGACGAATTCCCGGAGGTCGATCATTTCTGGGGTACCGGAAACCTGCTGAAAATAAATGAAGTACTCACAGATACGGTCTATGATTTCAACAAAACCCCTTTTGGTACTATCTATGATCCCGACAGCCCTAGGGTAATGCTTACTGATTCTCATACAAGCTATGTAAAAGTCTCCGAAGGCTGCTCAAGAACATGCTCATTTTGTATTATTCCCAGGATGAGAGGAATCATGAAAAGCAGGAGCGTTGATTCTATATACAACGAAATATCCAGGCTTGGACAAAGCGGAGTTAAGGAGATTAATCTAATCGCTCAGGATATGACAAGCTACGGGAGAGACATAGGCACAAATCTTTATACTCTTTTAAAAGAGCTTGTTAAAATTGATTCTATAGACTGGATGAGGCTGCATTACTGCTACCCATGGGGAGTAACAGATGAGCTTGTCGATCTTCTTGCTGGTGATAATAACCTTCTGCCATATATAGATATGCCGATACAGCACATAAATGACAGGATTCTTAAACTTATGGACAGAAAGACTCCAAAGAAGAGAATTTTGTCTATCGTTAATAAACTAAAGCAGGCTATGCCAGATCTAACACTCAGGACTACTTTTATCGTTGGCTTCCCTTCAGAGACTGAAGACGAGTTTGAAGAACTGCTAGAATTTGTTGAGGACACAAAATTCCAAAGAGCAGGAGCATTCAGGTATTCACATGAAGAGGGCACACCTTCATTCGATATACATGGCCAGATCGATGAAGATATTAAAGAAGAGAGGCTCGAAAGACTTCTAAATGTTCAGTCAGATATATCGCTTGAAAACAACGAGGCTCTTATCGGTAAAACATTTGGTTATTTTGTTGAGGGTAGCGAAGATGGGGATTACTTTGGAAGAATAAGTTCTCAGGCACCTGAAGTTGATGGACTGACATATATAACTACAGATAAAAAACTTAAAAAAGGCGATTTTGTACAAGTAAGAATCACTGAAGCTGACATATATAATTTACACGCAGAACTAGTTTAACTCAGTGGTATGAGAAGATGAAAATCATTTTTATGGGAACCCCGGTTTTTGCCGTACCATCACTCAAGGCGCTCACAGAGTCAGAGGATGAAGTAATTGCCGCTGTCTGCCAGCCTGATAAACCTGTAGGCAGGAAAAAAATATTATCTAAGCCCCCAACAAAAGAGTTTGCCGAAAGCCAGAATATCCCGGTACTACAGCCAGCGAAGATAAGAGGCAATGATGAATTTCTCAATCAATTAAAAGAGCTTGCACCAGACCTCATATGCGTAGCAGCCTATGGAAAGATTCTTCCAAAAGAAGTGCTGGACTTACCAAAATATGGCTGCATTAATGTGCACTCATCCTTACTTCCTAAATACCGTGGTGCAGCACCTATAAACTGGGCAATAATAAACGGCGAGGCCAAAACCGGCGTTACTACAATGCTGATGGATGAAGGTATGGACACGGGAGACATACTACTTACCGAAGAAACTGATATCACTACAGACGATACATCTGAAACCCTTACCAAGAGACTCTCTGAAATTGGAGCAGACTTATTAATTAAAACCATAATCAAATTAAAACAAGAGGAACTAAATCCAATAAAACAGCTTGATAACGAGGCAACCCTTGCACCCATACTAAAAAAAGAACACGGGGAGATAGATTGGACAAAGAGTGCAGAAGAAATAAGGAATCAGATCAGGGGCCTGCTCCCATGGCCTGTGGCTTTTACGCATCTGAACGGAAAGATGCTAAAAATATTCAGCGCCGATACTTCTGAGAAAAGCGGCGATCCAGGCTTAGTATTAGAAGCAAGTAAAAGTAATCTTAGAATTGCATGCGGATTCGGAAGTCTTGACTTAAAAGAGCTTCAACTTGAAGGAAACAAGAAAATGGAAATTAAATCCTTTGTTGCCGGAAGAAAGATAGAAAGTGGTACGAGACTTGGTTAGACCCCAATCTGTACATCAAAAAACTTTATGTCCACTTTTGCAACGAGTCCGCTTTTCCATACAAGATCACGCGCCTTCTTCTGATCTTCTTTGGGAACTACAAGTGTGAGTTTTGCTCCAAGCTCCGATAGAGCTTTCCACTTGTCCACGCAGCTCTCATCCACCGTTTCTTTTGTATCAACTTCAATTATGCTTACCACCTGGCCGTGGTTTACTAATACAACATCAGGATATTTGCCGTCCAGATCATAGTTTTGCTCGTCTGCAGGATTTATATTAACTTCACTATACATTCGGTTGTTCTTCTCTTTAATTTTCCTAATTACCCAGTCATGAAGGAACTGTTCATCTTCAGAGCGTGCCATATCTTTCACCCCACATAAGTTTAGTTTTAAGAATAGTAAAATAATCCCTGAATGGGGATTTTATAAACTTGACCGACTTTTTGGATTTGGATACCTCGACTACATCGTCTGGCATCAGATCAAAACTGATTTGTCCATCGAGTGTAAGATGCAGCTCAGTTTCACTGGATAATGACCTAACCTTTATCTTTCTTTCATTTGATACCACAAGCGGCCTGTTGGTAAGAGTATGAGGGCAAATGGGCGTAATAATCATAAGCGGGAGAGTCGGAAACACAATAGGCCCTCCGGCAGATAGTGAATACGCTGTAGAACCAGTTGGAGTTGATAATATAAGACCATCTGCCTTAACAGTAGTAATCNNCAGCAAGGTCTACTACCCTGGACACCACACCCCTGCTAATCACAACATCGTTTAACACATCATAGCTGCAGAATTGCTTACCATCTCTCATAACCCTAGCTGTTATCATATCCCTTGTTTCAATCTCATAAGTACCCCTAGCAATAATATCCACAAGCTCGGCAGATTCTTCCCTCGTAACTTCAGTGAGAAACCCGAGGTTTCCCATATTAATTCCTACAACGGGTATTTCTGTTCCGCTTAGCGTTCTTGCAACTCCAAGAAACGTACCGTCTCCACCAAGCACAATAACTACATCTGCTTGCTCATGAATTTTCTCGGCTTTGGAAAAGTTATGATGATCAGCCAGTACAGCAAGCTCATCTTCCAGGCAGACTTCCACATCGTGTGAGCTAAATTTTTCTATAAGCACTTTTGCAAGCTTAATAACTTCGCTATTATCTTTTTTGCCGACTATTCCTACTTTCAATGTAAATCTCTCCTATATTATTTAATTATCTAATTATTATTAGAAGAGTGCAACAAATAATTTTTAATAAATTCGCTAAGATCACCATCCATAACAGGGTCTACATTGCCTGTTTCAAAACCGGTCCTGTGGTCCTTTATCATTCTGTATGGATGAAAAACATATGAGCGAATCTGAGAGCCCCACCCTATTTCCATTTTTGATGATTCAATATTATCGAGCTTTTCCTGCTGCTTTTGTTTTTCAAGCTCATAGAGTCTGCCTTTTAGAATCTTCATACAGGTAGCCCTGTTTTGATGCTGAGAGCGTTCGTTCTGGCAGCTAACCACAATATTTGTGGGGATATGAGTAATTCTCACAGCAGAATCTGTCTTATTTACGTGCTGACCGCCGGCTCCTGAGGCCCTGTAGGTATCTACACGCAGGTCTTTTTCTTCGATCTCAATATCTATATCGTCTTCGATTTCAGGTGTAACAAATACGGATGAAAATGAAGTATGCCTTCTTTTATTTGAATCGAACGGAGAAATACGTACAAGCCTGTGCACCCCGCTCTCACCCTTAAGATATCCGTAAGCATACGGGCCTTTTGCCATAAAAGTACAACTTTTTACCCCAGCATCATCCCCTGGCTGATTATCAAGCATCTCTACAGTAAAGCCGTTCATCTCACAGTAACGCAGGTACATCCGCAGAAGTATTTCGGTCCAGTCCTGTGCCTCAGTACCTCCTGCGCCTGAATTTATGGAAATAATAGCATCATTCGGATCTTCCGGCTCACCCAGAATTCTTTTAAACTCAAGAGATTCAAGCCTTTTATATAGACCTGTTAACTTGCCCTGTACCTCGGCACCTGTGGTTTCATCGTTTTCTTCGGCGCTAAGCTCAGATAACAATTCGGCTTCTTCGAGTTCTTCGGCTAAGCAACTCCAGTCATCTACAAGTGTTTTTATCTGAGACTGCTCTTTTAGCACCTTTTGTGCAGATTCTTTATTATCCCAAAAATCGGCCTGGCTTACTTCCAGATCGAGTTCATAGAGTCTGTCTTTTTTTGCAGGCAGGTCAAAGATAGTCTCCAAGCAGCTTTAGTCGGGTCTTTATATCCTGAATTTTGTCTTTGTTTTCTGTAAACATGGCTATATATAAATTTGTTTAGAATATAAATTGATACATATATAATAGCAAGTTTGATTTATATCCGCCGAGGGGTTTGAATTATAACAGGATTAGGGTAAATTTTTCGCAAATTTTTGTTAAGGAGATCAACATTGAAGACTTATCTTTTTACCCCGGGTCCGGTATCTGTGCCGGAAGAAGTTTTGCTTCAAATGGCAAAACCTATTATTCATCACAGAACAGAGGAATTTGAAGGAATATTTGCAGAAGTACGTGAAGGTCTTAAATATGTTTATCATACTCAAAAAGAGGTTTATATTCTTGCAGCATCGGGAACCGGTGCTATGGAAGCCGCAGTTGTAAATACGCTTTCCAGGGGCGACAAAGTACTTGTAGTAAACGGCGGCAAATTTGGAGAGAGATGGGGAAAAATTTCAAAGGCCTATGGACTAGAAGTAGTCGAAGAAAAAGTTGAATGGGGCTACAGCGTTGACCCTAAAGTGATAGAGGAACATTTAAACAATGATAAAGACATTAAAGCCGTAATGATACAGGCAAGTGAAACCTCCACAGGGGTTATGCACCCAACAAAAGAAATTGGTGAAATCACAAAGAAAAGAGACGACGTAATATTAATAGTTGATGGAATAACCGGAGTCTGTGTTTTCCCTCTGCCATTTGATGAGTATGGAATAGATGTGCTTGTAGGTGGTTCACAAAAGGCTTTTATGCTTCCTCCGGGGCTTTCATTTGCCTCGATGAGTGATAAGGCCTGGGAATTTTATGAAAAGTCCGATCTGCCTAAATTCTATTTTGATTTTAAAAGCTGTCAGAAAAATGCTGAAAAGAATACTACTGCTTTTACCCCTGCAGTAAGCCTTATAATCGGTCTTGCTCAGGTTTTAAGAAACTTCAGAGATGAGGGTATTGAAAACGTTTATAACAGGCATGAAAAACTTGCGCTTGCTACAAGAGAAGCCATGAAAGCTATCGGGCTTGAAGCTTTTGTAAAGGGCACCCCAAGCACAGCTCTTAATGTAACTTATGCGCCTGAGGCAATTGGGGCTAAAAAGATAATAAGCAGTCTGAGTGAAGATTTTGGAATAACCCTTGCAGGCGGGCAGGATCATGCAAAAGGAAAAATTTTCAGGATGTCTCATATCGGTTATATAGACAGGGCTGATACCATTGGTGTTATATCCGCTATAGAATCGGTACTTAAAAACCTTGGGCATGAATTCGAATTTGGAGCAGGTACCACTACTGCAACCGAAATCTTGCGCAACATGTAATTTTTTCAAAAAATAGCCGTAGTACATATCTAACTTTTAAAAGGTTGTGAATGAATCCGGAATTCATCAGGAATTTTTGTATAATTGCTCATGTCGATCATGGTAAGTCTACTCTTGCAGACAGAATACTCGAGTTCACTGGAACAGTTGCCAAGAGGGATATGGAAGAGCAGTTCCTCGACAAAATGGATCTTGAGCGTGAAAGAGGGATTACCATCAAGGCACAGTCTGTCAAAATTGAATACAAGGCATCTGATGGACAGCTGTATGAATTTAATCTAATCGATACCCCCGGGCATGTGGATTTCAGTTATGAAGTATCCAGAAGTCTGGAAGCCTGCGAGGGAGCCCTTTTAGTAGTTGACGCATCGCAGGGAGTGGAAGCACAGACTGTTGCCAATGCCTACCTGGCCGCTGATTCTGGTTTGGAGCTTATTCCCGTAATTAACAAGATTGATCTTCCTTCTGCTGAGCCTGATAGGGTAAAAAAAGAGATAGAGGATATAGTTGGAATAAGCGCAGCAGACGCAACCCTTGCAAGCGCCAAGGCAGGAATTGGTATAGAAGATATTATTGAATCAATAATTCACCTTGTACCGCCCCCTAAAGATAACAGGAATAATCCTCTTAAGGCGCTTATATTTGACAGCTGGTTTGATTCTTACCAGGGTGTAGTAATGCTTGTGAGGGTATTTGATGGATCCATCAAGGTAGGCGAGCAGATAAAGCTCATGTCCACCGGCAAATCTTATGAGGTAAAAACTCTGGGTGTATTTTCTCCGGTTGCAATAGCCTTAGATAAGCTTGGAACCGGCGAGGTGGGTTTTGTAACGGCATCTATTAAGAATATAGATGAAGCAAAAGTGGGTGATACTATTACTACTGTTGAAAACCCATCTGCCGAGCCAATACCAGGTTTTAGAGAAGTACAGCCCATGGTATTTAGCGGGTTATACCCTATAGATACGAATGACTATGAAAAGCTTAAAGAGGCTCTGCTTAAACTAGGATTAAACGATGCCTCACTCACCTATGAACCTGAGACCTCAGTTGCTCTTGGGTTTGGCTTTAGATGTGGATTTTTGGGTCTTCTGCATATGGAGATAATAAAAGAGAGGCTTGAGAGGGAATTTGATTTAAACCTGATAACCACAGCTCCAACCGTTGTGTACAGGACAATTGATAAGAGAGGAGAAATAACGGAAGTAGAAAATCCGAGCAAACTTCCAACGCCTGATAAATTTGAGATAATTGAAGAACCGTATGTAAAAGTTACCCTTCATACTCCAAATCAGTTTCTTGGAGCAATATTCGAACTATGCAGGAACAAAAGAGGTATCCAAAAAAACCTGACCTATAAAACAGAAGACCGCGTGCTTGCAGAGTATGAAATTCCGCTTTCAGAAATCGTTTATGATTTTTATGACACTCTGAAATCAATATCGAAAGGTTATGCGTCTATGGACTATGAACCTATCGGATATCAGGCCTCTGACCTTATTAAGATGGAAATTCTGATAAACGGAGACCCTGTAGATGCCCTTTCAATTATCACCCATAAAGAAAAGGCATACGAAAGGGGAAAGGCCCTTATTGAAAGGCTGCGCGCCCTAATCCCTAGACAGCTTTATGAAGTAGTAATTCAGGCAGCAATTGGCAATAGAATAATATCAAGAGAATCAGTAAAAGCGCTCAGAAAAGATGTGACTGCTAAATGTTACGGCGGTGATGTATCGAGAAAGAGGAAGCTTCTTGAAAAACAAAAAGAAGGCAAGAGAAGAATGAAACAGGTGGGAAGCATCGAAATCCCGCAGGAAGCCTTTTATGCAGTGCTTAAGAATGATTAAATATTACTAGCTTGCAACCTGTTCCTGCTCAAACGGCAGCTTGACCCTAGGGGCTTCGTTCCAGAGGCTCTCGATATCAAATTCGGCTCTTACAGGATCGTGGAATACATGGACAAGTGTATCACCAGTATCTATAAGCACCCACCTGCACTCTTTTAACCCTTCTACACCCAGTGGCTTTGAGCCAAGCTCCTTGCATTTCTTTTCGATATTTTCGACTATGGTTTTCACACCACGGTCGGAATCTGCGCTGCAAATCACAAAATAATCTGCAAAGTCAGATAGCTTGGTCATATGGAGCAAGACTATATTTTCTGCTTTTTTGTCGTAGGCAGCTTCGGCAAGGGCTAGAGCTTTTTTCTTTGGTGTGATGGATCCGTTTCTAGGCATAAATATTGTTGTCTAAAATATACTGCTGTACTTTAGGTGGGACAAGCTCATGTATAGGATTATTATTTTTAATTAGCTCTCTAATCTCTGAAGATGAAATATCTATTCCTTTTATTTGCGTTTTTATAATCAAATTTGAACTTTTGTGTTTATAATATGTATTTGCAGATTCTGTCTTATCATATCGAAAATCATCTTTTATGGCAAGTGGCAGATCTTCATCATCATCCAAATACCCCGGTCTGGAAATAACTATAAAATTTGATAACTCAAATAATTTCTTGTAGTCCTTCCAGATATCTATCAGGTTAAATATATCGTGGCCAACAATAAAATATAACTCATCTTCAGGAAATTCTGCCTTAAAATACTTAAGTGTGTCTATAGTATAACTCTCTTGGCTTCTTGAAATTTCGTAGTCTGATACGCTAAATTTATCATTGTCCTCAATTGCCAGTTTAACCATTTCAAATCTTTGTTTAGTGGAAGCCAAATCATCCTGATCTTTGTGAGGCGGAATATTTGATGGAACAAAACATATTCTATCAAGATCAAAAATTTCTAGTATTTGCTCTGCAGCCACAATATGACCTGAGTGTATAGGATTGAATGTACCGCCGAAAAGTCCTAGTTTCACGATAGACACTCTTCCATTTCAGTTCAAATACCCCTCAACCATAACATGGTTTCCTATGGAACTGATATTTACATTTGAGAGTTCAAAAGAATCTTTTATTTCATTTATTCTAAGAGCACCAATCATGCTCTTTCCATCTGCTCCGACAATCTTTGGAGCATAGAAAAATATGGCTTTGTCTACAAGTCCGTGTTTAATGAAACTCGATGCTACCTTACTGCCACCTTCAACTAAAACACTCATTATTCCGCGTGATCCAAGCTTTTTGAGAACCTCTTTAATGTCTACAAAACCGCTTTTATCAAGACCTGTTTTAACTACTTCAAAACCCAGATCTTTAATTCTTTTTATTTTCTTAACCTTATTAACATCCTTAGAGCAAAAGATTATTGTTCCAGAACGCTCAGTTAAAAGTTTAGATGAAAGCGGAATCTCAAGATTGGTATCCAGCACGACTGCTATTGGCTGTTTATCCACTTTCTTTTTTTCAAGCCTTACGTTTAGCATTGGATCATCGGTTTTAACTGTATTAATACCTACCAAAACTNNCTTAGAATATGGGCTTGTTTTCTTTGCCCCTCACTTCCTATCCATTTGGAATCACCAGAAAATGTGGCTATTTTGCCATCAAGAGTAGATGCGAGTTTAAGGGTAACAAATGGAATCTTTTTGCTAATATATTTAAAGAATGCTTCGTTAATTTTCAAACACTGCTCTTCTAAAATGCCTGCTAAGACCTTAACACCACTTCGCTTTAAAGTTTCTACGCTTTTACCTGCAACCTGAGGGTTCTTATCCAAAGAACCAATAACAACCCTTGAGAATTTCTCCTCAAGCACTGCATTCAAACAAGGCGGTGTTTTTTTATTTGTATGACAGCATGGTTCAAGGGTTACATAAAGAGTCGAGCCAGAAATTTGATTGCCCTGCTTCTTGGCATTGTTTATAGCTTCTATTTCTGCATGAGGCAGGCCGGCCTTTTTGTGATAGCCCTTTCCAATAATTTCACCGTTTTTTACAATCACTGAACCTACAACCGGGTTTGGACTTGTCATTCCACTGGCTTTTTTGGCAAGCTTAATGGCAGCAGCCATATATTTAGCATCTGTATCTTTGCTCATAGATGAAGTTAGTGAATGGTATGTTCTTCGTCTCCAAAAAGGGCCTCAACAAAATCCTCAGCATTAAATTCTCTAAGGTCTTCAAGCCTCTCACCAATCCCAATATACTTAA
>JABAHR010003227.1_pt2 | contig 25015 bp, 25 predicted proteins | sample 7062101 | NCBI WGS metagenome assembly JABAHR01 (sample SAMN14534553, study PRJNA622989) | marine sediment metagenome | biome: marine biome [ENVO:00000428]; feature: marine pelagic biome [ENVO:01000023]; material: deep marine sediment [ENVO:00002113] | place: India: Gulf of Kutch | collected...
TCCACTCCTTGCTGTAGTAGCGCTCCGGGGTGATGGGGTCGCCCCGCAGGTTTGAGGGATCCTTGCCATCCATGGCCAGCGGGTGTCTGAGGATGTCGCTCATCGGTAGAGGCTCCTGTGCTCTCCAGAAATTAGACTGATAGGTTACGGAAATGTCAAAACCGCGGGACGGCTCAAGCCGGTCGCGGCCGGAGAGAGCCGCGGTCTGTTACCCGTCGCGCGTTCAGTCGAGATCGGAGACGCTTTCGTCGACGGTGTAGGAACGCATGTAGCGCGTGTCGAACAGCTTCTCCTCGTCCTCGCGGATCTCCGCCTGGACGTCCGGCGCGCTCAAGACCTTTCCGCACGCCTCCATCGTCTTCTGGTCCGGGTACCAGATCTCCAGAAACACGTCGTACTCGGGGTCGCGCAGCTCGCCGTCCCGGTCGACGGTGGGGTTGGTGAAGCGTCGCATGTACTTGTCGGCGTACCCCTTGAGATACTTCTCGCCGATCACGCGATGTTTCGTTTCGTAGTACTCGCGGAACTCCGGAATCGTCATTCCCGGCCGGCGCTTCATTGGCATCACTACCTTGATCATCCTCTCCCTCCGTAACTCGTCGCTTTGATAAGAGTACACATGCGCGGCTTGCCGGCACAGAGGCTGTGCCGGCACCGGTGGGGCCTGCGTGGAAGATGACTCAGAGCTCGAAGCGCTGCTCCACCAGCTCCTCGGAAAAGGCCCACAGCCGTTCCGCAGCGTCGGGGTCCAGTGCCCAGGGCGCGTATCCGCCATCGCGAATCCCGCCGCCGCCAGGACCGGCCACGTGACAATCCTCGCAGTAGACGCCGCCCTTGCCTTCGAGGTCGGGTGAGGTTGCGGCCCACACGCTGGTCGCCGCTCCCTGGGGGACCGTCTTGAAACCGGCCTGGAACGCCTCCGGGTCGGAGATGTCGTTTCGCTCCATCATGGCGGCGATGTCCTCGTCCGTCAGATGCCGGCCCAGCTCGGTCATGATGCCGCCCGGGTGCACGGCGTAGGCGTGGACGCCCGCGCCGGCCATCCGGCTTTCCAGCCCCACGGAGAACAGGATGTTCGCCGTCTTCGACTGTCCGTAGGACACCCACTTGTCGTAATCGCGGTTGTTGAAGAACGGATCGTCGAAATCCACCGCGCTCATGTGATGACCGGCGGAGCTCAGGTTGACGACTCGCGAGGGCGCCGCCGCCTGGAGCGCGGGCGCGAGCAGACAGGTGAGCAGAAAGTGGCCCACGTGATTGGTGGCGAACTGCATCTCCCATCCCGCCGCGGTGCGCGTCAGGGGGCACGCCATGACCCCGGCGTTGTTGATTAGCAGATCCAGCCGGTCGTGATCCGCCAGGTACCCCTCGGCGAAGGCCCGCACGCTGGCGAGATCGGCCAGCTCCAGCTCGCGGACATCGATCTGGGAGTTCCCCGTGCTCTCGCGGATCTTGGCCGCCGCCGCCTCACCTTTGGGCACGTCCCGGGCCGTGATGGTAACCGCGGCGCCCTTCGCGGCCAGCGCCCGCGCGGTTTCCTCCCCGAGGCCGCCAGAGGCGCCAGTGACGATGGCGCGCTTGCCGGTGAGGTCGATTCCCGCCAGCACTTCGTCGGTCGTACTTTCAAAGCCAAAGCCCATGTCGTGTCCCCCGTTGCTCGATGAGCCGATGATAACGCCAATATGAACGGATTCGTGGCTTTTGCGCGAGGGTCCCAGTAATCTCGATTCCGATGCGCGGTCGGGAGGGGGAAAGGACAAATGGGGCAGTCCCTGCCAGAGCGGACGACACGGTACGTGGGCTCCCTCACCGATACGGCGCGCTGGGAGGCCTGGGATCAGAGGGCGTCTCTGCCCGTTATGCGCCGGAAGGTCGCCGCTTCTTCAGGGTCGTAGGCAGAACCGTCCGCGTGCAGGAGCTCGTGAAACCACGGCTCGTCGTCATCGACGGCCTCGAACCATGACCGCCAGGGAAAGCGGGTCTGGGTGCGTCCGTCGACCAGTCCCCAGTTGATAGCGCAGACGTTGTGCTCGGCGAACACTTCGAGCAGATCCACGGTGGAGCCTGCCGTTCGTGCGAGCCACTCGGTGCAAACCAGCGGTCGATCATNNNNGTCGCTGCGTTCCAGCATGACCGTGTTGATGGGATTGTCGACGGGGCGATGTGCAGCGTCGTACTCCCACAGGCCGGCCGTCAGCGGTTGTGACGGGTCGACCTCGCGCGCCCAGTCGAAGACGCAGATCAGCAGCTCGGTGGCGGCAGCCGCTTTCTGGTCGCGCGATCCGCTTGCGATGGTCTCCCGGTCGATCTGATCCGGTTCGTTGAACAGGTCCCAGGCGAGGATCCGCGGGTCGTCGGCAAATCTTGTCAGCACCGCGGTCACGTAAGGCTTGAGAGCAGGCCAGCCGGACCGGTCGTGCAGTATCGCGCTGCCGGGGCTCTGCACCCAGATCGAGTTGTGCAGGCGCGGCACCGGATCCGGCTGGACGCCGAGCTTCGGCGTCGGGTGCCAGACGCCGTCGAAGAGCACGGGAATCATGCCGATGCCGTATCCGTCAGCGATGCTGAGCACACGGTCCATGCGGTCGAGGAAGGCGTCCCCGTCGGCCTCGAAAAGCAGATCGTGCAGGTAGACGCGTATGGCGTTCATCCCGAGATCGGCTGCCCATCCCAGCTCTCGATCGATTGTCTGCGGATCGAATGAATCACGTTGCCACATCTCGAGCTGATTGCCCGCCGTCGAGGGCGTGAAGTTGCAGCCCACGAGCCATCCCGCATCGGCTTGCCAGCGCGCCGCGCGCTCGGTTGACCATCTTTGTGCTGTCATGTTTTTAGCCGGTTACCGTGTCGTGGTTGAACGTGCTCGTCGTTGTCGGGCACGCTGACCCCTCGGCTCCATAAGGAAAGCCGGAAACAGGATAGCGGATCATGCGCCAAAAGAACGCTCTTTCAGGGCGTCGGATACGTCTAGAGCTTCAGCGCGCCGAACTCTACCCATTCAGCCGCGTCCGGTGGGAGGGTCTCGGCGATCTTGTGGCGGTACGCGGCGACGTCGTCTTCCGTGAGCACGTCGCGCCATCGCCCGTTCGTGCCTTTGTAGACGAATCCTTCCAGCCCGCCCTCGAAGAAGCCGTCGAAGTCTCCCACCTTCTTGTCGGCCTTGCGCATGCCCTCGAAGGTGCAGCGCTCCACCACGGCAGGCCACTGGCCCTCTTCGAGTTCGATATTCAGGAAGCGCGCAATGCGCTTCATCTCCTGCCCCAGGTCCGCCTTCAGATCGTTGAAGTGCACGAAGAGAAGATTCGCCCGGTCGCTCATTGCCCAGTAGCTTGCGACGACGTCGAAGAAGTTGTTCCGCTCCAGCCACTCGTGGAAGTAGCCGCGATAGTCGACGCCGTCGAAGGTGTTGATCTTGGGCAGGCCTTCCTCGGACGCCTGCTCGTTGAGCATGTCGGTGACCATCATGCGGCTCACGTGGTTGCACCACGACATGAAAGCGTCCCGGCCATCACGAACCACAGTGATGTACCGCGCATCGTCGAACCAGGGGATGCCGTCTGCCGGCGTGTGGCTCTTCATGGCCCGTCGATGGGTCTGGGCACGGAGCATTTCGTGCATCTTGTCCGCGGGCGTGAATTTAGCCTCGATCCAGGGGCAGATGCCGTTGACGATCGCACCTGGAAAGTTGCCGTCCGGCCAGAGCAGGTTGGCGACGATCATCTGCATCCACGTCGTTCCGCACTTGGAGGGCGTGCACACGAAGATATCACCGGGACGGGGCTCGAACCCTTCCCAGCGGGAGTTGTCCATCACTGCATCTTTGTAAACGCGCATTCGTCAGGATGCGCGGCGCTTGAGTATACGATCCATGGTCGAAACGCCAAGCACCGTGCCATCCTCGGCGAGGGATTCCGCCAGCAGGCCGTCCGGGGCATACAGGCTGAAGAGCACCAGAGCACCCTCCGGGCCGGCGCATTCCATGTGCACGTCCCCAGGCGATTTGTGGGCGTAGTCTCCGGCGCGGCGTACCCTGCGGCCAACCTCCTTGCCGGTGTCCAGATCAATGTCTATGACGTGAAGCTCACCCTCGAGGACCGTGGAAGTGGTCTCTGCCGTGTGGCGGTGAAAGTGGCAGTAGCAGTTGGGCTCCCAGCGGTAGAGCAGGTCTACGTGGCCATCCTCCCGAGCGTTAAGCAGTGCTGCCGAATAGTCGATGGGGTAGTCGAACTCGTCGCCTCCGGTGAAGCGCTTCCACCGTAAGTTGCTGTTTTCAATAAGATTCACGGGTAGTTCCTCGCCGTCGACACTGCTGAAGGCGCTATGTTAACGGCTTTCCGTGTCCGCTCCCATCCGGCTTCGGGCGTTCTTCAATCGAGCTCGTTCACGGCACGCCAGGCCTCGTCGATGGCGCAATCGAGGTATGCGCGGGCACCCGCATCCGAATTGGCAATCGTGACCCGTCCGAAGCGGCGCCTGCCGATCTCGTGGGGCGCGTTGCCCGGTTCGTAGTCGGGATCGAACACCGGATTCGGGTTCCAGGCGTAGCCGTGCGGCCATCGGTTGACGGTAATGGCCGCGATGTCGCTTGCTGGGTCGAACCCGCCGGGCCCCAGCATGCCTTCCAGGTGCCGGCGAAGCTCTCTTTCGTAGTCGGCGAAGGACATCCCCAGCAGCTCGTACCGGCCGGCCCGTGATTGCTCCTCCGGCGTCGCGCCGTCTCCGGTGACGCCCCGCAGACAGTGCAGCATGATCGGGTCGTCGGGCGTCTCCGCGAATCGGTAGCCGTCCATGGATACCGGAAACTCCACCAGCATCGTCCGGTTCCATCTTCCCGGCGAGTAGGCGATGCCGATTCGCTGAGCCTTCACCGCGCGCCAGTTGCGCAGCAGGATGTTCGTAGAGCACATGGGCACTTTGACAAGTCGGGCTAGGGCTTCCTTCTGGGCGGTGGGCATATCGGGGCAAAGGTGTGGGATGACCATGTTGTAGCACGCGAGCACTGCCCGTTTGGCGCTGACCCGTCGCGCCGCGCCGCCCCTGACGTATGTCACCAGGCAGCGCCGGGCGCTGGCCGGATCACCGTCGTGGCTGACGTTCACCACCATGCTGTTGAGCCTCAGGCGGACGTCGCTTTCCGGATCGTCCAGTTTCGAGTAGTTGAAACGCGCCGTGACGACGTCATCCATCGTCTCCCCGCTCGCGACGGTGGGAATGAGCCGGCGCACCAGCAGCCGGGCGATGGAAGCGTTGCCGTCCGGAAAATGATATATGTACGGCTCGGTCAGCCAGCTGATGGCTCCGCGAATCAGCCGTTCGAAGGTGCCCAGGCCCGTGCTCCCAAGGCCTGGCAGCCCCATCCCCAGTCCGGCGATCGCCGGCACCATGTCCATGCCGTGGCCGAAGTAGGAATTGCCCATGTCCCGCACCACTCGCCAGGCGTCCGGCGCCGTCACGCCGAGGTAGCGGGTGAAGAACTCCTGGTAGGAGATGGAGCCGAGGAGCCCAGGCTCAGAGAATATCGAATGGTCGGGCAGGCGATCCTGGCCGCCGGCAACCACGGCCTCCAGTTGCGCCTTGGCTTCATCGGAGATGGGCATCGCTGCTACGGCGTCGGCTGCCGACATGGGTGACTCGGCGAGGGGCAGGAAGAGCGAGGCGTCGAAAAATTTCGAGCGCAGCGTCACGTCGCGCCCGAAGGTCTCCCGATCGAAATACATTGCGGCCTGCAGGTCATGGCGCCGGTAGAAGTCCTCGTCGTAGGCCGCGCCCAGGGCCTGGACGTCGACGGCCAGCTCGCTGAGAAGTTCTTTTGCGACGTCGCTGTAAGCCGAGGGTGCTTCCAGCGACTGGCTGCCGCCGTACCCGAGGATGGTGCGATCCTGCCAGGCGAACTCGTTGCGCTTGGCGTGCCCGCCGAAGTCGTCGTGATTGTCGAGGATGAGAATCTTCGCATTCGGGTTACGCTGCCGGTAGAAGTAAGCGGCCGCAAGCCCGCTGATGCCTGCCCCCACGACCACCAGATCGTAGTCGTTGTCGTCGTCATCGCTGACGGAGCCCCAGTCGCGCCGGTTCTCCCATGCCAGCTGGTGGGCAGTTTCGAAAGACCCGGCGTGGCTGCCTCGCAGCCCCTGCGACCGGGGCGGGTAGGGGAGCCTGGAGGTTGAACGCTTCATCCCCACGGCCCGATTGCTGCTTGCCGATCCGGGCGCCGCGCCGACGGCGAGCGTAGCTCCGGCGGCAAGCTGCAAAGACCCTTCGAGGAAATCCCGGCGGGTGATCTCCCGATCCATACCGAGCCGTTTGTCCTCCTGCTTCATCTTTCGCTCGACTTCTTTGCCGCCGTCAATCTTGCTGCGGATGCACATTCGCGTGGCGCGCGCACCTTCGATCCGTCAGCGAATCCTGCTAACCGGATCAGAGTCAGCCTCCAGTCTCAGCGGTCAGCTGCGCAACCTTCGGGGGGTCATTCCGACACCGAGCGTTGATGCCAGCCGACGCCCCTGTCTTCTGCTCGGCGCTGATTGATGTAAGCGACGTAGTCGTCTGACAGCGCGGAAACTCGGGCCTCCCACCAGCCGCTCAGCGCGTCTCCTCTCAGCAAGCCGAGGATGACGGTGACCACGTGCTCCCAGTTGCTTTCAGGGAGCAGCCCGCGGCGGAACTGCCGATAGGCACCCTCGTACAACCACAGCAACTCGGCGACGACCCAGCGATATCGAGCAATCTCCGCGGCAGTCATGGGCGCGTTTATGGCCCCCTTTTCGTACAGCTCGATCAAGTCCGGGTCCGCGCTTATCCGCGAGTGCCAAGCCGTCAGCTCTCGCGCCAGGTCCATCTCCGTCGCGCCGGCGACGGTATTGGTGTTTTGACGAATCTGCACGGCCAGATAGATCAGGGTCAACACGACCGCGATCGCGCCCGCAAACTCACCGTAGTTGCCCAGCAACTGAGCGAAAGCCTGATGATCCATGGACATCCCCCTCGATGATTGGGCGAAGGCTATAACAGATCGGCGGCCGGCCGAAGTTCAGCCGTGCAGCCAGCTAGTCAGCTTGGATCTGGACCGAACGAGCCCATCCTGGTTGTAGTGATGAACACAATACAGCGCCCACGAATCCTCGAAGGCCATTGCAAGATCGCCGTTCACAGTGGTGGTACCCCGCCCGATCTCACCATAGGTGAACTCGAAGCTTCCGGCGGGGCGTGCAATGGCGATGTGAAACGGTTCGCCGTTGAATTCGTTGATGATTGGTTGCCCGGAGCTCTCCACGATGCCCGGGATGTGCACCTGTGCGGTTCTGCCTTCCAGATCGACATCGAGCTCGATCGGCAGGAAAAGAGTGTCGAAAAACTCCGTGCACAACGAGCCGAAAACGGAGAAGTGATTGCTGAGGGGTTTGCATGCTTCGCCTGAGATGATCGTTTCCAGCGCATGCCGCTGGGCGTCATCAGCCGCTTCGTCAATCACGATCTGACGTTTGCCGTTGCCCTCGGCAATCTCACCCGGAAATTTGCATAGCAAAGACCACCTCAGCCCCGAAAGCGGCGTGTCGTTGAATCGTCCTTCTACGATCGTTCCCGTGTACGCGAAATGACAGTTGCCGTGCGTGGTCGGTTGGTTGAACTGACAACCGCAGCTGACGGAACAGTTGCAGTTGTCATAGGTATGACTCAGGAACTCCCACTCGTCAGCCATGGGCGCGTTCTCCCGCATGTTTGTGCCACCATGAAGCATAAACCAAAGGGGACCGGCGGCTAAAGACCATCCGATTCTGCGGTAAGATCCACTCGCCAGAAGCGTGAGTTCATGGCAGCAGAGAATCTTGTTGAAGGGGAGTGATTCTTTTGACAACTGACAAGTTCAAGGTTGCCGAGGCCATAGGCATTGCGTCGGTGGTTTTCTCGCTGCTGGTCGTCGCCTACGAGATCAGGCAGACCAACCAGATCGCCATCGTGACTGCGGAGATCGAACTCAGGAACAACTACTCCGCTCTCAACGAACTCATGGCCGCGGACACTGAGCTGACGGCTCTGCTGGTCCGGCTTGCTGATCCCGAGTATCAAACGACCCCTGCTGAGGACATTCGGCTGAGAAGCTTTGCGTTCAGGTTCCTGAATATCTGGATCGCCTCCGAGATCGCGTTTCAAAATGGCATGCTTCCTGAACCCAGCTTCCAGATCGTGCTAGACGACGTTGTTTTCGGTATGAAAAATTTTCCATCCTTCCATCGGTACTATCAGGAGATCCTCGACAACTTCACCGGATGGTCCGGGACTGAAGTCGTCAAGACCATTGAAGCGTACCTCGTGCGCAGCGAAGCAACGTCTGACGCCGTTGAGTGACTGCGGACGTCGTCGGCGGTTTCGCACCGCGGGACGGTTTCTCCGGATCCCGAATCGGTAGCGGGGCCTCGCCCTAATCCAAGAGCATTTGCAGCCACGTTGTCGCATCTTCCTCGACTCTGCTGTCGAGAGCACGGACGAACTCATCGTCGAAAAATCCCCGAAGCTTGGGCCAGATCGCGGCGCCGCCTGGACTCCGGAGGACTGCCGCAATGCCGGTCACGTACCGATCGACCCACGGCATGTCGGGTAGGCCGCCGCGCCGTGCAAGGTAACCGTCTTCGGTCTGCGTGATCCACGTGAACATCCACAGGCTCCACGTGACTTTCTCCTGCTCGGTGAGCGCTGAGAAATCGCGTTGGCCCCTGATATGCACGTCCATCAAAGCGGAATCCTGCGTGAGCTGGTGAAACGTGTCGTTGTTGTGGCGTTTGATCTCGCGGGTCACCTGAATCGATATCTCGCGCCGCGCGCTGCGGAACTGGAGTATCAGAAGCACGAGCGTGACGAAGACTGCGAGCGATGCTACGAACTCGCCGAGAGATCCCAACTCTGAGATAGACATCAACTCTCCCTGTTTGCTGGCTTGGTCAGGCAGCAGTCTAACCTTGCGCCGCCCGAATTCAGATGGACGAAGGGCCCGCCTCGATGAGCCTCAACGACGCGCGAGCTCGTCCGTCTACGCCTGGAAGCGCAGATTGCCGTCCACGGCAGCAACGTTGGCCCCCAGCTGGACCCAGGCATGGGCCTCGCTCATCAGCGCGGGCGCCGAGTTGAGGTAGTACTCCAGGGATACGGCATCCCGGGCTACCTAGATCAAAGCGGCCATTAGAAGACGAACCGCAGGCGTCGTACCATTTGCCGGTGAAGCGACTACGGAGGACGTATGATCAATTGGGAGGCCGCCGGAGCTATTGGGGAAATCACCGGCGCGATTGCCGTGGTTCTCACCCTCTTTTACCTGTCGCGTCAAATCAGACATAGCAGCGACGTGGCAAAGGTGTCGTCTTATCACGAGGCTATTTCACAGATCGTTGAATCGGCAAAGGACCCTGACTTCCATCGCTTTCAGTACAAGCTCGAGATAGGCGAACCGCTCGCGCCGGAGGAGCAGATCAAGTCGAATGTCCTTGCCACCATGTTCATCTACAGCCACGAAATCCTTCTCCATCTGTACCAGACGAAGCAAGTGGATGAAGTCCTCTGGGAGAACATCATGGTGAACAACATGGGCTACTTGTCAGGAGACATGATGCTACCGGTCCTCAAACAGCGTTCTGGCAGGTTGAGCCGCGAACTGCTGGAAGTGATCGAGTCGGCATCGGAAGACGCTTGACCATCGTCTCCCGCGCAGGGCTGCTCGGCGGGCGTCTCAGAAACGGAAGTTGAAGCCGGCAAGAAATCCGTAGAATGCATACTCGGACTTCAGGTCCGCGTCATCGAACTCCGCATCTCTGTATCGGTAACCGAAAACGATTCGGTTCATCTGGCGCTTGCCGACCGTGTACGCGGCGAGCGCCTGCAGCTGGAACGAACCATCCGACTCTCCGAAGCTGACGTCACCCCGGGTGAGGATCGACCATCGCTCCGAAAGATCGAAGCGATACCGGGCGCCGAGGAGCGCATCGTAGTAGCCGCTCGTATCCCGTCTTCGTCTGATCTCATTGCCCTGGAGCTTAAGCTCGTAGGTATTGTCGAACTCGGCGTAGCGCACTCCGCCGTACAGTCCGAGCGGGGAACCCGCGCCTCCCGGCCAGAAACCGACACCGGCGTCCAGAAAAAGCTGCTTGTTCTTGGTGTCGAGCGTGAACGCGCCTTCGCCAACGTCGTCCGAAAGCTTCACGTAGATCACGTCGGCAAAAGCACTCCAGCGGCCCTTGCCGCCCTCCACGTTGATCTGTAACGCTGCGTCCAGGTTGTCCAGAGCATCCTTGAACTTGATCTCGGTGCCCACGGCGGCAGCGTCCCGCCACTGGAGATCGAGCTTGGTGTCCATCAACCAGATGTACGGGGAAATCGACCACCACACGCCTTCCTGATCATCGGCGATCAGGGTGCCACTGGCGCATGACAGCGCGACGCCCGTCACATACGACGTCCAGCGTCGCGTCGTAGCGCGTTTTTCACGGCAATCCGCCGCAGCCACCCACCGTCGGGCCGCGCCAGAAACTCTCATTCCCGGCGATCTGACGCCGTGCGCTCTCCAAAACATCGCGAGGTCCCCAAGCTGTTGCCGGGCTAGACTACTCGATCGATGGAAAGTCGCAAGGAATCAATTCCAGCCCGCCGCGCGATCGCTTGCGCTGCTTCGATGTGACGTCCCGGGGGTTGGTGGGCGCGCTGGCTGTGTTTGCAACGCTCATTTACCTTTCGATTCAGATCAAGCAAAGCAATACGTCGGCTCAGTCCGCTGCTGAGGGTGGGTCCAGGGTAACCAACCCTTGACCAGATCGTTCAGAGACGATGTCGATTCACTGCTTCAGCAGGAACCCAAATGGCAGCTTCCCGATGTCGCGGGTACTGCCACTTCGACAGATTAGAAATGCGAAATCCCACCTGACGGGAGCAACAGAGCAGACTTGACTCTGCGCGTTGCCTGAAATCTCGCCCCAGCGCACTCGGATGGAATTCGGTATTCTTTCGGTCTCGGGAGTCATCATGCGGAGAGAGACGGTGATCACGCTGTTCCGCTTCGGCCCAGCCTGGGGAAAATTCGGTTGCGTCAGCCAGTTCGTTCTGAAGATCGAGACCTACCTGCGCATGACGGGCATCGAGTTCGAGACCAGGAGCCTGGGGATCGCCTTCGCTGAAACCGCGCCCAAGGGTAAGCTCCCGTACATCGAGCACGACGGCGCCCAGATCGCCGATTCCGGCATCATCATCGACTATCTCAAGGACCACTTTGGTGACCCGCTGGACGGGGCACTCGGCGCAACCGAGCGGGCGAGGGGCCATACGATCAAGCGGATGGTCGAAGAGCACATCTGGTGGCTCATGGCCCGTGAACGATGGTGGGCGCCGGAGGCGCCGTATTGGGACACGCCGGGCCTGCTGAAGGAATTCGACCAGGCGGGCTACGAGGAGGCGCGGGCTGACAGCCAGCGCAAATGCGTCGAGCACGGGGTGGGGGCGTTCACCGAGGACGAGCTCGACCAGCGCGGTCGGGAAGATTTGGGTGCCCTCTCGACGCTCCTGGGCGAGCAGCCTTACTTTCTTGGCGAGCGGCCGACGTCAGTGGATGCGACGACCTACGCCTTCTTGTGGCAGATCCTCAATGCGCCTTACGCGTCGCGCCTCAAGGACGCGGCCATCGAGCACGAAAACCTGGTGGGGTACATCCGGCGCATGAGCGAGGAGTGGTTCGCGGATGACCCGATGTCGCTGGAGCGCGAAGTATCGTCGGCCTGATTTCGGGACACCGGGTATCTCAGCCGTGGCCGATTGGATGGTCTGCCCCGTCCATCGGTTGGTATCCTTGCTGAACTAACTGCCTATCGGGGAAAACCATGTCCAGCGACGGAGCCAGCTTGACTGGCGTGCTCCATTTCCTGACTCCGGAAACGGAATCGTCTCTCTACCGGAACCATCGTGTGCGCATGAACCGAGACGATCGGGGTAACTTTGTCGACAGCGAAGGTATCGCGACTGAGCCCCACGAGCTGGCAATCACCGATGCTCGAGCCCTGGCGGCGAGTGACGCCATGACGCTGGCGAGAAACGGGTTCGAGCTTCGTCACGCGCCAGTGGGGAACTACGACTTTCTCGATCAACAGCAAGTGATCACCGGCTACTACCGCGACTGCGAGCGGCTCGTTGCCGAGGTTACCGGTGGTCGGGTGTGGGCGTTCGATCACAACATCCGCTCGGCGGGCGGGCAGGCCGAGAAACGTCAGGTCAAGGGCGGACAAGACGTACAGGGTCCGGCGCACATCGTGCATGGTGACTACACGCTGCGCTCTGCCCCGGAACGGCTTGCCCAGCTGGCCTGCGCTCCCAGCGTGAACGACACGCTAAGAGACGTGATTCCGGAGGGGCAGGGATTGATTCCGGAAGACGTGGTGAGTCAGGCCCTCGCCGAAGGCGGCCGTTTCGCAATCATCAACGTGTGGCGCAACACCGAATCCGTACCGGTGGCGACCCATCCCCTGGCGCTCTGCGACGGCCTGGACGTTGAACCCGAAGATCTCGTCGTGTTCGAGATTCACATGCCTGACAGGGTTGGTGAGAACTACTGGGCCAAGCACGACGATCGGCACAGGTTCTATTGCTATCCGGCGATGACGCGCGACGAAGCTTTGCTGATCAAGCAGTGGGATTCGGCGGGGCTGCTTGCGCGCAGCGGCGGCGCGCAAGCGGATCACGACGGGGAGGGCCCGTGCACATTCAGCTTCCACAGTGCGTTTCATGATCCGAACACCCCCGAAGATGCCCCTGACCGCTGGAGCATCGAGGTGCGTTGCCTGGTCGTGTACTGAACGCGCGAACTGGATTGGTAACCGCTGCAAGGAAGCGGTCACCGCGTCTCCGGCCGGCTGTTGATCATCCGTCGTCTGCAGAGCGCTGAATCAACTCGATGGTGTCCACGAACTCTCCCGTATAGAGATTCAGTCCCTCTAATTGCCACCATCGCGATGGCGCCAAAGATCGCTCCCATCGCGCCCAATGCGTCCCAATTCATCATCGTTTCCTGTTGCCCGATATCAAGAGGGCAGATTAGTTGGCCAGCGAGGCGGGCAGTTTCCCGGTTCACCTTGCCACTCTGGCCAGTATGATCGGAGGTCACGGTGCTGAGGAGAGTCTGTGTTCTTGCGCGGGCGGTAGTAGAAGCCTGGTCAAATTGACGCAGAACACCTGACGGCCTGGTGATTGCGACAGGCCCACCAGCATTCGGTCAGCAGACGCATGCCAAACTTCTGACGTTGTTTTACCTGGCAAATCAGATCAGGCAGGCCAACGAAATTGCCAGGTTTAGTACCTTCAAGGACATCATGAGTCTTTACGGCGACGTCAATAAGCTACTGACCACTGACGCAACATTGAGACAAGCGCTGATGAAGTCCTCTCCGCCGACACCGGACGAAGAGGAGCAGATATATAATTTCGCAACGTTGTTCTGCAACGTCTGGCAGTCAGCACAAGCAGCTCACGACAATAAACTCATTGACGAGACTGATTTCGCCAGCGCGGTCAGGGACGCTCGTGTTGAGATAAATCGCTGGCCTAACTTTCGCTCTGCAGTTGAGCGATGGATGGCTACCTACCCGGAAGCCTGCGAAACTGAGATCTTTCGCGCCTTGAAGCTAGATGATCAAAGGACTGCTTCATCTGCTTCACAAACGCGTTGACCCATTCAGATCTTCGGCGACCTGTCTTTAGCCATGATTGACGAGCTTTGTCAGCAAAGCGCGTGCAATCTGCCAACGCTCACGTCCTCGGTGATAACGTCCGCTTCCGCCGGTTGTGCTGAGGCCTCAAACATTGCCCGTTGCTCGTCAACAGAAAGCTCGTCGAGGCCGAATTCAAAGCGATCGGTGAAAGGTACAGTAAAGTTCGGGTTCCTTTCCTGATGGCAATTTCCGTGAACGTGAACTATCTCGCGCACGCTGTCGGAAGCAGACTATTGCGCTGCGCGATGGTTGCGTCGGCTTTTGGGCCGGAAGCGGATGTTTTGGTGAGTGCTCTGTAAGTTCCACTATTGGATCGGAGCGGCCGCCATTCGATGCTGAGGATCACCCGGATCGATTCCATTCTCGTTACACTACTAAGCTGTCGGTGAGTAGGCATCTTGGAGAAGTCGCGTGAATTGGGACGCAATTGGAGCAATCGGAGAAATGGTTGGCGCTATGGGCGTGATCGTTTCGCTTCTGTACCTAGCCGCCCAAATACGTACCAGCAATGAGTCTTCACGAGCTCAAATGGAACAGACGAGACTCAACAACTTCACAGATCTAATGCTAGGAACACTCGAGCACCCAGACCTGATGATCGACGGACTATCTCCTAGTACCGACTCACCGTTGGAAGCCAAACGAAACATGTATTTCCACGCTTGGTTTAGCTCAGCCCAGTACACCTTCAATCAGGTAGCGCGGGGTAGCCTTGCCCCGGACGAACTGGAACGAATGTATGGCCTCTACGTTTCATACTGGTTCAAGCATTATGCGCCCTTTCGCGCTTGGTGGGGTTTTTCGCGCGCGAACTTCAGTGACGAGTTCGCGTCGTGGGTCGATGGACGTGACCGGGGTGCCGCGTAGTAAGCGCTTGGCAGCCCAAACGCTATTCTCTTAGTTTCTTCTAATCCCGACTCAATTGACCTTCGCCCGCTGCCGGAGCTACCGGCGCAAAAATACTTGCATCGTCGTCGGATGTTTTCTGTTGTGCAGTGCGTTGCGCCGCGACAGCTCTAACAAACGTGGGGTCATAATCATCCATGTCCAGCCCGAGAGCCCGCCATCTCGGATAGGCTCGAGCGGCGGCCCGTAACATGGCACGGTAGGATGCCTCATCCAGATAGCCCAACTGGAAGTCGTTGTGCTGATTTTGCATCCGCAGTATCGCTGCTCGATGCCAAGCCCCCCAGCGAACGAACTCAGTTCGCGTTCGGCGCCCTCAACATAACCAGCCCCACGAGTGTCGTGCGTTCAGCCATTGGGACTGAAGGCGTCGCGGATCAGTTTCCATGATCCATCCTGCTGGCGTTCAAACACGCTCAGGTATTTTGCGTCCAGCTGCCAAGGATCACTCCCGTCTTTGGGGGCGATGTCCATCGTATAAACGCCGGAAGCAATTGCGAGGTCTCCGTCGGAGCGGACGTCTAGGTTCGAAATCGCCACATTACTGTAGGTGGCCGCCGATATCGCTGCAGTATTGCGAGATCGAAGGTTAGCCATGCCAACGACACGAGCTTCGTTCGGCGGCAATTGAACAATCTCGCCGTTGTCTGCCCACAACGCGAGCCAAGGCTCAATATCACCGGCCATCCAAAGCTCTGAATAACGATCGAAGAATTTCTGAACTTGATCTTGAGTCATTGGTGCTGCCGACGGGCCGGATGTGCACGCGTTCGTTATGACAACGACTGACAAGATGGCAATACATTTTCGCATGAAGGATCTCCCGAGTTGCGCGTCCTTAAGAATACAGCCGTCGCGCAATCAGGGTTAGTGGCAGTCACCATCACAAGGCTAGCAGATGGCGGAAACGGATTGATGATGACCAGGCCGACCCCAATCAGGTGATGCCTGAAACGTTCATCTGCGCGTAGTTTTTCTGCGCCACTGTGGTCGAGGGGTTTGGCCAGAATTCAGCAAAAGTAACGCCCTGATCTTTAACTTGCTTCTGTAGTCGGAACGGTCGCGCCATGAGTCACGAGTCATGCCTCAATGCCAGATGTGGGCGTCGCCGCCGATCGTCAGTCGGAAGATCGCTGAAAGCCTACCTTCCAACTCATAGACAAGGCAGCTACCAACGCTGCAAACGCCAGGACGATCGGAATAGTGAACTTTTCCTGCGAGCCGCTGCCCTGCCAAAGAGCGGCTGGAACCAGGGAAAAGTTACCGAAATCCACGCCGCAATGCTCAGCGTCCTGCTACTTCTCCCGTTTCCCATCGTTATCACCAACTTTGCTCGACTACACGAGTATCGGCAATCGGCTGGAAGACCGCAAAAGGTCGAAACTTCCTCACCGCTCTCGGCCAGGAACAGTCGTTACCAAACGCATGAGAAGACACTAGGAGGAGATACCCCGTTGCGCGACCTTACTCCTCGAAGCCGGCCAGCCGTAATCCTTGCATTAATCTGGAGACGTAGTCAGCTTCGGTTGTGATCGAGAATCCCTGCTTCAGGATTGAAAGTGGCGGCAGAGCCCGGTTGGTCCGAATGGCGGAAACGCGCTGCCGGGCTGCGTCTACTTCCCCCACCATGGCTGTCGCCGCAATGCTGTGAAACATCGCGCCTGGCGTCGGCTTCAGCTGAAGACTTCGATCCGCCCACGAGAGAGCCTCCGCGTACTCACCCGCCGCGTAGTTGGCTCTCGCCATTGCAAGGGCAAACCAATGGCTCCAAGGATCCTTGGGGCTGATCTCCATCGCATGTCGCACGACTTCCATGGCTCGAGCAGGCTGATTAGATGCTGCAAGTTGCATTCCATAGCAGGCATTCGCCATGGCATCGAACGGGGTTAGCTCTACGCCACGCGCAAACGCCGCCAGTGCTTCGTCCGTTCTGCCGGCTCGCTGATAAGCGTGTCCAAGTGCATGATGGGAAAACGCGTCGGATGAGTCCAATGACATCGCCCGCTCGGCAGCAACCTGCATGGCTTCTATCGAGTCCGCCGCGGAGGCGCTCCAGCCGTTGGCCAGCTCCCTGTAGTGAGTGAGCGCAGTGGTCGCGTGCGGCCAGCTCCACGTGGGATCTCGTTCGATCGCGACCTGGAACCAGGCTCGCGCCTGAACCATATCCTCTTTGGTGTCCCGATTAACGTGCCACCACCCCCGAAACGCCGCTTCCCAGGCATTCACATCCCTTGGGTTCTTTCTCGCCGCTCTCTCGGACTCGGCTTGCACCACCGCCGGTTTCAGCCTCGCGACGATCGCGTTGCTGAGGTCTTCCTGTAGGTCGATGATGTGGTTCTGAGTACGGACGAAACGCTCGCTCCATATCTCTGCTTCGCTGTCTCCGTCGATGAGGCCGGCTGAAATGGTCAACTGCTCGTCTTCAAAAAGGGCTTTCCCGCGTACCAGGTAGCGCGCATTCAGTTCGCGAGCCGCATCACCGAGATCAACGGGCAGGTCTTTCCTGATCATGGACGCATGGGCAATGACCGGGATCGAACGCCAGCTTCCGATCCGCATGGACAGATCCTCTGCAAGACCCTCACTCAGGTAGGCTGCATCAGCATCTGAGCCGATGACTTCAAACGGCAGCACGCCGATCGTCGGCTGTTCCATCGGTTCCGGAAGAGCGCGATGCCGATTCATCACCAAAGCAAACGCAACGATTGCCAGAAGCAAGAGCCCTACAACCGCCTGAGCGTAAAACCTGAGTTTGCGCTTCCCCTGACCGGCCGGTAGCCGAGATCGAAATCCCCCGGCGACAAGCGCTTCAAGAGTTTCGCGAACCTTCTGTTCATACGCCTCAGCTTTGAGCTGGTGTCGGTGAATGGCTTGTTTGCTGCCGAGAGACAACTCAACTCCCGACGGCAGAGCAGTCTCCACAAGATGAATGGCTAGAAACGGACGCTGCCTGTTGAGCGCAAACTCGAGTTCGTTTAGACAGATCTCCGAAGAAACGAAGTTCGGCGAAATGAAGGCAACAAACGCGCTGCAGTTTTCGATGGCTGCGGCGAGTTCCTCTGTCCAGCGCGCGCTTGGCGTTATTCCTTCGTCATACCAAAGATTGAATCCTTCGCTCGCCAGCCGTCCGAGCTCCGCGTAGACCAATTCACTGTCCGCATGGGCATACGACACAAACACGTACGGGCCGTCGCCTTGATACGCTGAGAGCGGTCTTTCCATGCACCCCCCGCCGGGTTATCCGCATTGGATGAAAGTATATGGCCGAGTTTACAAGCGGTTGCTGTGCGTCAAAAGCGAATCTGACCGCCCCCTCCCTGGAACGTCTGCTTTCGGGGGGCGCGAAGCGGACGGGTTGGTTAGTGCCTGCTAACTTCCGCTGAGGTCCGAGAGTGGTCGTTTAGAATTTCTGATATTTCATGAAGATGTGTGTATCTGAGCGTCCCGTTTCCCGGAAGCCCAGCCGACAATACAATTGATAAGCGCGTAGATTCTTCAGTCCTAGATGCAGCTCGACCAGCTTCTTCCGCTTGGCAGCAGATTTGATGACGTCCGTCAGAACGCGGGTGCCAAGACCATGCTCCTGATGTTCGGGGCGAACCTGAATTTCCACGATCTCGACTGATTGGGGTGACTCTTGAAGTTGGACCATTCCAACGTCTCGTCCTTCCATTTCAATGATCGAAATTTGCCCCGCTTTCCATGACTCTGCCAAATGCCTTTGGTGTCGGGCTTCGTCCCAATGGCCCCAGGTCGCATTGAAAAGCTCTCGATATGCATCCCGCCGGAGCTGGTCGAGCCACTCTCTCTCAGCATCGGTCGCGGGTCGTAGCGAATAGGCTATCAATTGTAAGACGGCAATCGAGTTGGATCAGGGAGATTACCTAATCTCGTATGCCGATGTCGCCCGTGGGTCGGAAGCAGACGCGCGCACCAGATAACAGGAGCGTAACCTTCCTCCCGCAGCGCAGACGCATTGCTTAATGCCCGCGAACTCTCACTTTCGGCCAAAAGAAGTCAGTCGGAGGTTTGGTAGATCTGGATCAAATTTCCACAGGTGTCGTCAAGAACCGCAAACTTGACCCCGGCGCTTTCCAAGGGATTCTGCGTGAACCGAACGCCCAGGTCGCGAAGACGAGCATGCTCAGCGTCAACGTCGTCGACCTCAAACGAAGTAAAGGGTATGCCATCCTCCACCAGCGCCTGCTTCAACGCTTTCATCGCGGGATACTCGGCGTTCGGTTCGAGTACAAGCTCAGGTCCATCGAGGTTTTCGGGAGAGACGACAGTCAGCCAACTTACGTCTCCCATTGGTATGTCGGTCTTCTTAACGAAACCCAGTTTCTCAGTGTAGAAAGCCAACGCGGCCTTTTGATTTCCAACCGGTATGCTCGTCAACGAAATTCTCACCTCGGCACCTCACATGAGTTTCTCTGCTATCAACATCGGGCCCGCTTCCGGCCATTCCCGAGCGAATTCTAGGCCAATTGAAGAACGACCGCTCAACGTCGGAGGCGGATGTTAAGTTTGTACTCGCTGACTTCCGCTATCGGCTAATTGCAGACGCCTGCTAATCTGGTGGTAGCATGGGCGCGGATACATTGCCAACTACGACGCTGCGGGCTGGAAAGGCCTGGGATCCAATTCGTGACGATTCTTGGTTCGCCGAGATGCTCGAACTGCTGGATGCCGAGGTAAAGTACGCGCCGCGCTTTTTGCGGGATCAAGGCCTCGCCGAGCGCGGACCCTCGTAATCGTTCGGTAGCGGCCTGACCCACTACTCCGGGGGCATTCGTCCATGAATTTCCAAGATCTTGAATTCATCACCGATCCTTACCCGATTTACGCCCAATGGCGTGCGGAGCGCCCGATCTGGTGGGCCGACGACGTCCAGGGTTGGGTTCTTTCCCGCTACGACGATGTGCGCACCGTCTTGAAGGACCCCGAAAATTATTCCTCCCAGTTGGATGCCAGCAGATCACAAGGCACACTGGCGTTGCCGCTACTGCACGACGATCCGCCACGTCACACCTCGCTGCGCGCCATCGTCAACCGTTCGTTTACATCGCGGGTGATGAAAGCCATCGAAAGCGACCTCGAGGCCGTGGTAGAGCAGCTGCTGGACGACATCGACACCGAAGGGCCGGTGGACATTGCCGAGTCCTTCACCATTCCACTCCCCGTCGCCCTCATCTCTCATTTCCTGGGTATTCCCTTCGAGCGCAAAGACGACTTCAAGCGCTGGTCCGACAGTCTCACCGCCACCGGCACCGCGAAAACTATGGAGGAGCGGATGCCGGATATTCTGGAGATGATGGACTTCTTCCGCGGCGAGATTCCCAAGCGACGGGACAACCCGGGCGAGGACCTCATCAGCAAGGTGGTCGCTGCAGAGATTGAGGGCGAGGCGCTCACCGAAGAGGTGATCGTTGGCTACTGTCAGCTACTGCTGATCGCAGGCAACGAGACAACAACCAATCTCCTCAGCAACCTGTTGCATTACGTCGCCGATCACCCCGATGTCTGGGAAGCACTGCGCGCCGATCCTGGCAAGATCGAAGCGGCCGTGGAGGAGTGCCTACGCTTCGACTCACCGGTGCATTGGATCAGCCGCATCGCACTCTCTGACGCCAAGTTTCACGGTCAGAAGGTGACCAAGGGGGAAGCCGTCTACACCGTGCTGGGTTCCGCCAATCGGGACGCGGACCACTACGACGATCCCGACACGTTCCGCCTGGACCGCCCACGCAGCGACCATCACACGTTTGGCCACGGCATCCATTTCTGCATCGGCGCACCGCTGGCGCGCATGGAGGCCAAGTATGCGTTGCTCGGCATGTTGAAGCGGTTTGCACGCATAGAGCACGCCGAGGGCCGCGAGAATGAACGCACTCACTCATCGATGCTGCGCGGTTATCACCATCTCTGGCTGAAGCTTAGCGAGATGTAGCCGATGGGCACTATGCATGGCTCTGAGATTGGGACTGCGCGGCGAGGTCGGAACCGGGTCGAAAGGCATAGAACTGCAATTCCATCCCTGCCTACGAAGAGCTCGACCTAGACTGGCTAATGACGCTGTTCGCCGCTGATCGAGTTAGGCATGGGCCGCGCTGAATGCCAGCCTCCCGGCGCTTTTGAGTGTCCGGTATCGGTCGGAAGCAGACGTCACCGCCGAGCCCCCGAAACTTCCGCTTTGGAGCTGGAAGCGGACGTCTTGGTTAGTGCCTGCTAAATTGTGGCATCGGCCAGAAGCTGCCATTCATCCCGCTTGCTTCGTACGCACTGTGAATCGTAAGCCGGTATTCCATTTTTTAACGTTGGTCAATCCAGCACCCAGATAGCGCCTGAACTCCGGTTTCATTCCCATTGGATCGAACCCCCTGCCAACCGGCGAGGTGGCTGATCCATTGCATCACTGCCCGGAGAATCCATGGTCATCACGTTGATCTCTGAAGATGCCGCCAAGAACACATTTCGGGCGGCTTTTGTTCCTATGCCCTTACCTCGGCTCGTAGTGTTCCGACCACATAGCCTGCGCCAATTGGCGCGCGTCGATGGGGCCGTGCAACAATGTGTTTTGCCGAAGAAAACACCCCACCGGAGGGCTGAACTGCCATGTCAAGCAACGACTATCTGCAGGATCTGCACGAAATTCGTGACCTCAAGCATGACTATTGCGAAATGGCCGATCGCTGCTGCTCAGCGCCTGATGCCAGACTCGCCGCGGACGAAATTATCCAGTTGTTCGTGGAGGACGGAGTACTGGAGGTGCCGCCCGAGTATGGAGGCCGGCAGGTCGGTCGGTCGGCAATTCATGAGTTCTGGATGCAGCAATCAGTTGCGTTCAGTTTTGCCGATCATCTTGTGTTTAATGAAAGGATTGTCGTAAATGGGGTTGAGGCCCGCGGTCGATGGAAGAACGTAATCCCGGCTACGATATTTATCGAGAATAAGCCAGTTGCCCAGTGGATACTCGGCGATTACGACGATGAATACCTTAAGGTCGACGGGCAGTGGCGCATCAAGAGTGTCAAGGTGAGTATCAAGCGCGTTTTCGCCCGGGGTGAAGCCGAAGCCCAAACATGAAGCATTGGTTGCCCGCGAACTGTTCCCAGCTATGTTGCGTATACCCTCGAAGCCCCTACGTTCGGGCGATTCGACGACTGCGCCAGATGGCGGCTGTGGGTCGGAAGGAGTCGTCTACACCTTGGCCCCGGAACGTCCGCTACTGAGCGGGAAGCGGGCGTCCTGGTTAGTGTCTGCTGACTGCCGATATCGGTCGGGAGTGGATCGTGGTCTGGCGACTACATCTCGAGCCGATCCTCCACCAAGTTAACGAATTCCGAGGACGCACCCAACATAACCGGACGCTGCAGTTCCCAATCTTCTATAGCGAGCGGATTGGCGTGGAGAATAGCGACCATGTGGTTCACGTCGGCCATACCGTCATGTAGTGAGGCACCGGTGAAACTGCTTTGGTAAGCACATGCAGCGGCGTAGAAAACCTCCTCAAATATCGCGGAATACATCACCCGTTCCTTCTGATTCAGCGCATTGGGTCCACGTGCCTTTACGACGATCTCGGCCAATGCCGGTGTAGCTAGAAACGCGCGATACCCGGCGTACATCTGCGGAATTGCCCGGGTGGTTTCGGCCAAGCTGAAGCGCGCAGTCTCCTCAGCTGCCATGCGAGTTAGTCGTGTTTGAATGGACAGGTAGACCAGCGTTGCTAATACGGCGAATGCACCAAAAAACTCACCGATTGACCCCAGTTCTTGAAAAGTCATGGCCTCCTCCAAAAAAATATGAGGAAGGCTAACTCAGATCATCTGGAACAGCGAAAGGCGGAGCCGTTTCAAGCTACACTGGGAACGCCACTGAACAGGTGACTGGCATCTTGAGCGCCCCGCTAGACTTCTTCCATCTATCAATCGAGATTTCGATCGCGCTGCTCGGTTTCACCGGCGTCGCAGCTGCTTTCGGCGGCCGCAATCGCGACTTCACAGAGTTGCAGCGGGCACGCTTACTTTCAGCGTTTTCCTCCGGAGTCCCGGTTCTCTCTCTCTCTCGCTTGCGGCACTGGTCGGTCTTGAAGCTGGACTGCGGACGTTTGGCAAAGCCCTCCCGCGCCTTGGCGTCGGCCGTCCCGCATTCAGTTCATCGTCTAAGTGGTTGCTTGATCCTCTATGCCGAACCCGATCACATCGATCATCCGTTTAGATCATCGGCACGGTACCTGAAGCTTTGAAACGATTTCTACTTCTGTCCAGTGGAGCGCTGCTGCTGTCGGTCGTATGGACATTGGCCCCTGTCTATCAGTTCTATGCGCATCGTGGAATCACGCCGATGCCGCCCTGGGGTTGGGTGACACTTGCTGGCCCAGTGCCGGAGGCCCAACAGGCTTTCAATCCAAGCTATCAGGCTGCTGGCAGTCGTGCGCTGCGACAGATGGCCGAGTATCGGGCAGCAACCAATCTCCCCTCACTGTCAGCTGCCGTCGCCGTCGGCAGTGAGTTGGTCTGGGCTGGTTCAGTAGGATTTAGTGACCTCGCGTCCAGAACCCCCGCTACACCGGACACTCTCTTTCGCATTGGAAGCACTTCGAAGGCATTGACTGCCACCGCACTGGCTAGACTTGTCGAGCGGGGTGTAATCGATCTGGATGGTCCGCTGTCGTCGTACCTGGCAGATGTTGCGAATCCGGCATGGTCAGATGTCACGGCCCGGCAGCTGGCATCGCACTCAGCCGGCATGCCCCATTACGGCGACAATAGAGACTGGATGGGTCTTTATCGCAGCGTTGCCATGGATAATCACTACGACGATGTACGCGACGCGGTGTCGATCTTCGACAGCAGTCCGCTGCTTTACAGCCCAGGAACCGATTTTCACTATTCATCGCTAGGCACTGTTCTCCTGGGTGCGGCCATGAGTGATGCCTCAAGATCTTCTTTTCGGGAGCTCATGCATCAAGAGGTGCTTGAACCCGCGGGTATGGTCAGTACGTTTGCCGATGGGGACGGTGATCCGCGGGAGGCCCGATTGGCTACGCTCTACTTTACTGATGGCCAGCGATTCCGGCCATGGCGCAAAGTTGACCTGAGCCATCGATTGCCCGGTGGCGGATTCATCTCGTCTCCAAAGGATTTGGTGCGGCTAGGGAAGATTTACTTTGACGCCGGTTATCTGTCTGCCGAGACACGAAGACTCTTCTGGACGCCGCAGCGACTAGCCGATGGTTCGATCAACGAACAGAATTACGCTCTTGGCTGGCGCTGGCGGGAGTGGGATGTCGAGGGGGTCGGCGTTGTTCGGAGTGCCAATCATGGCGGCGTTTCAAGAGGATCTCAGTGCTGGTTGCTGCTTTACCCGGACTACGCCATGTCGATGGCGTTCTGCACAAACGCGAAAACCGAGGAGTTCGGTACATTCGGACGGTTCTATGAATCACTTTTCCTGAGCTTTGTCACGACGACCGAAGGTTCTTCCGGTTGATACCACGAGGTATCGTGGCTCTGCCGATACGCTTCTCTACTCTTAATCCGTTGAACATAGGCCGCGACAGTTGGACTAGGCGACTTCAGCCGAGGTCGATACCGCGCAGGTAATCTTGGTAGTCAAAGTCAAAGCCCTCCTCAAGAACCGACCCGACCAATGCGATAAATTCCGGCGTGAAAACGGAATTGTCGAATTCCGCCCACCAGGTCCGAACCCAGGGAATAGCCAACATGTTCTTCAAGATGCCTCTACAGCCATGCCAAGTGCTATCGTCTATAAGGCTTTGCTTGAACTGAATGAACTCGTTTTGCCGCGCCATCATCGCCGCGGTCATCCACTCTCCCAATGCGAACGCTTCGTCTTTGCTCAGAGACTCCGGCGACTCAATGACCTTGACGAACATCTCCCGGAAATCGGCACTCCAACGCAGTTCGGATTGAATCGTCTGGGTAATGCTGTGCACCGTGGTTCCCTTCACGATTCTGGAGTTCTGTCGAATCTGCGCGGCGAGATAAAGCAGCGAAACGACCACCGCGATTGCACCTAAACTCTCCCCGAATGCTCCGATAGCTTCCCAGTTCATTGTTCTCTCCTCCATTCGGCTATTACACTTTCAATGCTGCCACCGAGGTCATCTTCGGCGCGCGAGTGCCCGATCTTTCAGGCTATCCACATATGTTTTGAATGAACTCCGGCAGAACGATTCGATTCTCCCGCCACGTTCGTAGCCACCAACCATTCGAGTTCGGATTCAACAATGCAAGCACTCAGCCCCTCATTTTGGTATCGAAGAGGTCGTCGTCCATCGCGCCTGCACGATGCTGGAGATAGTTGGACTCCACCACGGTTAGCAGTTTGAGCTGGAATCCGATCCACAGATT
>JABAHR010000546.1_pt5 | contig 24927 bp, 25 predicted proteins | sample 7062101 | NCBI WGS metagenome assembly JABAHR01 (sample SAMN14534553, study PRJNA622989) | marine sediment metagenome | biome: marine biome [ENVO:00000428]; feature: marine pelagic biome [ENVO:01000023]; material: deep marine sediment [ENVO:00002113] | place: India: Gulf of Kutch | collected...
GAGGGAATCATTCTGGGGTGTACGGAGATTATGCTGTTGGTGCAAGCGGAGGATGTACCTGTGCCAGTATTTGACACGACTTATTTGCATATCGAAATGGCGGTGCAGATTGCGCTGGGCGAAAGGATGATGCCTTAGATAAGAACTGTTGGGGGATTCGAATCGGTGACATGACCGACTATTGTCTAATAAAAAACTGCCGGATGAATCATCCGGCAGTTGGATTTGAGAAAGGGGAAAATTAGAGGGTATCATCCTCCACGGTAAAGGGTTCCTGGATTTCATTGGGATTGCTGGTGGTGTGCTCAACTGTCCGGATGCCATTGCGCACCTGGTTGATGATTCTTTCCATTTCGATTTCCAACCTGGTGAGAGTCTCAAGCACATACTGGTCGGCTTCAGCACGGGTGGCATCGGCGTCGAGTTGGGCTTGCTGGATGACTTGCTCCCCGCGGGTCTGGGCAGCTTCGACGATCGAATCACGTTCGAGCAAGCCTTCACTTTTTTCTCTTGCCAGTTGAATCGTCCGGCTGGCCTCTTCCTGGGCTTGTGCCAGGGTTCGATCTCTCTCGGCAAGCAGTTTTTCCGCCTGCTTGACCTGATCGGGAATCGCTATTCTCATCTGATCAATAATGTCCAGCATTCGGTCTTCATCCACAATCACGTTATTGGTGAAGGGGATCGGACGGCTCTCATTAAAAAGCTCTTCTAATCGGTCTACCAGTTGCAAAATATCCATAAGGATCCTCTCGCAGACAATTGATGAATATAAAAATTGCTGAGCAAATGACGTGCTCAAACAAGGTGTTGCAAGAATTAAGCCTACATGCAAATTAGATTTTCGTCAACAGATGAAGGCACTTGAATTTTTCAATCCCGCAGGGCATTGGTGGCGAAATCTGAGTCCTGATCCTGGTCTTGAAACCGTTCAATGAGGGCCTTGTTCACATGTCCTGGAACCATCGTGCTGACATCACCACCGAGAGAGGCGATTTCCCTGACAGTGGTGGAGGAGAGAAATGTGTGCTCCTTGCTGGTGATCAACGCCATGGTCTCGATTCCCGGTGCAAGCTCGGTGTTGGCCAGTGCCAGCCGGAACTCGTATTCAAAATCTGAAAAGACCCGCAGCCCGCGTACGATCACCTGGGCATTGATCTCTTTAGCAAAGTCCACCGTCAGGCCGGTGTATCCCAAAACTTTAATTTTTGGGTAATCTTTGAAGGTCTCATTGACCAGCGCCATCCTCTCATCCGGAGCAAACAGCAAAGATTTAAGCGGTCTTTCGTAAACCGCGACGATCACTTCATCAAATAATTTCGTGGCTCGAATGGCAATATCAATATGACCATTATGGATGGGATCAAAAGTACCTGGGTAGAGTGCACGGATCATTAGCTGATATCTCCTTCTCCTGAAGACCATCGTTGGGATAATGTACTCTTCAAAATCTGGTTTTCAGGTGCTTGCAGATCTGGGTCCCGCTCAAGGAGAGCGTGGGCTTGCTTGCGGGCTTTTTCAATCAGACGGACATCCGTCAGGGATGCCATCTGCATCTCGGAAAAACCAGCCTGCCGCGTCCCGAGGAATTGGCCGGGGCCGCGCTGTTCCAGATCTTTTTCGGCCAGGACAAACCCATCGTTGGTCTCAGCCATCACAGCCAGCCTTTCGTTGTCAATCCCTGTTTCAGATTCGGGGATCAGGACACAGAAAGACTTTCCTCCGCCGCGTCCGACCCGGCCGCGCAGCTGGTGGAGCTGTGCCAGCCCAAAGCGGTTAGCGCCTTCGATGACCATCACATTGGCATTGGGGACGTCGACACCGACTTCGATGACGGTTGTGGAAACCAGAACATCAAATTCGCGGTCGCGGAATTTGGTCATCATCTCATCTTTTTCGTCGGGCTTCATCCGGCCGTGCAGTAAGCCGACCTTGAGCGTGTGGAAGACTTCTTTTCTCAGCCGGGAATATTCTTCCACCGCTGCTTTGCTGTCGGAATGATCGCTTTCTTCGACCAGCGGATAAATGATGAACGCCTGGCGGCCTTCTTCAGCTTCACCGCGGATCAGGTTGTAGACCCGCTCGCGCTCACGCGGATATAACACATAGGTACCAACGGGCTCGCGCCCGGGCGGCATTTCATCGATAACCGTCAGGTCCAGGTCGCCGTACACCGTGAGGGCCAGCGAACGCGGGATGGGGGTAGCGGTCATCACTAGCAGGTGTGGGTTCTCACCTTTTGCCCGCAGCATAGCACGCTGTTTGACCCCGAAGCGGTGCTGCTCGTCGATCACTGCCAGCTGCAAGTTCTGGAAGTTTACCGGGTCTTGTAAAAGGGCGTGGGTGCCAACCACCAGCCTGATTTGCCCGTCTTCCAGCCCGCTGCGAATCTGGTCTTTCTCCGCGTTGGGGGTCGCTCCGATCATCAAGCGGATTTGTTCGGGTGCCAGCAACCCATCTTCTCCTGCCAGAAGTTCGGTGAAAGATTGATAGTGCTGCTCGGCCAGAATACTGGTTGGCGCCATAATGGCAATCTGGGCCCCGTGAATCAGAACAGCGGCAGCAGCATAAGCCGCGACCACTGTTTTACCGGACCCCACATCTCCCTGGATCAACCGGTTCATCGGCCGACCGCTGGCCAAATCCTGGTAGATATCGACCAGGGCTTGCTGCTGGGCGTTGGTCAACCGGTAGGGGAGTTTCTCCAGCTGGGCGTCAAGCCAGTCTTGCTCTACTGTAAAGGGAGTGGCTGTCCGTTCTGCCCAATGGCGTTTTTGCTGCACCACGCCAATCTGCAGGTAAAAAATCTCATCAAATGCCAGCCGGTGCTGAGCTGCTTTGAGGTCTTCCCACGAATCTGGATAGTGGATTTGCAGCAGTGCATCTGCCAGGCTGAGCAAGCCAGCTTCTTCCTGAACATTCTCTGGCAGCGGGTCCTGCACGCGCGGCGCCCAGAAATTGACCACTTTGTCCATCTGGGTGCGCAGCCAGCGTTGGGAAATTTTTGCTGTCAGGGGATAGACCGGAAGAATACGATTGGTGTGCAAATTTTTCTCGTCAATTAATTCCCATTCCGGGTTAGTCATCACCAGCCGGCCGAGGTATTGGTCCACCTTTCCCGCCAGTACAACCTGGCTGCCTTTCCGCAGAGATTTTGCGATCCAGGGCTGGTTGAACCACGTGACCCGCAGGGCGCCAGTGCCATCGTTGATAATCACTTCCACCATCTGCGATTTTCCACCGTGAATTTTGCGCAGTGAACTGGACTGTACTGTCCCGAGCACGGTGAGCTCATCCCCATATTCCAGCCGGTTGATGGTTTTTAATTGGGAGTAATCATCGTAGCGGCGCGGGAAATGGTAGAGCATGCTGCCAAGGGTTGTGATTCCCAGGCGTTCGAGCTTCTCAGCGCTTTTAGGTCCGACCCCGTCCAGCACGGTGACCGTTGCTTCTAGAGCGGCGGGTGGCTCATCGGGTTTGGGCTGCACCTCACGTTTCTTTGCTGGCGGGGGAGGTGATGGAGGGGGTTGGTCTGTTTTTTCTCTCGGTGGAGCTTCCTCAACCGGAGCTTTAGCGGGTACCTCCTGCTGCGGGGGTGGAGGAGAGTCCAATTCAGGGGCAGTTTTCTTCTCAGACTCTGGGGTGATGTCTTTCCCGACTTCACGACGGATTCGGTTCCATAACCCTTTCAGTGCATCCCGCCGCGAATCAGGAGACAGGCGGTGATAGTCGCGCAAGCGGGTTCTGACAGATTGGATGATCTCTTCCGGGAGCTCGTCCATTCTGGCATCGGCTTCCCAACTGTCCAGCATTTTTTCCAGCCCACCCAATACGGCTTTATTATCATAACCGCGGTCGGCTTCTAAACTGAAGAATTTTTGTAATTTTTCTATCGACGATTTCATAGGTGACTCTATTGTAACAGTGGTTGCAAAAAATCGACATGGATGATGCGGTGTCTGTTTTCAACGCGTTGAAAAGGATCGGTCTTCCACCAGTTTTCGGTTTCGGGGTGGTTCTGGAAGAGTTAGTTACCAACCAAACCAGCATGCCATAACAGGTGTCTGAATCTTCTGGTCTGGGAGCTCAACCAATCAGGAAAAGATGGCCACCCTGTTTTTGCCCATTTCTTTGGCTCGCTTCAGGGCAGTTTCGGCAACTTCAATCAGGCGCTCAGGATTTTTGCTGTGCTGAGGGCATCCCGCCACGCCCACCGAAATCGTGGAGCGGATCATCCAATCCTGAGACTTATTCTCTACTGCGAGCCGCATGCGTTCTCCTGCCTGTGCAGCGGCCTGGGGAAGACTGCCGTGCAGGATGATCAGGAACTGGTCTCCATTTTTCCAGCGGCAGATGTAATCGGACGGGCGTATCTCGTTTCTCAGGACACTCCCCAAACGGTGGATCATTTCATCTCCCCCAGCATAGCTGAACTGATTGTATTTTTTCAGCGTGTCTCCATCGATGATTAAGATTGAAAAATGAGAACGTTCTTGCTGGGCTTCTTCGATGGTTTTTTCTAACTCGACTTGTCCATGGCGCGCGTTGGGGAGATCAGATATCGGGTCGCTAAATGCCAGCTGGTTAGACTGGTCCAGCATGGTGCCAATGGACGTAAATCGTGAAACGGTATGGTTGACGACAAATGCGATGAACCCGCTGGGGGCGCTCATCTGGCGTGAGTCGAAGACTTTGAAGGATGTCCCTGGTTTTTGTTTGATGAAATACAACGCGCCGTAATATGCTGAGAGGATGTTTTCTGGCGTGGCCTGGGCAGCCTCGGAGAAGGAAATCCCCACTACATTGGCAGGCGGTTGCTGCAGTTCTACAGCCGCAGCATTGTTGTTGAGGGTGTCGTATACCTTTTTTGCAATACCGGCCTGTGACTGGGCACTGCCTTTGGTCAGGATGGTGATAAATTCGTTCCCCATGCGGTGGCTGGGTATGCCGGTCTGATGCTGAAGGATATGGTACGCCCAGCGCAGGGCGGTATCACCCCCTTTGCGGCCTGATTTTTGATTAAGGGTGCGCAGCCCGCGGATGGCAGTGGACAGCAGGGTGAAGGGTGTAAATGGTTCCCTGTTCCCCTGATCGATCAGCCAGTCGTAAAAACTTACATGGTTGCCGCCGGTGGTCAGGGAATCTTGGCGCACAAGGTCTGAAAAATAAGGATTGATCTCCGACATCATCTGCTCCCAGTTTTACGGTGCCAGTCAGAAACCGGCGTGGAATTCAGCCAATTGCAGGACGCGGTTATGGTTTCGCCCTGCTCTTAATTATAACCTAACTATACCCGTTGGGCTTTGTGCCGGCCACAGGTTTGTAGGCTCGATGGACTGCAATCAGTTCTATGAAGGGATGACTGAGTTTTGCTCTGGAATGAGCTTATTTGGCAAGGACGGACATAAATCCTATGGCATTGACTCCCACATGAGTGCCGATGACCGTGGTCACATTTCGGATTAGAGGAGGGCTGCTGACCTGTGGAGAGAATATTTCAGCCAACCGGGCGGCATCATCTTCTGCATTGGTGTGGACAATAGCCAGTTTTTCAAGCGCGCCCAACGATTCAATCATCTTGGAAAGCTGCTGGATGCCCTTACTGCGGGTCCTTGTTTCTCCCAAACGCTGGATATCACCATCTGCAACTTCCAGAAAGAGCTTGATACGCAGCAATGAGCCCAAACTGGAGCGAAGCCAGTGGACCCGTCCGCTGCGCTTGAGCTGTTCTAACGTATCCAGCATGGCGACCACCTTAAGCCGCTGCCGGATATTCTCCATGGCGGCATGGATGATTTCCAGCGATCCAGTTTGTGCTGACCGGGCAGCCTCTAGCACCTGGAATCCCAATCCTAGGCTTAGCTGGCCGCTGTCGATGACCTCAACCCGTTCCCCGAAGTTGGATGCTGCAATCTGGGCGGCATTGACGATGCCGCTTAACACGGAAGCGACATGGATCGATAGGATGTGGTCGATGCCATCGTTAAACAGCTTTTGGTAGGTTTTTTCAAACATTCCGGAGGAGGGTGAGGCGGTTGTCGGTGGGGGATTAAGGTTTGGAAGCTGGTGATAGTATTCTTCGCGGCTGATGCCTTTGCCATCCAGGTACTCTACACCGTCGATCACCAGGATGGCCGGAATAACCGTGATGTTGTAAGCGTCAGCCTCTTGCTCAGTGATATCGGAAGTGCTGTCGGTGACGATACCAATTTTCATAACTGGAACTCGCTCTGGAGGATGAACATCGCCAGGCTGTGGGGCCCGATCATCAGGGACAGTTCCGGGCTGATGATGTGCTCGCTGATCGGGAGTTCCTCGAAATCTGGATCCAGCCGTTCACGCAAGGTGCGGGTCTCATTTTCAAAGGGGGGGACGCCCTGGATCAGACCGAGGTGATCGAGCAATTCAAATTCGGTGACAAATTCATGCATCAGGTCTACCAGATGGCGGTGGTTGCGCGCTTTTTGAGTGGGAACCAGTTCTCCCTCTTCCAGCACGTAAATGGGGAGCATTTTTAGATGTTCGCCGATGGTGGCCTGGGCTTTTCCCAGGTACCCGCTGCGGTGCAGGTAGGTGAGACCGGGAATGCAGAAAACAGAGTAAATGCGTTGCAGCAAGTTGCGGATCAGTTCGCTGATTTCGGGGACCGTCTGCCCTTGCTCTGCAGCCTCGCATGCGGTAAGCACGGCAAGACCCAAACCTGTTGCGATGGTTTGAGAGTCGATTACCTCGATTTCTAATTTCCCTTTTAATTTCTTGGCAGCAGAGACTGCATTTTGATATGTTTTGCTGAGCGTGTTGGCATGTAGGATGGCAACCACACCGCTATAAGATTTAGCGAGTTGGAGAAAGTTATTTTCAAAGGTTTGAACAGACGGCGCATGAACCGTAGCATTGAATTCTTCAGGCATGCTTTTCGGGAGGTGATGAGCACGCAATTCTTCTGGCGGCAGGCCATTGTGGCTTTCGATGACCAGCGGAATGATGTTCACCAGATTGCGTCCGGGAAAGGCAGGGATCGGAAATTGGGCGGTACTGTCGGTAAGAATGCAGGTGTTGGCCATAGATTTTATTCGATTGAAAAGATGAATTGGTAGTGAGGTTGACCACCTTCCTGGATCTCGATCTCATGGTCCGGGTAGGATTCCTGAATCTTTTCTGCAATCTGGTCAACTTGCTCTCGCTTGATGTTGTTGCCGTAAAACATGGTGATCAACTCAGTGCTGTCCATATCAAATTTTTCCAACAGGGAGAGGCAGGTCTCGTCTAGGTTTGGTGTGGCAACCGTTAGTTTCCCGTTTTTCAAGCCGATGATCTGACCTTCTTTCACCTTGACCCCATCGATCTCGACATTGCGGGTGGCGGTGGTGACTTCCCCGGTTTCCACATCGTCGAGGGCATCTTCCATGTCCTTTGCTACCTGATGGAAGTCCCCTTCAGGCGCCAGGCGCATCATGGCGGATAATCCCTGGGGAACTGTTCGGCTTTTTACTACATGCACTTCTTTGACGGTTAGTTCTGCCGCCGCTTCGGCTGCGAGGATGATGTTTTTGTTATTCGGCAGGATGATCACCTGGTTGGTGGGCAGGTTTTCAAAAGTCGCCATGATCTGCTGTGTGCTGGGATTCATTGTTTGCCCGCCTTCAACCAACGCTGCTACCCCCAGGCTGGCAAACACTTTGGCGATCCCGGGGCCTGGAGCCACGGCCACCGTCGCGATTTGGCCGGGCTCGATCGGCGTGAGCTCTAAACGCTGGCTGGTTTGTTGTTCGATTTCTTCCATCTGGGCGATCAGGTTTTCCATCGCCACATTGGTGACAGTGCCGATATCCATGCAGAAATCGATGGGGAGATAACGGTTGTCGGTTGGAACATGAATGTGCATGCGATACAGGCCTTCACCTTCTCCAACCTGGATGGAAGTGCCCATTTCTTCGAGTTTGGTGTAAAAATCTTCCAGGTTAAGCGCACCGTTTGGGCGGAAATCGACCACTACTTCATAATCTTGGCCTTCCTCGATCGCATGCAAGGTGTTATCCAGTTTGAGCGAGTCTAGGGGCTTGACCTCCGTTAACGGGGTGTCGAGTGGTTCTCCATTCACCCAGCGCATCATCCCGTCGAGCAGGAAGAAGAGCCCTTTTCCACCGGAATCAACAACTCCTGCTTCTTTTAGGACAGGCAGCAGATCTGGGGTGCGCTCAACAGATTCTGCAGCGGCTTGTACAGCAACTTCTAGGATCTCGATTGTATCCGTAGTTTTAGAGAGGGCTTGATCTGTGGCTTTGGCAACGTCTTTGACTACTGTCAGGATTGTACCTTCTACCGGACGGACGACACCCTTGTATGCAGTTTCCTGGGCGGAATTGAAGGCTTTGGCGAGATATTCACCTGTAAGGTACTGCTGGTCCTTCATGGCAGATGAGATGCCGCGCCAGATTTGTGAGAGGATCACCCCTGAGTTGCCGCGCGCTCCCATCAGAGCACCCTGTGCAACGCTGGACAGCATCTTTCCGGCATGAGTTTCTGGTGAGTTTTCGATTTCTTCGAATGCCGATTGCATCGTCAGCATCATGTTTGTGCCCGTATCTCCATCCGGCACCGGGAAAACGTTCAACGCATTTACAGTATTTTTGTTGGTATTCAACCAGGCCATGCCGGCAGCAGTCAATTCTTTGATTGCCTGCCCGTCAATAGGGTTACGCTGTAAGATGAGTTTCCGGTCAATCCCAGCTTTATTTATATCAGTCATAAGTGCTCCAAAAACAATAGGTTTTCAACACACCTGGTACGCTTGCTGTGCAGAGTTAGGTGGAAGAATTCGGGCTATTTTATACCACAATCCCGTTTGTGGAGGATATTTACAGTTGATTTCATGTCAAGTCAGCATTATTCGCCGTTGATCCGCAGACCTTGAACGTGGACATTGACATCATTGATGGGTAAACCCAAATATTTTTCCACATTATAGCGAACGGTGTTCGCTACACTGTTGGCAACAGATTTGATCCGAGTGCCGTATTGGATGACAACATAAATATCAATGTTGACCTGATGTTCCTCATAGTGGACTTCTATGCCGTTGGTGGGGTCCTTGACAATTCTGTTGGTTAGACCATTGACCAAATTTTTAAAGGCCAAACCAACCACGCCATAAGATTTTACAGCCGCCTGGTAGGCGATGGCTGCAATTGCTTTTTCGGATACATGGATGCTTCCATAAGGATTTAAATCTTCGCTCATTTTTTTCCTCTTGACTTAAGATAACCACTTGGGTTGTAAAAAGATACGTCTTGTGGTAATATTTTTCGGCTATACTGCTGTAGCTAAGTAATTATACATAATTTGTAAAGGATGTGAATGATGGCACAGTGTTCCGTATGTGGTAAGAAAACAACATTTGGTCGCAACCGCCCGTGGTCGAAGAAAACAACCAACCGCACTTTCAAGCCAAACTTGCAAAAAATCTCGGTGTACGAGAATGGGCGCAAAGTTCAAAAGATCATGTGCACCCGGTGCATCCGCACCATGGTAAAGACTACATAACTGCTGTTTTTCAGCCCAACCGTATTTTTTTCAGAATCACGGGTGATGCCGTGATTTTTGATTCTGACTGAAACTTTGTTTTGGCTCAAAGAAAAGGAGGATCGAGGTCCTCTTTTTCTTTTTAATTAATCTTGTAAATGTGCTTTAAGCGCCCTGATCCCGGCTGTGATCCCTTCCGGGTTTTTGAAGATGGCACTAGCGGCGACGAATATATTCGCCCCGGCCTCCTGGGCTTGGGGAAGGGTGCTGGCTGTAACACCCCCATCCACCTGCAGGTCGGCAGAGAAGTTAGACTCATCTAGCCAGCGGCAGACTTGCTTCACTTTGGGCATGGTTTCAGGCAGGAACGTCTGCCCGGAATACCCCGGGTTGACTGTCATCACCAAGACCAGATCGACAATTGGCAATACTGGTTCCACGGCCGATGCTGGTGTGCCGGGGTTGATCGCTACGCCAGCGCGGCATCCCAGGTCTTTGATGGATTGCAGGGTGCGGTATAGGTTCGGGCTGGCCTCTGTGTGGATGGTGATGCTGTTTGCACCAGCTTCAGCAAAATCCCGGATAAATTTTTCGGGATATTCAATCATCAGATGTACATCCAGCGGTAGGTCGGTTGCTTTTCGACAGGCGGCGACAATAAACGGGCCCATGGTAATGTTGGGGACAAAATGCCCGTCCATCACGTCAATGTGAATCCAATCAGCACCGGCTTTTTCTGCCGTGTTGATCTCCTGCCGCAGGCGTCTGAAATCTGCACTGAGAATTGATGCTGAAATCCGTTCTGTTTTTTTCATGATCCGTATGCTTTCTCTAGAAAATATTGTTATACACCCAGATGAAGAAGGGGATCAAACCTCCCCAGGTGGCCACAGCAACCAGGCCAAGAAAAACTGCCAGCCAATCGATGTCCGCTGATGGTGATGGACTGTATGCGGATACCGGACGGGAAGCAGGCCGCTCTGCCGATGTTTGCCGTGGGGTGCGGGATGGTTTTGACCTGCGCCGTGTGGGACGCGGTTTGCTGGATTGACGTGAGCGGGCCGCCTGGCTTCGAGCAGATGGCTTGCGGTTGGAGGTCTTACGCTGCGCTTGGGGGGACTCATCTGTTTCCTGCATCTCCCGCCGGACGATCTGTAGGACCCGTCCTAACTGGTCAGCGGTGCGGTAACGGGCAGAAGGTTCTTTGGAGAGCACCTTGAGGATCACTTTATCCAGGGTTTCTGGAATAAATGGATTGATTTCTCTGGGGGAGATGGGCGTGGCCTCGCGATGCATCTGGGCAAGCTCGCTCGAGGTTTTACCGAGATAGGGAAGCTGCCCGGTAAAGATGAGGTAAAGGATGACTCCCAGGGAATAGACATCTGAGGCAGGGGAGGGCGCTTCTCCGGCTGCCTGTTCAGGTGAGAAAAACTGTGGGGAGCCCCAGACAACATCGGTGAGTTCATCCGGGTTGATCGAGGCTAAGGCGCGCGCGATGCCGAAATCGGCTACTTTCAGCTGCCAGTCGGGGGTAACCAATAGGTTGTGGGGTTTGACATCACAGTGCACCAGGCCGGCGCGGTGAGCGTACCCGATCCCTTTACAGGTTTTGATGGCCAAGTCTAGTCCTCGCTCAACGGATAGGCGGCCGCGCTCTTGCACGATGGTGTTCAGGTCTTTGCCGGCCACGTACTCCATCACGATGTACAGGCGCGCCTGATCGTAGCCGAAATCGTACACGGTGACGATATTGGGGTGGCTGAGGTTGGCTGCTGCTTTGGCCTCCTGGCGAAAACGCTCGCGGAAGGCGGGGTCTTTTGCATAACGAGAACGAAGCAATTTGATGGCAACATCTCGTTCGAGCATCAGGTCTTTCCCGTTAAAGACCATTGCCATTCCCCCGCGGCCAACCAGCGTGTTCAGCCGGTAGCGGTTGTTGAGCAGTTTCAGTTCTTCCATTGGATCCCTTATAGGTTTGATTTTACCGGAAAGGGAGACTTCTTGGTAGGGGAAGGGCAGTATCAAGTTGAGGGAGACCCCTACCTTTTTGGGGAATGCTAAATTATTAGGGCAGCACAGTTCCGACGATCGTGTAAGCGGCGTTAGCCGCCGTATCGAGATCATGTGGTCTCGATACGCGCCAGGAAAAGCTCCTGGCGCACTCGACTACCAGATGAATTTAAATATTCCCCACATAATTAGCCGCCTCCCATTTTTGTCTTTTTCCATCGTTCTTCTCAGATTTGGAGTAAAATTTGAGATATGGACGGACTGAGGAATATCTGGCGGGCGTTGTTCTCGCTCCCGGTGCTGATCAGCGCAGTAGGCATGGGGTGTTTGCTGCTGGCGCTGAGCTTTATCGGGCTGGGGGTGCTTGTCCCGAGTGAGCCAGCGGGGTACCCGACAGCCGGGCTGACGGTGATTGCCGGCTCGACGGCTACACCGTATGTGCCCACAGCCACCCCTACCAGGGTGCCGACTGCGACCTCCAACCTGCCCCCATCCCCCTTGCCGGGCATGATCGGGGTCGGCAGCTCGGTGCAGATTTTCGGCACCGAGGGAGCTGGTCTGAACATCCGCGAGCAGCCCGGTCTGGGGACGCCGATCCGTTTTGTCGCCCTTGATTCTGAGGTGTTTGAGGTCAGGGACGGACCGCAGGTGGTGGATGACATCACCTGGTGGTTCCTGGTGACTCCGCTGGATGAGGCTCGCAGCGGCTGGGCGGCGGCCAATTATCTTTCTCTGATTTCCTCGCCGTAGAACCGATCGAAAGGATACGTCTTGAGTAAAAACCCGAATCAACCCAAACCGGTGGATATTTCCGCCAACCGGGAACAATCAAACTTAACGATCACGTGGAGCAATGGAGAAGTATCGGAGTTCCCGTTTGATCTGCTACGCAATTCCTGTCCGTGCGCAACCTGTCGAGGCGGACACCAAAATATGAAATCCGAACCGGATGATTCAATGTTCATTATCCCCCTGATGGATTCTAAAACCACCCAGCTCACCGGGATTAAGCAGGTGGGTGGGTACGCCATCAGCTTCGAATGGGCAGATGGGCATACCCACGGGATCTATACCTGGCATTATCTATACACGCTGCACCAGCAGGCACAAGCCAAAAAGAACGAATAAACCACATATTTGACTTATGGAGGACAACAAGATGGCACAAGAGTCAAAGCGGATGATCAACGCCCAAGATCTCTACCAGATCACGGTGTTGGAAGATCCGCGCTGGAATCCGAGCAGAGAAGAGGTTGCCTTTGTGCAACTCAAAGCGGGCCGGGCGAAGAATAATTACACCCGCACGATCTGGCGCTGGAGGGAGGGCTGGGATGCGCCGCGGCAGTTCACCAGCGGCGGGAAGATAGACTCCCAACCGCGCTATAGCCCAGAAGGTGAACGCATGGCGTTCCTTTCTACCCGCAATGGGATACCACAGGTGTACCTGATCCGGACAGACGGGGGAGAGGCGCAGGCGCTGACCAAGATGCCTAACGGGGTGAACGGATTCAACTGGAGCCCGGACGGCAAGCAGATTACCTTTGTTTCCCCGCTGAATGCGGATGAGCGCCGTCTGGAAAAGCGCGGGAAATTCCCGCCGCCCCCGCCAGACGATGAGCTGGAGGACAGCCTGCGCAAGGTGGAGCAAGAGCATGAAGAGAAAGAACGCTATGACCCGCGCGTGTACCGCGGTTTACCCTTTAAGGCGGGGACAGATTTTGTCAGTGACCGCTATCATCATGTCTTCGTGCTGGATGTAGATGACAAGGAGGCCAAACCGCGCCGCCTGACGGATGGGGATGCCGATTTCAGCACGCCCCGCTGGTCTCCCAACGGGCGCTATTTGTGGAGCACCTCGGTAAGACGCCCGACTGAAGACCGCTATGCTGAGTCTGATGTTGTCCGTATCACGGTTAAGGATGGCGAAATCCGGCGCATGCAGCGTGAGGGTTTTTACGGGATGAGCCCCAAACCTGCGCCGGATGGACAGCTGGTGGCAGCCATCACAGTGCAGGATATTTCCAGTTTCGGGCATCTCCCGCGCCTGACTGTTTTCCGGACCAATGGCACTGGCTGGCGCGATCTGAATCTGGATTTTGACCGCAGTGTAGGGGCTTACAACTACCAGTACCAGTTTTATTGGGCCGCTGACAGCCAGGGTCTGTACTGCACCTTGGAGGATCATGGATACAGCAAGGTGTATTATCTCAGCTTGGAGAGCGGCGAATTTAAAGAAGTGTGCGGGGACCAGGAGCTGATCCAGACATTTTCTATCAACGAGAAGGGAGACCTGGCGTACATCGCGCGCACGTCTGTGCACCCGCCGGAACTGTATCTCTGCCCGCAGGGTGGAGCGCCCACCCGCATCACCAAACTGCATGATGAGTGGTTGGAGGGTGTGGAGGTGTCTCCGGCAGAGGAGATTCGCTACAAGGCACCCGATGGGCAGGAAATTCAGGGCTGGATGGTAAAGCCCTCCGATTTTGATCCGGAGAAAAAATGGCCGCTGGCGCTGAATGTCCACGGTGGGCCGCATGTCATGTGGAGCCCGGCCGCTCACGCCATGTGGCTTGAATGGCAGCTGCATGCCGCGCGCGGGTATGTTGTGTTTTACTGCAACCCGCGCGGCTCGGATGGATACGGCGATGACTTCCGCAGCGCGATCCATGATCACTGGGGCGAAGCTGATATGGATGATATTCTCTCCGGGGTGGATGCTGTAGTAGCACAAGGTTATATCGATGAGAAACGCATGGCGGTGACCGGCGGGTCTTACGGCGGGTTTATGACGGCCTGGATTGTCGGCCACGACCAGCGCTTTGCGGCGGCCGTGGCACAGCGGGGCGTGTACCAGTTGATGTCATTTTATGGGACCACCGATATCCCCCGCTTAATCGAGGGAGAATTTGAGACGATGGCCTTCGATGACCCGGAGAAAATGTGGAAATATTCCCCTTACGCTTACGTGCGCCAGATGCGCACGCCGCTGATGCTGATCCATTCAGATAACGACTTCCGGGTGCCGATTTCAGATGCCGAACAGCTCTTCACCGCGCTGAAAAAGCTGAACCGGACTGTCGAGTTTGTGCGCTACCCGCGCGAGGGGCACGAACTCTCACGCTCCGGAGAACCCAAACACCGCATCGACCGCCTGGAGCGGATGGCAGCCTGGTTTGACCGCTACTGCAAACCGAGAAAAGTTCCGCAGTAACAGATCAAGCCCCAATCAGGTTTGGAGTGATAGATACCGAAAACTAAAACAGGCGAGTGTTCACTCGCCTGTTTTAGTTGATTGATTTTGCTATGTGGTCTTTTTTGATTTTTTGGTGTCGGTAACATAGAAGCCGCTGCCTTTGAATGTTACCTGAGGTGCACTGTAAATGCGCTGCACACTTTTGTGCCCATTCGGGCAGGAGAGATGTTGGCGGTCTGCGTTGAAAGAGAGATGCTGGGTGAAATGCGCTCCGCATTGTTGGCAGATAAAGCTGTAATCAGGCATAATTTGCGGCCTCCGTTACCGTGGCTTTAGACTACTTTGCCTTGACAGATATTACCTTTGGTTTGCTTTCCTCTGCTTTCGGCAGGGTCAGGGTCAGGATACCGTTATTCATTTCTGCTTTTGCCTTGTCGGCAATCACACCGGATGGCATCGTCAGGCTGCGTGAGAAGGATTGGTAGCGGTGTTCGCGGATATGATATTTGGCTCCTTCTTCGGCATCTTCCCACTTCACTTCACCCTGGATGGTTAGGGTATCTCCTGTGACCTGGATATCCAGGTCTTCCGGATCGAGCCCGGGTAAAGTGGCCTTAACGATGATCTCGTTCTCTGTCTGGTACATGTCAACCATCGGCAATCCCCAGCCGGTTTGCTCGGTGGCTGGCAAGGAGAAGAACTGATCCATCAGGCGGTCCATATCCCTTCGCATCGAGACCATATCTCGGAAAGGTTCCCAACGTTTAATGTTTGACATTTTTACCTCCTTAAAACTAGAGACAATTGTTTAGTTTAACCATAAACCGCCTGTGTTAAAAATACACAAGCGGTTCGTTAACAAAATGTCAAAAAAATTAATTTTGCTAAAGGTTGGTCTTCTTCTTGGTCAGCTTTCCCTTTTGTAGTCAATAAAGCGGTAGCCGACACCTCTTTCTGTGAGGATGTATTTTGGATTGGAGGGGTCTTCTTCTAGTTTTTGGCGCAGGTAGTTGACATACAAGCGGACATAATGCGGCTCGTCCCGGTACTCGTAGCCCCACACTTTGGCCAGTATCTGGTCGTGAGATATGACCCAGCCGGCGTTTTGAACAAGATGATAGAGCAGGCGGTATTCCGTTGGGCGCAGTTTGACCAGTTCTCCCTCCACCCAGACCTCGCGGCGGTCGAAATCGATCTTCAGCCGGTCATCGACTTCGATCACTCCGGTGGATTGGCCGCGAGAAGTATCCGTGCGGCGCAGGACGGCTTTGACCCGGCTGACCAGTTCCCTTGGGCTGAAAGGCTTGGTGACATAATCATCTGCGCCGAGTTCCAGGCCGCGCACGCGGTCGTCTTCTTCACTTTTGGCAGTCAGCATAATGACGGGTACATCATGATTTTCGCGTATCATCCGCAGCATTTCAAATCCATCGATGTCAGGGAGCATCACGTCCAATAAAATCAGGTCTGGCAGGGTTTCCCTCAGTTTATCCATGGCCTGATGGCTGTTGAATGCTTCAATTACGGCAAATCCGTCGTGTTCCAGGTTCAAGCGGATGAAGCGTACCATGCGCTCTTCATCATCAACAACTAGAATGCGTCTGTTTGAAAATTGCGTATCTTCCATAGTATTTTACTCTCTTACAAATCCGATGATTTCCTCTTCTTCCTCTGACGGCAAGATTTCCAAGAAATTTATTTTATCCCAGGGCCAAACCACAGAACTGATCTCCTCGGCGGCGATATAAGGGAGGTCTTTTCCGTCGCGTTTGCGCGGATTTTTGACGATGAGAATTCTATCTGTCACGGTTGGCATTTCATCAATTTCACCAATGATCGGTTCTTCTCCACTAATATGAAGGATGACATTGATGGGCATTTGTGCCTCCTTTTGATCGTCCAGTCCTAGTCTTGGCGAACTAGGGCCTGGATTTTAAACCTTCCAAGAGAGATGACATCCCCATGGTGGATGAGCTGCTCGGAATGGGGATCAATTTTCGTATCATTGATGCGGGTGCCGTTAGAAGAGCCAAGGTCTTCGATGAACAGGTGGCTGGCCCGAATTTTTATGGTGGCGTGCAGGCGGGAAACACCCTGGGAATAAGCATCATAAGGGGCCAGGTCAATATCCGGCAAAATGGATTGTCCCTGGCTGATGCGGCCGAGTGTGTACTCCTCGCGCCCAACCAATGGGAGGATTTGCCCGGTGCGGATAATATGGAGGTTGACCTGCGCTTCGGTAACTGGTGTGGGGGATTCAGGGTCTGGAGGTAGGGCGCTGCTTTGGAGTCCCAATTCAGAAGATTTGAATGTCGCCGTTGAGAGTCCATTGGCATCTATTAATTTTATTCCGCATTCGGTGCAGAAAATTGCACCTTCTGGTTCTTCATTACTACAGCTTGGGCAAATAATCATGATTTGTTTACCTCTTCAATCTCATCCATCACCAAGGCTCTGGTCCCATATTTGATCTGCTTTTCAGCGTTTTTGCTCATGCCGCGGTCGTTTTTAATATTGTCTAATTCTAACATGACAGTTTTCGCCAGGTTGTCTTCTCCTGCGGTAAGAAGCTGTGTTGCCAGGTTTTTCAACCGCCTGGTTGCCTTTTTAACATTCCCTTTCTTTAAATCCTGGCGTGCCATATCTTGCAAGCGGTATAGTGAGAGTCGGGACATGGCCCGAATTAAAATCTGCGGCGGCGGGAGGGGTTCAGGATTGTCCACAACCGAACGAGAAAATGTCAGCCGGGAGGAAATATTGGGAATTGGGGATGAAGGTCTTGTGAAATGCAGTTTTCCATCCAGTAACTGAAATTCCCGATGCTTTTCCACGGAACTGATCAGGAACTCCATTAGAACACTAATTCCTTGTTCTCGGGGGATATCTCCTAGAGCTAAGGAGTCTCCGATATTGATCGATGAGGTGTCTGGGTTTAGGCGGAAGGCATAGCGGAGTTCTACATTTTTTGGAAGTTTAATGTCCAGAGTAACGTTGTTGGCAAGGGTGTTTTGCATTCTACCAAACTTCTCTTTTAGAAATTTTTCGATGGCTTTTGAAGTTTCAGCGAACTCGTTATTTCCACCAGTGATAGATGTCAGGTTGTCGAGGAACTCATCATTCCATTCATCGCCAATGCCAATGGAATGGATGGTTACACCCTGGTCGGCGGCTAATTTGCCCAGCTTGAGACACAATTCTTCGTCTCCATAAGTCCGCCCGTCGGTAATTAATATCATATGATTGACATACCGGGAATTGAGATTTTTGTTCAGTTCCTGGTAGCCGGCATCTAGACCCTGGAAGATCTCTGTACCGCCCCCGGTGGTGATCACACTGATCTTAGCAGTGAGCATATTAACGTTCTGGTTACGGGTGGCTGGAATGATGACCTCAGCCCGGTCATTGAAAGCCACGACAGACAGAATGTCTTCGGGTTTGAGCGCATGGATGATCTGGTTGGCGGTATCCTTGACTGCGTTCATCCGCCTGCCGGACATGGAGTTGGAGTTATCCAGCACAATGCAGATGTTCAACGGCTGCCGGGCAAGGGTAGTGGGATTTGGGGCTGAAGAAATGTTTAACAGCACGTACAGCAATTGGGGGCGTTCGATTCTTGTGAGCGATTGCCGGCTGTAAATGGCATTGACCAGCATGTCTTTGGGTGTCGAGATATCTTTGGGGAGCTTTTCGTCGTATACGGCTCGTAAACTGGCGTCTGAGAGGATGTCGAAAGCCTCTTGAATCTGCAGAAATACCTCTGTTGCACTTTTGTCTTTATTGACGTCAGGATGAAATTTGCGGGCAGCCGCGTGATAGGCACGCCGGATTTCTTCCTGCGTGGCCGTTTGAGGAATGCCTAAACGAGCGTAGTAGTTATCTAAATACCCGGTAACCATTTATAAAAACTTAATTGGTGAGTCGAACTAAAATGACAGTGATGTTATCCGGTCCGCCTGCCGCGTTGGCTGCATCTACCAGGGTTTGGCAAGCGCGCTGCAGACTTACACTTTCCGTGATGATCTGGAATATCCTTTCTTCAGATAGCACCCCCCACAAACCGTCAGAGCAGATCAGAAGGTAACCTGGATTTGGCAGCGAGGAGGTGAAGATATCTGGCTCCGGGGCATCACCCTGGCCAAGTGCCCGGTAGAGCATTGATTTTTGTGGATGGATGGCAGCTTCCTCAGCTGTGATCTGGCCGAGTTCTTCCAGGCGTTTTACCAGTGAATGGTCCCTGGTGAGCTGCTGCATGCGGCCATCGAGAAAAATGGAATAGGCCCGGCTGTCCCCGACATGAGCAAGAGTCATTTGAGAGCCGATCGTAATGGCAGCCGTCATGGTCGTTCCACCGCCGGGTGCTGCCTCCATGATATTTTTATGGCATTTATTGATCCCTACTGTCATGATCTCTTGAAGGGATTCGCTGGGCGGGCTGGGGTTGGTTCCGTAAAGGGAATCGAAAAGTGTATCAATCAAGTAGCTGCTCATGGTGCGGACAGCCGTCTCGCTGGCCATCTCGCCGTACTGATGCCCGCCCATACCATCCGCAATGATGAAGATTCCAAAGGGCAGGGAGGATGAACTGGCCCCGATCAGAGATGTGTGCAGGAAGAGTGCATCTTCATTTTTATCCCTGGATTTTCCTACATCCCGCGCAGCACCGGTAATCAGCTGCAGGGGTTCGATTCGCTGGGCTTGAGAGGCAATCTCGTTCAGCTGTTCTTCCGTAAGGGGAGCAGTTTCGGCTTCACTTGCCTGCTGGGGTGTCATGACAGGTTGGGTGGTCACATTTTGTGAAGCAGGTGGTTCTTCTGTTTTCTTTTTAAATAAATTGTTCCAAAACTTCTTCACGATTTTTCCTTCTTTGTAGATTTTCAGGCAAGCAATGCATATACCATGCGGTCAGATGATCCGAAAAAGATCATATCGTTGTAAGCAGCAGCTGAACCGGTGATCGGTGCTTCTGTGGCGAATTTCCAGCGGAGTTGACCGCTGCGAGCGTCCAGGCAGTACAAGTGTTTGTCCACAGACCCGATGTAGATGGCATCTTTATAAATAATAGGGGAAGCGGTGATTTGGTGCTCAGTTTTATAGCGCCAGATTTCTTTTGACGTTTGGGCGTGCACGCAGTAAATCTGGCGATCAGCCGCTCCGACGTAGAGCATGTTATCCGCGATCAGCGGTGATGACATTGAGCCGCGTCCTAACCGGAAACGCCAATGTACCCATCCGGTTTGTGCATCCAATGCGTATAAGTTTGAGTCCAGAGAAGTGCAGTACACTATATCGTTGACCACAATGGGGGAAGAAGTGATTGATCTTTTTGCTCTGAAGCGCCATTTCGTATTTCCACCGAAGTCAAGGCAAATCAGTTCGTTGGCTTCTGTGCCGAAGTACACGTAATCCTTGGTGACAAATGGAGTTGAACGGATTGCTCCAGCGGCATCCATTTTCCAAGAAGACCGGCCAGTGGCTACATTGATGGCATGCAGGTATCCGTCATCTGAGCCGATGAAGACATGTCCCTGGGAGATGGTCGGAGAGGAGCGGAAAGGTCCCTCACCAAAATATGTCCAGACGACGCTTCCCGAACGTTGAGTGATTGCGTGCACCCGGGCATCTTCTGACCCGATAAACACATTGGTATCGTACACCGCTGCTCTCCCCGGGAGTCCTCCTTGGGTGGCATACTTCCATTTGAAGTCTCCATTGGAGGCATCCAGGGCATAGAGGTTGGTATCGTAACAGGGAACGAAAAGCGTGCCGTCGTGAATGATGACACTGCCCCGGATTTCGTCTTCGCATTCAAAAGTCCAGACCGGCTTTACACCGCTTTTCGCCCTAATGGAGGAGGTGCTTCCCATAAATTCCGGAAGCGACCCTGTTTTGCGGCCGGCCGTGATCAAAGCCTGTTTCATCTCATCTGCCGTCTCGTAGCGATCTTTCGGATCGTATTCGAGGGATCGGTCGATGACTGCAACCAACTCGTCGGAAACGTTGCTGTTAATATCCTGGATGGGGCGCTCACTAAATGAGAAGGGAGCCTCCAACCTGGGGTCGCGCAGGGTGAGTAAATGGTGTAAGGTTGCGCCCAGGGCATAGATATCTACTTTGGGGGTTGCTTCACCGCGGTATTGGTCTGGCGGAGAATACCCCTGGGTGCCGATCATTGTGTTTTTTTCCTTGGGGTCAAACAGCTTGGCGATTCCAAAGTCTACCAGCATGACATGGTTCTGAGGGGTAATCATGATGTTGGTGGGTTTAATGTCGCGAAAGATAATTGGTTCGGCCTGGCTGGTGTGCAGGTAGTGCAGTACATCACAGAGTTCTATCCCCCAGGAGATGACCTGCGCTTCCGGCAGGAATCCGGTTATTTCACCCAGGATTTCGTCAAGATCGCGCCCGTGGACGAGTTCCATCACCAGGTAAGCGCGGTTGTTCCGCATAAAATAATCATATATTCTGGGGATCGATTGGTGGCGGAGGGTGGCTAAGATATTCGATTCACGTTCGTAATTGAGAAAGATTTTTTTGCGTACGAGTGGATCGCTGATTTGGCTGATCATTTCTTTGATCGCCACGAGCCGGATGGCTTTAAAGTTTTTATCCCGGGCACGATACACTGTACCCATTCCGCCAACGCCAATAATATCTTGGATTTCGTAGCGGTCCATCAGCACTTGGCCTGGTTTTAACTGGACACCTGGCCCCTTGGCTGGTTCAGATCCAAGCTGGCGAGTTGAGGGGTCTGTCAAGAAAGTCTCCTTGTTGCAACGGTATTGGTAGTCATATTATAGGATTTGAAAGCCTAATTTGTGGGAGATTCACATTATAAAATCATGATGATTAGGTTTCAAACCTCCTTTCATTATAATGAGAATTGAAAATGATGCTACTTTTCAGGTCTTCTTTTGATTGATCTGCGCATGAGTTCGGCGACCTTGGGGTTGGCGGCCATCATTGTCGGGTAGATTTGATCTGAGTAAGCGCCCTGGGGCAGATAAGGAAAGGGCGAAGCGCCGCCATACAGTTCCACCAATCCACCCGCTTCTTCCAGTACCAACCACCCAGCGGCGATATCCCAGATTTTTGGCGTGGCCTGAAAAGCAGCGATTGCAGCTCCCCGGGCGACAGCACAGAAATCGTAGGCCGCGGCCCCCAGAATGCGTGTTTTGTACTTCAGGTTGACATCGTAGCGGCGCATGGTCCGGGAACAGCAGGCGAAAAACGAGGTTTTAGGCTGATGGTCTTTCTGGCGAATTTTTAGCGGCTGGTGATTCAGCATTGCGCCTTCCCCACGCTCGACCGAATACAATTCCTTTAAGTGTGGGAAATAGAGAGCGCCGGTTTGAGGATATCCAGATACCAGCCTGGCGATGGACACGCCCCAGGTGTGCAGTCCAAGGCTGAAATTCGTCGTGCCGTCCAGCGGGTCGACCACCCAAAGCGGTTGGTCCGGATTTAGATCGATTTTGAGGGATTCTTCTGTCAGGATGAGATCATCTGGGTAGGCTGCCTGGATTTTCTGGCGAAGGAGTGAGTCGGCAGCCAGGTCGGCTTCGGTCACCACGGTGAAGTCAGCTTTGTGTTCGGCATATACACCTTCAAGGGTGAAGTAATCTTCTAGAAGGTCGCCGGCTTCTTGTGCTAGATTTTCTGCAAAGATACGAGTGTTTTCCATACCGCCTGTTCCCATTTTATTTGAAGTTGGGGTATTTTATCACGCCGGTTCTGCCAAAGAGTCGATCTGTTCTCAGGGGTATAATTGAAAAAAAGTTAATTTTGAACGTTTTGTAAATCGCACAGGGAGCGCTTGCGTACCATGAATAAAACTCAGCAACAAATTTCCGAAGGGATATTGTTCACCGACCAATACCAACTGACCATGGCTCAGTTGTATTACCGGATTGGCTTGCATGAGAAGAAAGCCCAATTTGATTATTTCTTCCGCGACTACCCGGATTATGGTTCGCACAAATCGGGCTATTGCGTGAATGCTGGCCTAGAATGGCTTTTGGATTGGATGGGAGAAGCGCGCTTTGGAGCGCTTGAAATAGAGCAGCTGAAGAGCCAGCGCAGTTCAACTGGAGAACAGCTTTTTGCCGATGATTTTTTGGACTGGCTTTCTAAAAATGGCAACTTCGAAAGTGTGACCCTGTATTCCATTCCTGAAGGGCGGGTTGTGCATCCCAATACACCGCTGGCGGTTGTGCAGGGCGATCTGGCGATGGCCCAGATTTTGGAAACCTCTCTGCTCAATCACCTGACGTACCAGACCTTGATTGCCACCAAAGCTTCGCGCATGAAGGACAACTGCTGCAGTCAACTGCTGATGGAGTTCGGTTTGCGGCGGGCACAAGAACGCGCAGCGATTGCCGGCACGCGGGCAGCGCTGATTGGTGGAGCTGATTTTTCCTCAAATGTGGGAATCTCGCATGTGCTGGGAATCCCTCCCAAAGGCACCCATGCCCACAGCATGGTGCAGGTTTTTCTCGCTTTGGGGGCCACTGAGTTAGATGCTTTTCGAGCCTTTGCAGAGATCTATCCCGATGACTGTATTTTGCTGGTCGATACGATCAATACGCTGGAAAGCGGGGTGCCGAATGCCATCCGGGTATTTGAAGAACTGCGCAAAAAAGGCCACCAGCCAGCCGGAATCCGGCTGGACTCGGGGGACCTTGCATTCCTGAGCATCCACTCGGCAAAACAACTAAATGATGCTGGTTTTCCGGATGCAAAGATTGTGCTCTCCAACCAGCTCGATGAACTTGCTATCTGGCAGATTACTTCCCAGATTCAACGGGAGGCGGAGCGCTACGGTGTGGATCCGGACTCGCTTCTCGACCGGCTGGCGTATGGGGTCGGCACCGGTCTGATCACCTCCAAAGGGGATGCAGCCCTGGATGGTGTATATAAGCTGGTTGCTCTGGAAGAAGAAGGACAATGGATCCCGGCGATTAAGATCTCTGAAACCCCGCAGAAGACCCTGATCCCTGGGAACAAACGGCTCTGGAGGGTGTACGATGAGCGCGGAAAAGCGACCGCCGACCTGATCGCGCTGCACGATGAGGATGTGGAAAATCTCGATCCGCTGGTCCTGCGGCATCCATCTCTGACGTCCATGCGGCGTGCGTTGACGAAAGACCAATTCAGCAAGATAGAACCGCTGCTGCTTCCTGTATTTGACGGAGGAAAACCGGTCTATCAATCGCCGTCCATTGAGGAGATGCGCACCCAACGCCAAGATGATTTGAAAATGCTCGACCCCGGGGTGCGGCGCTTGGTCAATCCGCATATCTATCACGTCTCGATCAGCCAGACCTTGTGGGATCTAAAGAAAAATTTGGTGCAAAAGTATGAACGCAATAATGCATAACTGCATGGAGGCAGATGATGAATAATGATAACTCGCTTTCAATTCCGTCATTCTATGACCCCGGCAGTGTAGGGAAAATCTGGAAAGTGTCTTACGAACAGCGCGCCGAGCAAGCCCGTACCTGGGCGCGGGAGCATGGCCTGACTCCGGCCGGGCAGGATCCATTTCGCGTCAACCTGTTTTTGGTGGATGTGCAGAATACCTTCTGCATGCCGGATTTTGAACTCTTTGTGGCGGGAAGGTCTGGTGTGGCTGCTGTGGAAGATAACGACCGCCTGTGCCAATTTATATATCGCAATCTGGGACGCATCACGGAGTTTACGCTCACGATGGATACCCACCAGGCGATCCAGATTTTTCACGCCATCTACCTGGTGGATGAGCATGGGAACCATCCTGATCCTTACACGCTGGTGTCGAATGAAGACGTTCAATCTGGAAAGTGGCGGTTTAATCCTGATGTGGCAGAACCCCTGGGAATCGATCCCCAGGATGCGCAGGACGATCTGCAGCACTATACGGCAGAACTGGCAGACAGCCAGAAGTATCAGCTGACCATCTGGCCTTACCACGCCATGTTAGGCGGGATCGGCCACGCCCTGGTTCCGGCGGTTGAAGAAGCTGTGTTCTTTCACAGTGTGGCACGCTACAGCCAGCCGGATATCGAGGTCAAAGGCACCCGGCCGTTCACAGAACATTATTCGGTGATTGGCCCGGAAGTCACCAGGGATGCGCGCGGGAATAAGATCGGTTTCCGCAATGAAAAATTTTTGCAGAAATTGGAAACCTTTGATGTCACCCTGATCGCCGGGCAGGCAAAGAGCCACTG
>JABAHR010002529.1_pt2 | contig 24926 bp, 17 predicted proteins | sample 7062101 | NCBI WGS metagenome assembly JABAHR01 (sample SAMN14534553, study PRJNA622989) | marine sediment metagenome | biome: marine biome [ENVO:00000428]; feature: marine pelagic biome [ENVO:01000023]; material: deep marine sediment [ENVO:00002113] | place: India: Gulf of Kutch | collected...
TTCAACGCCGAGGTCTCCAGCCCCGAGATCCTCGAGTTCTGTGACCTGCTGGGCCTGTGCGCGCCGACCTCGGAAATCGCCAGTTATCCTTCCTGGCAGCCACAGCGGTCCATCGACCACATACTGGTGAGCAGGGGACTCAGCACCAGCAAGGCGCGCGTGATCGAGGTGCCCGTGTCGGATCACTGCCCGGTCGCGCTGTCCGTGTACCTGCCCGAGGACCTGCACCTGCCGCCGGCGACGGCGACCGCGTTTGCCCAGAAGCGTGGCGGAAGGATCTCCCGGCGCGGCCTGTACTCGTCACAGGAACGGACCCGGCAATGAAGCACCTATTTTTCACGTGCCTAGCCGGGGTGTTGTTCAATGCGACCCTCGCCCTCGCGGCAGGGGGGGCGTCTCCGAACATCCTGCTGATCGCGTTGGACGACATGGGTCATGACACGCCCGTCAGTTTCGGTGGGCGTGTCGAGGGCCTGACGCCCCATATCGACTCCCTGGCGGAACGGGGCATGTCCTTCACCCGGGCCTTCAACACCAGTTCGCGCTGCGCGCCCTCGCGCGGTTCGATCATGACCGGGCACTACCAGGACAACTACAACGAGAAGCCGGGCACCCACGACACCACCGTCCGTCCGTCCGTCCGGACCGTCCCGGAATACCTGCGGGACAAGGGCTACCTGAGTGGCCTGTTCGGCAAGGACACGCACTATCGCCCGCTGGACAAATACGGCTTCGACCGGGTCGTGCCGATGGCGGCCATGGCGGTGGGGCGCAGCCCCGAACTTTACGCGGAAAACATCGCCGCGTTCATCGACGAGGCGCTGGATGCAGGACGTCCCTTCTTCATCTCGGCCAACACCCATGACCCGCATCGGCCATTTGCGGGTGCGCCGGGTGAACAGCAATCGCTGGAACGGCGCTTCCGACAGGAACTACGCCACCTGGATGAGCAGCCGGAATTCATCAGGCCACCCACGGTCGAGGCCTGGAGCGGGCAGGGCCACCCGGCCCCGGGCTTCGTCCCCGACCACGAACTGGTGCGGGAGGAGTTCGGCTATTACCTGAATTCCTCGCACCGCGCGGACCGCTTCGTCGGTGCCCTGGTGCGGGTGCTCGAGGACAAGGGCGTGCTCGATGACACGCTGGTCATTTTTCACTCCGACAACGGCATGCATTGGCCCTTTGCCAAGAGCAATGTCTACCTAGCCAGCGTGAAGACGCCGCTGGTCGTTTTCTGGCCGGGCCGCTCTCAGGCCGGGACATCGTCGAACAGCCTGGTGTCCACCATCGATTTCCTGCCCACCATCCTGGAGGCCGTCGGAATCGAGGCCCCGGAGGATTTGCCCGGCAAATCGTTACTGCCCCTGCTGGACGATCCCGACCGGCCGCAGCACGAGCGGGTCTTCGCCACCATCAACGGCCGCAGCAACACCATGTTCGAGATGCGTTCCGTGATCGGACCGGAATACATCTACATTTACAATTTCTGGGCGGACGGCAAGCAGCAGTTCTACGAAGGCAAATACTCCGGCGGCCTGGCGCTGAAGGGCATGGAGGCGCTGGCAAAGGACGATCCCGCGGCCCGGGAGCGACTGGCGTTTTTCTACATGCGCACCCGGGAGGAACTCTACGACCTGGAGGGCGACCCCCATGCCCTGGTGAACCTGGCCGGTGGCGCGGCTTCGGCGCAGGTGCTGGGCGAAATGCGCCAGGCCATGCTGGAGATCCTGAGCGCCGCCAACGATCCCTTCCTGGGCGACTTCAGGGCTTTCCTCGCCAAGGCCGGGCAGGGCGGCTCGACCGTTCCGGTACTGGCCATGGATTTCGAGTCGGCGCCGCCCGGCAGTCCGGCGGAGTCGCTGCTGCACCATGAAAGACTGAGCCTGGCCCCGGGCGCCGGCGTAGGGGGCAGCACGGGCCTGCGGGCCGAGTACGAGGGCTCCGATATCGGCAGCGAGCGGATCGTCAGGCACGTGTTCCTGGAGAAACCCGGGAGAGAATTCAGCCTGAATTACGACGTGCACTTCGAGGAAGACTTCCAGTTCACGCAGGGCGGGAAACTGCTCGGCCTCGGCCCGGAAAAACACATCTCGGGCGGCCGCCCGCTGGCCCCGACCGGCTGGTCGGCCCGCGTCACGTTCAGGGAAGGCGGCGGGATCAAGCTCTACACCTACCACCAGGATCAGCCCGGCCAGTATGGCGACCGCGGCGAGGTGCTGAGCCCCTTCACCTTCGAACGGGGGCGGTATTATTCGGTTTCGCTGCACGTGCGGGTCAACGACCCGCCCGAGGCCGCCAACGGCTACACGCGACTATACGTGGACGGGGTGCCGATCGAGCGGCACGAGGGTCTGCGACTGCGGGGTAAGGGCGGTGACGAGACGCTGATCAACAAGTTCATGTTCAGTTCCTTCCACGGTGGCCACAGGCCGGAGTGGGCGCCGCGGGACGCGGACGGTAATTACATGACGGTGCACGCCACCTTCGACAACATCGCCGTATACGAGGGCGAACGCATCAGGGCCGGAATCGGGCAATGAAGCCACACCAATGCAAAGGAATTACAGGATGAAAACCATGAAACTCCACCTCGTCGTCCTCGCAGGTTTGACGCTGCTCATGGCCGCCTGCTCGGAACGGGCGGAAATTGTCACCATCGAAGATATGGCCCCGGAACCGGTGAAACCACCGCCCAACATCCTGCTTATCCTGGTGGACGACATGGGTTTTTCCGACATCGGGCCATACGGCAGCGAGGTCGCCACGCCCAACCTAGACACGTTGGCCGATGAGGGTATGGTGTTCAACCAGTTCCGCAACACCTCCAAGTGCTTCCCGACGCGAGCCGCCCTGATGACCGGGCAGTACGCCCAGCGCGTGGGCATGAGCGTCAGGAACCTGAGTTTCAGGAATTACGTGACCCTGGGCGACGTGCTCCGTACGGCCGGTTATCACACCCTGATGGTCGGCAAGCACCACGCCCTCGACAATCCCTACGACATGGGCTTCGACCATTACTGGGGCATGCGCGACGGGGCGGCCAACCACTTCAACCCGGGTTACCAGCGCGAAGGCGAGGCATTTCCCGCGCATAAGCGCCAGAACCAGCGGGTCTTCTGCTTCGACGCCCGGTGCATGCAGCCCTTCACGCCGGAATCGAAGGACTACTACACCACCGACACCTTCACCGACTGGGCCATCGAACTGCTCGGGCGCCACGAAGAATCGAATGACGAACAGCCGTTCTTCCTGTACCTGTCCTACACGGCCCCGCACGATCCCATCCAGGCCTGGCCGAAGGACATCGCGAAGTACGAGGGCCGGTACGACGAGGGCTACGCGCCCATCGCCGAGGCGCGCTACGCGCGCCAGTTGGAACTGGGCATCATCGACGCGGAAACCCACCCGCGCACGGAGCCTACGCATCGCGACTGGGATTCTCTGAGCCTGGAAGAAAAGGCCGACGAATCCCGCGTCATGGCGGTGTACTCCGCCATGATCGACAGCCTCGACCAGAACCTCGGGCGCCTGTTCGGGCATCTGGAGGAAACCGGCGAACTGGACGACACGCTGATCATGTTCCTGTCGGACAACGGGGCTTCGGCCGAGGTCGTCGAGATCGGCGATGGCGAAATCGGCGCCATCGACCGCTGGGCTTCAATCGACGGGCACTGGGCCAACGTTTCGAACGTGCCCTTCAAGTCCTACAAGAACTCCAGTTTCGAGGGTGGCGTCGTCACGCCGTTCATCGCACGCTGGCCGGGCGTGGTAACCGCCGGCGGCCCCGTCAACCAGACCTCGGCCCACCTCGTGGACATCATGGCGACCGTGGTGGATATTTCCGGCGCCACCTACCCGGAGGCCTCGCGGGGCGAGGCGGTCGGGCCGATGGACGGCGTCAGCCTGCTGCCGGCCTTCAGGAGCGGCACCGTCGAACGCGGCAGGCCGGTCTTCCTGGAATGGCGGGGCGGCAGGGCCGTCATCGACGGTCACTGGAAACTCGTCATGCAAGAACTCCGACCGCAGGACATCGAGACGGGCCTGTGGGATTTCTCCACGCAGGAGTGGGAACTCTACGACCTGGGCACGGACCGCACCGAGATCAACAACCTGGCCAGGAGCCATCCCGACAAGGTCGCCGAACTGGTGGCGAAATACGAGGCCTGGTGGGCCGAGGTGGAACCGGTAATCGTCTACCCTGGCGAATAATTACCCTGGCGAGTAACTACATCGCGCCGCCGACCCAGGCCGTCAGGTCGGCCACGTAGACGCGCCGCGTACCGCTCTCCGTTCCGTTGAACGCGACGTGGGTGTAGGTGCGCCGGTCCCAGGCCGGGTGGAAATCGACCCGCATGGGCTTGGCGGACGAGGGATCGTGGTCGAAGAACGGGGTCACGGAATCCATACGCGCCAGCGTGGTCTTCTCGTGTTTCTCCAGGTCGATCAGCCACAGCGGCGATGTGCCGTCACCGTAGGATGCGTACTCGTGCGGATAGGCGTCGGTCAGGAGATATTTCCGGTCGGGGTGCATGGAGACGTGTCCGCGGTTGGCCGGCACCGGCGTCAGCCTTCTCAGGTTCGAGCCGTCGTAGCGCGCCTGCGCGAACATCCAGCCCTCGCCGTCGAGGTCCAGGTTCATGAGCACGTGCTCGCCGTCCGGATCCCAGTTGGGGTGGTTGCCGCCCTTGTCGGCCCAGTCGCTGGCCGGGATGGCCACCCTTATATCGTCGCCGTCACGCGTCATGGTGACGAGCATTGGCCTGCGCTTCGGGTCGGCGTGGGGCATGTACCGGACAACGACCATCAGCCGGTCGCTGTGCGCGTTCCATTTCACGTGGAAGCCGTAGAAATCGCCTGGGCCGTAGCGTTCGACATCGATCGCGGGCACGGCCTCCTCGACGATGCGCTTGTAAGTGGCCACCATTCGGGATTCACCCGTCGCGGTGTCGGTCACGTACACGCCGTCGTCGTCCACGGCGCCCTCGTTCACGGGCACGTGTTCCGGGGGAACGATCACGCCGTAGCCCGCCTGGGTCGCGCCGATGCGGCGCAGGCAGGTACTGGCAGCCCATTTTCCGTCCGGGGAGACCGAGTACACCGTCCCGTCGAGGTTCCGCGTCGCGCCAGAGATGGGATCCATCACGACCCCATGAGGCATCCAGGTTGCCGGATCCACGTCGTTGAAGAGCAGCTCCTGGTCCGTCGCGCCCCACTGGACCTGGGCGCCGAGCTGGGTATCCCAGCCGATGGTCTCGGCGATGACCTTCTGCTCGCCCGTATGCAGGTCCACCAGCACGACCTCGGCGGGCTCGCCGGGCTCCGGCGGAACGTCCTCGCGCGGCAGGCGCGTCAGGCCCATGTAGCGGCCCGAGGGGCTGAACGGCGAGGACAGGTGGAAACGGTGGATGCAGCGGTCGATGTCCGGGGTCACGCACCAGACAGGGACCCTGGGATCGAAGCCGGTGTAGCGGGGGAACAGGCTGTCGAGGTCATACAGCGGTCCGGCCGGGCCAGCGTCGGTATCGGGAGTCAGGCTGACGGCCGGCGCCGTCCCGCTGGAGTCGAAACATCCGCCCAGGGCGATCGCGGAGGCGATGGCGGGCATGGTCATTACGAATTCACGACGTCTCATGGTCTATGTCCCTTTTGGATGTGAAGGTTTCGGCAGGCATCGTACCGGAGCGGATGGACGCCCCATTTTACCTGACTTGTCTCCACCGGGGCGCGTCGCTCGGAGTGTAAAATCGTGATCATGAAAAGCATGACACCAACTCTCGGATTACTTGTCTCCACGCTGTCGTTCGCCGGCGCGAATATTGGCCCCGAAGGTATCGAGGGTGAGGCCCGCGATCGTTTCGAACAGCTTGATGCCCAGGACTGGCAGGAGGTCTTCTTCGATGCCGGGACCGGTGACTGGCGGGAAAACTGGGCGCTGGACGGACTGAAGGCGGAGGTGACCAACAGCGATCAAGGCATGAACTTCCGCGCCGGCCCCGTGCCTCGTGAAAACGCCAGCCACGCCGTGCTGTGGACGAAGGAAAACTTCAGCGGCGACCTGAAGATCGAGTACGAGTACACGCGCACCGACGAGGCCACCCAGTACGTCAACATCCTGTACATCCAGGCCACCGGCAACACGCAGGAAGGCTTGCCGAAGGACATTTCCGAGTGGGCAGACCAGCGGACCGTGCCGGCCATGTCGGTCTACTGGGGCAACATGCACACCTACCACATCAGTTATGCGGCCTACGGCGGCCAGCCCGTCACCGACGACTACGACTACATCCGTGCGCGCCGCTACCGGCCCGACATCAGCCCGAAGAAGAACGGGCCGATCCTCGAGCCGGACACCTACGAGCGCACCGGCCTGTTTGCGCCAGGCGTGCCCCACCGGATCACGGTCATCAAGCAGGGCAATGAACTGTTCATGATGATCCGGAACTCTGAAAAGGAATACCTGGCCCACTGGGTGAACACGGACCAGCCCCCGGTCACCGAGGGCGCCATCGGCCTGCGGCACATGTGGACGCGCAGCGCCCGCTACCGCGATTTCAGGGTTTCCACTCTGCGTTGAGCCGTTCCCCCGGATCGAGCCTGGCCTTGACCCGGGACTTGCCGTGAACCCGTCCCTGGGGGCTCGAATGAAACATCCCTGTTTCATACGGCCCCGGGTAAGGACCAGTCACGATCCCATGGAGGCTTCCGTGAACCTGGGGTTTCAGGGCTCGGCCAGCCACCGCAGCGAGACGAGAAACGCGTCGGTTCTCCGCATGGTGTCGGCGTAGGCAGAACCATCGCCCCGGCCATGGTTGAAGAACCCGTGGCCCTGGCCGTCGTAAGCGACCAGTTCGCAACGGTTTCCGGCTGATTTCATGGCTTCGCAAAAGAGTTCTGCACTCTGGAACGGGACCGTCTTGTCTTCGGTCCCGTGAAAGATGATGGTCGGCGGCAGTCCGGGCCGTACGTGGTGGTAGGGCGACATCGACTCGGGCTCCGCGCCCAGGCGGGCCTCCAGCCGTTCAAATCTCTCGGGATTCGGGTTGGCATGCCCCGAAACCGCAGCGGTGATCGGGACCGGGTTGAACAGCACCAGTGCGTCGGGGACCGGGCTGACGTCTTCAGCACCAACCGGGTCATCATGACCGGGCAATGTCGCCGTGGCCGCCGCCAGGTGGCCACCCGCGGACCCGCCGCCGGCCGCGATGCGGTCCGGGTCCACGCCCAGGCGGCTGGCATTGGTTCTGACCCAGCGGATAGCGGCCTTCGCGTCCTGCACGGCGATATTGGCCAGAGTTCCGTTTCGTGACCTGACCCGGTAGTCCGCGAGTATCGCGACCATGCCCCGATTCGCCAGGTACCTGGCCTGCTCCTCGAACTGCCCCGGCGAGCCGCCGTTCCAGCCGCCGCCGAAGAAGAACACGATGGCCGGGCGCGCATGCCCGGATTCATGGTCCGGTGGGCTGAAAACCCAGGCCTTCAGATCCGCCTCGTCGGTGGCCCGGTAGACCTCGGCATGCGCATCCGGCAGGTCCGATGGATATTCGGCGGCGCTCGTGACAATCGAAATACCGGACAGGAAGAAGGAAAGCGACACGATAGCCCGGATCGAAAACTCCATGGGCGGTGATCTCCTGTTCACGGTAGCCGCCACTTGAAGGCGTAGTACTCGCAGGGGCCCTCGCCGCTGTTGCGGATGCCGTGCGAGCCGTTGGCCTCCAGGAAGATGACGTCGCCGGGACCCGCCTCGTATGGGACGCCGTCGATCATCTCCTCGACCTGCCCGTAGCGCACCAGGATGATCTCGTCCTCGACGTGGGTGTGCGGGTCGTGGCTCTTCATGCCCGGATTGAGCAGGGTGGTGTGGATCTCGAACTCGGCGAGCATGGCGGTGGGCACACGCATGATGCTGCGCCGGCCGCCCTTCGAGGTCTCGCGGAATTCGAGGTCGTCCCAGTCGGCGCTGAGCGAGCCTGCGTCCTGCCTGGCCGATCCGTCGAATCCCCTGGTCCGCCAGCGGATCACGTAATACGTGGCCGGATCGTCGCCGGCGTTGCGGATGCCGTGCAAATCGCCGGGGAGAAGCAGTACGACACTGCCGGGTGAAAGGACCCGGCTTGCCCCGTTGATCGTCTGTTCCACGGCGCCTTCCCTGACGATGATCAGTTCCTCCCGGTCATCGTGGGTATGCGCCGCGTGCGCGGCCGCTCCCGGCGGCACGGTGCTCGCGTGCACTTCGAAGTACTCGAATCCCGCCGTGGATCCCTTGAACACGCTCCGCCGCTCGCGGGCGCCCTGCCGCTCGACCTCGAGCGCGTCCCAGGCATAAACGGCCGAGTCGATACGGTGCTCGTCCGCCGCGACACCGGCGGCTGCGAGCAGCATGAGTGAAAAGAAAATGCGCTTGCCGGTCATCATGGCGACTCCCTGTTCCGCTCCAGGGCCTGCTGTCTGTGCTGCTGGATGGTTTCCTTCAGCCAGTCGACCTGGAAGGTCCGGCCCATGTCCTCGGCGTCCGAGTACCAGGTCGAGAACTCGCCGTGCTGCGCCTCGAACAGGTACTGCTGCGCGCGCACGATTTCGATGTAGGCCAGATCAAGGTTCCTCAGGAGCACGTGCGTATCGGCCTGGTGCTTGTAGGCGTACATGTAGTGATACAGCGACTTGCTCAGGTGCGTCATGTAGTAGGCATGGACGCGCAGGTTGTCGTTGAAGAAAGTGCGCCTGTCCTCGTCGAGCCTCAGCATCATCTCCGAGGCGCGCGAGGCCACCGCCTCGAACCGGGGGATGGTCTTTTGCATGCCGTTGAGGACGGCGTCCACCTGGTTGTCGGCGTCGTTATGTGCGAAATCGAGGCGGAAGGAGCGGCCCGGCATGCGCTCGTAGCCTATTTCGTGTAACGGATTCATTGTGCGTACACCGTCCTCCGGGTAGAAAATCCGCGACGTGTGGTCGAAGGCCCGGGCGTAACGCAGGTCCTGGAACAGGAACTGGCGTTCCATGCCCTCGAACTCGGTGGATTTGGGCTGCCAGTAGGCGTCATAGAAATCCCGGTACAGTTGCGCGATGTCGTCGGCGTGCGCCTCGCCGAAATACTTCGCGCTGTATTCCCTGACGAATTCGTCCGAATCGTAGCTGTCGTAATCCCACATCATGGCCGTGTGCGCCGAAAGTTCCAGCAGGAATTCCCGGAGGTTCCCGCCGTTCACCACCGTGAAATACAGCGGAGACTTGCCGTTGACGTAGCGGTAGTTGAATTCCATCTTCCAGGGGCTTTCGGCCGGGGCAACATGTGCGCCCGTGGAGGCGAAGCCGAAGTTCATGTAAAAACCCAGCTTGACCGGTTCGGCGGGATCGAATGCCACGAGGTCGTCGTAGGGGTAGGGATCGCGCCGCGCCGCGACATAGGTCCAGATCATGTTCTCGCCGGCCGGCGGCTTGAGATAGCCCTTCGCCATCAGGTCGGCGATCTCGTCGTAGAAGGTGATTCGCGCGTAGGGCTCTTCCTCGCCGGTCATTTCCCGGATGAGGTCGAGCTGGATCTGCAGCATCTCGTTGATGACTTTCGCCCGGTCCTCGTCGTTTTCGGGCGCATCCTCGAAAATCGCCCAATAGGGCTGGTCGCGTTCACCGCGGAAGGCGACGGTCCACAGGTTCTCGATGCCGCTGTCGCGCACGGTCTCGGCGTTGTGCCGGAAGAAATCCAGGATGGCCTGGCGGTTGGACAGACGGTAAGGCGGCGGCTCCATGTCCCGGACCTCCCGCCAGTAATCCGACCAGGTCCGGAACGAGGTGTTGAGGCCGCTGGTGTGGTGCGAGGTCAGGACCAGGCCGTAGCGGTTGATCAGGCGGGCGTAGTCCGTCATCCCGTAACCCGGCTGGATCGTGGTATAGCCCTCGATGGTATTGAATTTCAGGCGCAGCGCGGTTTCCAGCCAGATGGTGTTGTGTTCCTCGGAAGCCGCTTTCCAGGGATTGAAGAAATCCTGGTCGCCGGGCAGCAGGGTGCGGTACCGGACCTGCGGCGATTTGAAAAAGATATCGGTGTCCGCGGGCACGGTGACGCGGTCCTTGCGGTCGGGGACCCACGAACTCCAGTAGTACAGTGGCGGGACGCCCAGGAATTTCTCGGAGAAGGCGTACATGGCGTAGATTGCACCACGGTGATCGAACCCCTCCAGGTAGACCCGGTTGTTCTCCGCGTCGGCATGGATGCGGTGGGATTCCCAGCCGTCCAGCGGTCTGACCTTGCCGGCCGGTGTCGCGAGCGCCCCGGAGGCCCGGTTGACGATCACGATCTCGGGCCGCGAGACGTCGTCGTCCATCTCGCCGACCACCTCGGGCGCCACGCCCATCACGTTCACGAAGTCCTTCCTGAAGGCCTCCAGTGCAATCTTCAGCGACCCGGGTTCGTCCTCCGAGAACACGATTTTCACCGTGCCGGATTCGAGGTCTATGGACGACGGCTCACCCGCGGCCGCGTGCGAGAGTAAGGTCGTCAGCAGGCCGAGAAGGCTCAGCGAAGCCCAGCCGCGGAAAACCCGGGCAGATTTCAAATTGTGCTCGTTCATGTCTGTCACGGGAATATTGCTACCGGTGGCAATTACGCCAGATATGGAGTATAAACAAGATTAAAGTGCGCGGTCGAACTTTCGGACACGGTCTCGATGAAACGCTGCGCAGCGGACCGCATCGAACGCAGGAACCTGCCGGAAAAATGACTGAAGCCGAGAAGCCCGCTCCCGAAACACCAACCACGGACACGGGCAGGCTGTCGAAGCTCCTGGCACTGTTCCTGCCGGGCATTTTCCTGCTCGGATTCAACATCGGCACCGGCAGCGTCACCGCCATGGCCAAGGCCGGCGCCACCTACGGGATGTCGCTGCTGTGGACCATCGCCGCGTCCTGCCTGGCCACCTTCCTGCTGATCACGGTCTACGGCCGCTACACCCTGGTGACCGGCGAGACGGCCCTGCAGGCCTTCCGCAAGCACATCCACCCGGCGGTGGGCATCTTCTTCATCGTCGCCCTGACGGCCGGCGTCAGCGGCAGCGTCATGGGCGTCATGGGCATCGTGGCCGACATCAGCCACGAGTGGTCCAAGACCATGGTCGAGGGCGGCATCGCGCCGGTGTGGTTCGCGCTGTTCTTCATCGGCCTGGTCTACTACATCTTCTGGAACGGCCGGACGCAGTTCTTCGAGCGCAGCCTGGCCGTCATCGTGGCCATCATGGCGGCCTGTTTCATCCTGAACTTCTTCATCATGATGCCGCCGCCGGTGGACATCCTGAAGGGCCTGGTTCCGAACCTGCCGGAGGTGCCGGCCGACGAGGGCAGGGGACCCTTCCTGGTCATCGCATCCATGGTGGGGACCACGGTGTTCTCCGGCCTTTTCATCATCCGCACCACGCTGGTCAAGGAGGCGGGGTGGGGGATACAGGACGTCCGGAAGCAGCGCAACGACGCCATCGCCTCCGTGGTGATGATGTTCGTGATCAGCGGGTCGATCATGGCGGCCGCCGCCGGCACGTTGTACCGGGAGGGGCTGGGCCTGACCGAGGCGGCCCAGATGATCGAGTTGCTGGAGCCCCTGGTCGGCGCCTTCGCGACTTCCCTTTTCGCGGTCGGCATCATCGCCGCGGGGGTTTCATCGCAGTTCCCGAACGTGCTGATGCTCCCGTGGCTGCTGTGCGACTACAACCAGTCGCCGCGGGAGATGACGCTGCCCAGGTACCGGATCATGGTGTTCCTGATCTCGCTGCTGGGCCTGGTGGTGCCGATCTTCGAGGCGCGCCCCGTGTTCGTGATGATCGTCTCGCAGGCCTTCCAGTCCATCATCCTGCCGGTGACGGTGGCCTGCATCCTGTATCTCGGCAACCGGCGCGACCTGATGGGCGGGCACCGCTTCTCCGTCAAGGTCAACGTTTTCCTGTACGCGATCCTGGCGTTCTCGATCGTGACCACCTCCATGGGGGTCAGGGGCGTCTGGCAACTCATCGCCTCCTGACCGCGGTACGCCCGTGAGGTACCACGATCACATCGTCGAACTGCCGCAGAACCGGGTCTGGCGCAGTTACCCGGGCGGCCGGATCCTCGACGAACTGGCCGGCAAGCCAGATCCCCGGGACAGCCATTACCCGGAAGACTGGATCGGCTCGGTGACCGTGGCGCGCAACCCGGATTCGAAACACACTAACGAGGGCATCTCGACAGTCGCGGTCAATGGGCAGAAATGGTTGCTCCCGGACCTGATCGCAAAAGACCCTGTGTACTTCCTGGGCGAAGCACACCTGGCGCGCTTTGGCGCCCGGCCCATGGTGCTGGTCAAGCTGCTCGACTCGGCGGTGCGCCTGCAGTTGCAGGCCCACCCCACCGCCGAATTCGCCCGGGCCCGCCTCGGATCGGACTCGGGCAAGGCGGAAGCCTATTACATCCTGGACGTGCGTGAAGACGCCCGCGAGGCCTTCGTTTACCTGGGATTCCAGCGCCCGCCCAACCGTGCCGAGCTGAAGCGCTGCATCGAGGAGCAGGACATTCCGGCCATGGAAAGCTGGTTCGATCCGATCACGGTGCAGCGGGGCGATGTCCTGTTCATACCCGGCGGCGTCCCGCACGCCATCGGCGGCGGCATCCTCATGGTGGAGATCATGGAACCGTCGGACCTGGTCGTGCGCATGGAGTTCGAGCGCGCGGGCTACACGCTGCCGGAGTCGGCGCGCTTCATGGGCCGCGGCCTGGATTTCTGCCTCGACATTTTCGATTTCGAGGCCAAGCCGGAATCCGTCGTGCGGCGCGACTACATGTTCGGGCCCCGGCTGGAGAAGACCTGGTCGGATACCGCGCACCGTTATCACCTGGTCGGCCCCGAGACGACGCCGTGTTTCCGGGTGAAAAAATCGGTGATCGCGGGTGTCGTGGAACGCGAGGATGATTCCTTCTATATCGGCGTGGTAACCGGCGGATCCTGCGTCCTGAAAACCGGGGAGGGCGCTGTCCGACTCGGGGAATTCGACAAATTCTTCTGTCCCGCCGGGCTGGGCGCCTACACCATCGAGGCCGAAGACGAGGTCCGGATACTGGAATGCCTCCCGCCGGCCTGAAAGGACTGTTCGACATGAAAACCATTTGCCAACTCATCGTCCTGTGTCTGCTCTCCGTTTCGGCCCTGGCGGCCAGGGCGGGAGAACCGGTCAACCTGCTGGTCATCATGACCGACCAGCAGCGCTATGACGCCCTGAGCGCGGCGGGCAACACGGTCCTGAAAACGCCCAACATGGATCGCATCGCCAACGAGGGCGTGATGTTCGAGAGCGCCTATACGCCCGTGCCGGTGTGCTCCCCGGCCCGGACCAGCGTCCTGACCGGGCAGTCGGTGGACACCACGGGCATCGACCGCAACCAGTATGTCTATGATCCCGAGGCCTTCAGGGGCGGCCCCAGTTTCGACATGATCCTGTCCGAGGCAGGTTACAAGACCGCCTACTACGGCAAGTGGCACAGCCCGCAGGCCCTGGCCGCCCGCTACGACAACAGCGAGGATTACCCGGTGACCGCCACCTCGGGCGCCGCCGGCATGGGCACCAGCATGATCGCGCTGTACCGCGATTACCTGGCCGCCGCCGGCATTCCGGCGGCCGACCCCGCAGACCTGCCAGAGGGGCAACTGGTCGACACTTACAGCCGGCGCGCCTACCTGCCCAGCCCAATGGATACGCGTTACGGTCTCAGCGCGGCCGAGATCGCGGAAATGGAGGAACCGGCGCAGGGCCACATCCACGGCACCCTGCTCATCGACACGAAGTACTCGATCACGGCCATGGAGGCCGGCGGCGTGCTGGAGGCGATCGACCGGTTCAGGGACGAGCCCTTCAGCCTGACGGTGTCCTTCCACTTCCCTCACCCGCCGTTCACCCCGGCGGAGCCCTACGCCAGCATGTACGATCCCGCGGCCATGCCGCTGCCGCCGAGCTTCGCGCACGCGATGCAAAATTCACCCTATACGAACGCCAATGTGCGGTATTCGGGCCCGCAGTACGACGATCCGGAAAAGGTCCGGCAATTCATCGCCACCTATTACGGGCTGGTCAAGGAAATAGATGACTGGGTCGGGAAGATCCTGGACCGGCTCGACGAACACGGCCTGGCCGGGAACACCCTGGTCGTTTTCACCAGCGACCACGGCGAGATGCTGGGCTCGCACGGCATGTCCGCCAAGAACATCTTTTACGATGAATCCGTCCGCGTGCCCCTGCTGATGCGCCTGCCCGGCAGGATCGCCGCCGGCACGCGGATCGGTGACCCGGTCTCCACGCGGGACATATTCCCCACGGTGCTGGACTACCTGGGCCGGCCGCCGGTCGAGGGCATCGACAGCGAGAGCCTGCGGGGCGTCATCGAGGGGCGGGAAACCCGTGACTTCGCGGTCGCGGAATGGCGGGAGATGCGCTCTGTGCCCACCTACATGGTGCGCAGCGGAGACTGGAAGCTGCTGATATCGAAGATCCCAGATGCCGGATCGGTGGACGCGCTGTACAACCTGGCGGACGACCCCTTCGAAATGAAGAACCTGCTGTTCGAGGGCATGCCGGAGGCGCACGCAAGGGTCGCGGCCGACCTCAAGAACAAACTGATCGGCTGGCTGGAGAAGGCCGGCTCGTCGTCCGCGCAGGGCGTCAGGGACCGCAAACTGCCGGACTCATCCTGACCCCAGGTCTTTCGCTAGGCCGCCCGGGTTTCACCATCGTCTTTCATCCAGTTCATCGATGATCTGCTCCATTTCCAACTGGCTGACGCAATCGTAGCGGCCGGTTTCTTCGTTGAGAATCCTGACAAAATCCGGACCGCAATCCGATTGATTCTGTTGATCGGTCTGGGTGGCGCAGGCAGCCAGTAAAACAAGGCTGCTGGCCATCAGTAGTTTGATTGAGCTTGGCATGGCGTGACCTTTACCTCCCGGTCTGCATCCGTCTCATTGGGTATTGATCGCCTTGTATGGAGACACGTATTCAACGACCACGGGCTCGCGATTGGCCACCTGTTCCGAGCGATTCTTGCCCATGCCCGCGCGCTCCTGGATAACGCCCATCGGGTCCTTGCGCGGATTGCTCTCGTATTCGCCGTTCGTTTCCTCGATGAACTGCAGCAGCTTGCCGTGCAGGTCTGCAGTGACCTCCGGGTAAATGGCGGACAGGTCGTTCATCTCGCCGAGATCCTCTTCCAGGTCGTAAAGCTCCAGCGTGTAAGGCAGGCGCTCGCCGTTCACCTCGCTTCGCCGGGTCCAGTGTTTCACCAGCTTGTATTTGCCTTCCCGGACCGCGCTCCGGCCCGGACGGCGACCGTACTGGTGGAAGATCAGGGTCGGGTTCTCGCGCTCGAACACCGTCTCGTCCGAGCCGTCGATCAATGCCACCAGGCTGTCACCGTCCAGGGGAGCTTCAAACGTGCCTTCGAAGCCGGCCAGTTCGGCGAAGGTCGGCAGCAGGTCCAGCCCGGTGACCGGCGCGTCGCTGTGGCTTCCGGCCGGGACACCCGGACCTGCGACCAGGAAGGGCACGCGGAGGCCGCCCTCATAGAAGGAGTGCTTGCCGTCCCGCAGCGGCGCGTTGGCCTCGGCGACCTGCGTGCGGAAGGATCCGAGGATGTTCGTTTCCGCATCGATGTGTGTGGTCTGGGCCATGTACTCCACGCCGCCGTTGTCGCCGACCAACACGATGTAGGTGTCGTCCGCGATGCCGAGTTCCTTCACCAGGTCCAGGACCTGGCCGATGGACGCGTCCATGTCGAAGGTCATCGCCGCGAAGGCGGGGTCGTCGTGCTTCACGCCCGGCGCCTTGGCCCGGAACCGCGCCCAGGTATCCTCGCGCGCAGCCATGGCGGTGTGGATCGCGTAGTGCGCGATGTGGGCGTAGAAGGGCTTGCCGTCGGCCACGGCCTCGCGGATGAAGGCGGAGGCCCGCGCGGTCATGCTGAACGCCGTCTTGGGGTCGTCATCGGTGTAGAACGTGACCGAGCGGTCCCGCCCTTCCGGGTTGACCAGCGTGGTGTCCATACCGTTGGCCTCGTTCCAGGCGTCCATCACGTCCTGGTCCATGAAATTGATCTCGGCAAACAAGGCGCCGGCCCTGGCGTCGCCCTCGTGGTTGTCGGTCAGGCCGTCGGTGAAATCGAATCCGGCGGCTTCGGGGTGCAAACCAACATGCCATTTCCCGAAATGCCCGGTCCGGTATTCCGGGTCGGCGGCCTTGAGCGCCTTGGGAAGGGTCAGCCAGTCCGGGGCGCGGTCGATCCAGGTCTCGTCCCGGTTGTAGATGTGGCGTGCCGCGTTCTGCCCGAACAGGATGGAATGGCGGGCGGGCGCGCAGATGGGATTGGGCGTGTAGCCCTGGGTAAAGCGCATGCCTTCGGAAGCCAACGTCGCCATGGCCGGGGTTTCGATGTAATCGCTGGCCGAGTCAGGGTTATCCGGGTCGGCAGGGTAGGACACGCTGGTCCAGCCCTGGTCGTCGGTGATGATGAGGATGAAGTTGGGGCTTGGCTGCGTTGCCTCCGCCACGGCTTGCACGGTATCGGTGTCCTGGGGAGTGCAGGCGAGCAGGGCGAGCGGCGCCAGGGCGCAGACCAGGAGTCTATGCAGAATGTTCATGATGCCTCCGGAAAAAAAAGGGCGGCACATTGCGTGCCGCCCCTGTGAGCTTGATTTGGCGTCAGCCTCCTTACATGCCACCACGCAACTCGATAACGTAGGTCCGGCCATCGTCCCTCAGGCCGTTCAGGTAGTCATTGGCTGCTCCGCGGTACACCCGGTAACGCTGGGTGTCAGTGATGTTATTGGCGGAGAAACGAAGGCGCCAATTCTTGTTGAACTTCCAGTCCACGTTCAGATCCACATACTCCCCGCCTGTCGTGTACTCATCGTAATCATCCGGGGCTTCTCCCTCCTGGTGCAGGAAGTCGTCACGGTAGTTATACGCCAGGCGGATGCCGAACGGACCATTTTCGTAGTAGCCGACAATATTGCCGCTCACCTCGGAGGTACCACGCAGGCTGACGGGTTGCCCGGCATCCCGAACGGCGTCGAGTTCCGCATCCACGAAGGTCACGGTGGCGTTGATTCCGAAGTCGCTGAAGAAACCGTCGGTGAAAGCATCGAACGGCTGGTGCACCGCGAACTCGACGCCCTTGATGTCACCACCGTCGGTGTTGACCGGCCGGTCGATCACGTACGTCACGATGCCGAGGTCCGGATTGCCGGGATCGAAAGGACGTAGATCGATATCGATCAGCTCCTGGCCAGGGGCAATGAATCCATCCAGCACCTTGTAGAAGATACCGAAGGCATAGGCGCCGCCGGTTTCCGGGTAGTACTCCAGGGAGATATCGTAGTTGTCCGTGCGATAGGGCTCGAGGTCCGGATTGCCGGAACTGCCATCGCGGTCACCCGCATTGTCGGCAGCGTCGAAGACATCCTCGTCAAGATCCCAACCCTGGCGCAGGTCGACCGGATCGGGCCGGGTCACGGTTCTGCTGGCCGCGAATCGGAGCACCTTGTTATCCGAGATATCGAAGGCGATATTGGCCGAGGGCAGCCAATCATCGTATTCGCGAGTCGACGTGAGGATCGGATTTTCGGCATCGAGGGGAATGAAAGTCGCCCCTTCCTGGATGCCCACGTAGCCGACAGAACTCTGTTCCGTTTCGGCATAACGGATACCGATATTGCCACGGAACGGAACATGGCTGTCGCCGGAAAATCCGAACTGGACATAAAAGGCGGAGATGTCCTCGTAGATACTGTAGTCCTGGTCCTGGCGCTGGGTACCCTCATAGGGGTCCACGCTGAATGTATCGGTCACGCCGGCGTCGGCCCACGCAAAAATGTCCGGCACCACGAACGTATTGTTGAATCCCGGGACGTTGATGGAAGGCATGAACCCGGTCACCGTGATCCCTCCATACGGCGCCATTGCAATATCGGCGTACGTCTGGTCCCCACGCTCATTTCCGGTGGGAGCAAGGGCTTCCGTTCGCAGCAGGCGGCGGGTTCCCTCGCGTTCGCGGTAGACGAAACCGAACCTGACATTGTCGAACATAGAAGCCAGGCTGCCGTCATTACGGCCCTCGAATTCATTCTCGAAATCAAGCCGGAAAGATGTCTCTTCATTGTCCTCGAGGTACAGCTGCGCCCGGTCCCGTTCGAAAATGATATCGTCCAGCGTGGTCGCATCGACCGGCACGCCGCTCACGTCTTCAAAATACACAATCGGGATACCGCTCGAGATGTCGAAAGAACCGTTGACGCCGAAAATGTCTGCCGGTCTGGGCCTGCTCCTGGGCCAATTGGGAAACCGCCCGTCCTCTGTATAGTCAAGTTCACCCTGCATGCTCCATTGCAAACGGGTATTTTCCTGCGAGGCGTAGCCGATATCACCGGCAATGGTCCAGTCGCCATTGCTCCACTTCATGTTGATGCCACCGACGTCGATGTCACCATCTCTCCAATTCACGAGGTGCCCGTTGTCATACTTTTTCCGGTTCCTGTCCCTTTCTGTGTGGTTCAGGAAGGAATAGCCGGTGACGACGCCGTCGGAGAACTCGTCCGCATCGTCAAGACTGATGGTCAGGTCCGTGATGGTGGTTGGCGTATTGCCGCTATCGAGCCGGTCGAGTGCATAGTAGGAACGGCGCCGGTCGCGATAGGTCTCGTCGTACCTGTCCTCTTTCGCATGGGTCCAGTCGACATAGATTTCCAGGTTGTCAGTCGGCTGCCATTGCATTCCGGCCGTGTACGTCTCCCGGTCACGCTCGTTGTCACTGTACTGATTCCTGTAGCCGTCAAATAAAGCGCCATGGGTGAAATCGCAGTCCGCTCTGCCGGAATTCCAGGACAATTCGAGGCTGTTACAGAATGACTCGGTCATCGGCTGGCCGTTGACAGGCGTCCCCTCGAGGATTCGGAAATCCGAGGTATCGAGATCCTGGGTCTCCACGTGTTGAGAAATGGTATTCCGGCTGTCTACCGAGGTGGCGAAGAAAACGCCGAACCGGTCATTCACCTTCTTGTTCAGGAAAAGCGATCCGCGCCAGCTGTCCTGGTCTTCGAGATCGTTGTGCACGGCGCGCGCGGAACCGCCAATGTAGAAATCCATCTCCCGGGCGGCGGCAAAGTCGAGCGGGCGCGTGGTCTGGAGATTGACGGCGCCTCCGATGGCGCCTTCGACATCGATGGCCTGGCTACTCTTGTTCACGGTCGCCCTGGTGATGATTTCCGAGGGAATGATGTTGAATGAAAATCCGCGGGCATCGGTGCCGTTCTCGCCACCCGGGCTGGACAGGGCCGTGCGGCCGTTCAGGGTCGTCCTTACGAAACGCGGGCCAAGGCCGCGGATGGAGATCCGGCTTCCCTCGTTATCCGCGCGCTCCAGTTGCACGCCTGGGATCCGCTGCAGGGCCTCGCCGATATTGTTGTCGGAAAACAGGCCGATATCCTCGGCCGTGATCGCATCGACGATGGTGTCGGCGCTGCGCTTGATCTCGGCCGCGCTGTCGAGGCTCTGCCGGATTCCGTGCACCACGACTTCTTCGAGCAATGCAGCGCTTTCATCTCCCGCAGCCTGGTCATCCTGCGCAAGCGCCGTGACGGGGACCAATAAGGGAATTGAGAAAATCAGAACAAGGAATAATAGTTGCCGTGCCGTGAACCTGGTATTCACCTTGATGCCTCCTGGTTGTGTGCCCGAACCAACATCCATTGGTTTCGAACTGATTTTGCCACCGATAGCAAGTTTCTTGCATGCGCCGATCTGTTGCTACCGGTAGCATATATACGGACCAAACATCATGTCAATTGGTTGACCAAAAGAGCCGGCTGATGGTGATGTCCGGTATTGCTCTTATCGTCGTCCGTACAAAAATAAAGCTATTTTCAAAACGCCAATTTGACCTGAGTTCGTATTTCGCCTGTTTTCAGTCCGCCTCCGGGAAATACCGCATCTGGCCGCGCAGGCGCGGGTGATCCTCCCAGACCTGGCCATGACCCAGGGCCCTCGGGTCGCCGGTGTCCTCCAGGGTCGCGGTCAGTCGTTCCCGGTAATTCGCGAACAGGTCCGCATGGTCCGGGTCGCGGGCGAGGTCATGCAGGCATTCCGGGTCGTCCTTCACGTTGAAAAACTGCCATTCCGGCCGCTTGTCCACCGCCAGGTGGAAGAAGCGGCCGATATAGGGGTCGTCGCGTTTCGCAATCAACTCCCGCTTGATCATGGAATCGTCGATGTCGAAGTAGGCGCCGTGCGGCGGGCCGGGTTCGCCGTCGACGATGTTCCGGGGCGCGCCGGCCGGGTGCCGCTCCGGCGCGGCGTTCCAGATCACCAGGTAATTGCCGCGGCGCATCATGCGCTGCGGGTAGCTGAGGTTCCGGTAGCGCGACGAGGAATGGCGTTCGCGCCCGGAGAATACGACCCGGTCATGGTTCAGCGATTCCAAATCGCCGTTCAGCAGGCCCAGCAGGCTCTGTCCCTGGAACTGTTCCGGGGTCTCCAGGCCGGCGGTCTCCAGCACGGTTGCCGACAGGTCCACGAAGCCGACGGGGGTCTCGACGACGCGGCCACTTTGTTTGCCCCGATCCCAACGGATGTGCAGCGGCACGTGGATGCCGTAATCGTAGCCGTTGGCCTTGGCACGCGGCATGGGCATGCCATTGTCGGCGGTAAAGATCACCAGTGTGTTGTCCAGCTCACCGGCAGCTTCAATGGTGGCCAGGATCCGGCCGAGGTGCGCGTCGAAGTGCTCGATCTCATAGGCGTAGTCCAGGAGCATGGAACGGCTGGTCTTGGTATTGGGCAGGAAGCCGGGAACCTCGACCTTTGCCAGGTCCGCTTCAGGGTGTTCGATCTCGGCATATTTAAGGTGCGGTTCGTGGCCGCCGGCCCAGAAGTAGAAGGGCTGACCGGCCTCGCGCTCGGCCATGAACCGTTCGAAGTTTCCCGCATAGTCCGTGCTCGAGATCCCTGTGCGGGGAGGCGTTAATTTCGCCTCGTTGTACTCGATGCCGGCCGGGTTTTTCTGGCGTCCGCTGACCAGCCAGTCACCCGGGCCCCAGCCCTTGCCGGTATAGCCGACCTTGTACCCGGCCCGTTCCAGGACGTCCACGAACGTCTCGTAGTGCACGGGGAACGAGCTGCCGTGGGTCCCGGCCGGGCCGATCATCCAGTGATGCCGTCCGGTCAGCAGCGCCGCGCGCGACGGCGAGCACCCCGGGGAGCCCGCGTAGGCATTGGTGAAACGGAAGCCCGCCTCGGCGATGCTGTCCATGGCCGGGGTTTCGAGGAAGGGGCTGCCCTGCACCGAGGTGTGCAGCCAGGAATGGTCGTCGGTGATGGCGATCAGGATGTTCGGCCGTTCCGATCCGGCACCTTCTTCCGCATGGGTGGACAGCACGGAAAGCGCCAGGAACAGCGCCATGGCCGGCAATTCCAGGATGCGCATGAGCATCCTGGAATGACCGTCCGGGTGGTCACCTCGATGCTTCATGCGGGCTAAGGTAGCAGAACTTTGCTACCGGTGGCAACCGTTTTGGATCAGCCGGTTTTTCAGGTCCCGCGCCACCCGTCGGCGGATGGATCGGGCGAATGATGCGGATCAATGCAGCAAGGACCGCGTGCGGCCCAGAATAAACCGAGCGGGTCGGCTAAGATGCAGGACAGATGGACCCGGCAGCCAGCCGGCTGAAACCGTCGAGGAGACGACATGAAATCGAGTTCCGAACTGTCACGCAGAGCCTTCCTGAAGGCCTCGACGGCCGTGGCCGGCCTGTCGCTGGTCGGGTCCCCGGTGTTGCTGAAAGGCGCATCCGGGGCCGGCAGTAAGCACCCCGGCAAGATCGGCATCGCGTTTGCGGACGCGAATTTCGAGCGCGAGGCGCTGGTCCGCCCATTCGGATTCAAGGGCGGCTACATGAGCGAGATCTGGCAGACCATGGCCATGCTGGAGAGCACCTCCGGCGCGCGCAAGGTCGGCCTGTGCACGCAGAACGTCCTGTGGTCGGACGCGAAGGTGTTCGCGGACCATTCGGAAAGCGGCGGCAATGCCCTGATGTTCGCCCTGAGCGAGCGGGCCCTGCAACTGGCGGAAGGTCGCTCCTTCGATACGCCCGTGGACCTGCTGGACGGCCTGCTGGACGAGGTCTACGAGTACGGCAAGGCGCTGACCGGCAACCCGCACCTGCGCAAGACCTTCGCCCTGAACGCCCTGGTGGGCCTCGACAACGCCGCCTGGCTGCTATATGCGCACGAACGCGGCATCACGGATTTCGACGAGCTGATCCCGGCGGCGTACAAACCCGCCTTGTCATACCAGCACGAACAGGTGGCCAGCATCCCGCTGATGGCCTACTCCATCCCCATCGACGAGATCGTGGAGGCGGTGGAGCAGGGCTATTTCTTCATGAAGATCAAGATCGGNNATCCACGAGGCCATCGGCCACGTGCGCACGCACCACACGCAGGATGGCAAGCTGCCTTACTACTTCGACGCCAACGGCCGCTACGAGGACAAGGCGACGTTGCTCAGCCTGCTGGGCCATGCGGAGAAGATCGGCGCCCTCGACCAGATCGCCCTCATCGAGGAACCCTTCCCCGAGGAACTGGAAGTGGAGGTGGGCGATATGGGCGTGCGCATTGCGGCCGACGAGAGCGCGCACACCGACGAGGATGCGGTCAGGCGCATCGAAATGGGTTACCAGGCCATCGCGCTCAAGGCGATCGCCAAGACCATGAGCATGACCATGAAGATCGCCCAGGCCGCCCACGAGCGCGGCGTGCCGTGCTTCTGCGCGGACCTCACCGTGAACCCGATCCTGGTCGACTGGAACAAGGCCGTGGCGGCTCGCCTGGCGCCGTTCCCCGGATTGGGCCTTGGCCTGCTGGAGACCAACGGGCACCAGAACTACAGGGGCTGGGAACGCATGGTCGGCTACCACCCCTACGCCGGTGCGCCCTGGACGCAAACCGTGGATGGGGTATTCAAGCTGGACGACGATTACTGGGCGAAAAGCGGCGGCATCCTCACGCCCTCGCCGCATTACGAGGCGATGTTCGAGCGGCGTTAGAGGCGCGGAATCAATGTAGGAGCGGCGCCCTCGCCGCGATCAAACGCTTCCGTTCAATCCAGGCTCCAGGGTTCCCGGTACTCGTAGTGCAGCAGATCGTTCGCCGCCTCGTTGTTGGTGATCCGCTCGGCTGAGGCGTCCCACTCGATGCGCGTGCCCGTGGCCATGGCGATATTGGCCAGGTGGGCGAAGCTGGTGGAACGGTGCCCGTCCTCCAGGGTGCACAGCGGCTGTTCGCGGGTCCTGACGCAATCCAGGAAGTTTCGGATCAGGTTGGCTGTGGAGTCTTCCCGGATGGCCAGGTCGCCGTGCGCGGCGTCCCCGCCGACCGCCTTTTCCTCGGGCTCCAGGAGTCGCTCCCAGGTCTGAAACTGACCAGGTTTGACCGGCGAGACGCGATAGCCGTTCTGGTCGGTGACCAGGTTGCCGTGGGTGCCGCCGAACTCGATTTCCCCGCCGGCCACCCCCGTGGCGCCGCAGGCCTCGTAGATGTGGAACTGGGCGAGCATGCCGCTGGCGAACTCGAAGGTGACCTCCATGGTGTCCGGGATGGTCTTGTCGTCGCCGAGCAGCTTGCTGCCGTGGGCGCTGACCGCCACCGGGGCCTGCTCACCCACCATCCAGCGGATCACGTCCATGTAGTGGACGCCCCAGTTGCCCATCTGCGAGGAATAGTCGCTCCACCAGCGGAAGTAATAGGGCGCGATGTTGTATTGATACGGCCGGAAGGCGCGCGGGCCCAGCCACGCATCCCAGTCGAATCCCGGCGGCGGGTCTTCTGGTTCAAGCGCTCCGATGCCGTCGGGGAACATGTTGCTGACGCGGTAGCAGTGGGCCGTGCGCACGTCGCCGATCACGCCGTCGCGGACCCGGTCGGCGAGTTCCCGGTAGACCGACGAGCCGCGGCGGTTCAGTCCGACCGCGACGATCCGGTCCGTGCAGGCCTCGGCCTCGACCATCGTCCGCCCCTCGCGCAGGGTGATGGTCAGCGGCTTCTCGACGTAGATGTCCTTGCCGGCCGCGAGCGCATCGATGGTCTGCAGCGCGTGCCAGTGGTCGGGCGTGGAGATGCACACGGCGTCGATATCGTCCTGTTCGAGCAGTTCGCGGTAGTCGGCGAAACGCTTGGGCGGGGCGCGGAAGGTCTCGCCCATCTTCGGGGCCTTGCCACTGGCGATCCAGCGTTCGTTCACCAGCGAGCGATCCCGCAGCACGTAGGGCTCGTAGACGTCGCACAGCGCAGCCACCTCCACGTCGTCATTGGCCATGAAGCGCTGCATCAATTGCGAGCCGCGGTTGCCGAGCCCGATGAAGCCCACGCGGATGCGGTCGTTGGCGCCCGGCGCCCGGGCGAAGACCGAGGCGTTCAGGGAGCCCAGCCCGGCGGCCAGCCCCGTAGCCGTCATCGTGGAGCGCTTGATGAATTCACGGCGGGTCGTGCCGGCTTTGCCCGTTGACTTGGGGTCCGTTGACTTGGGGTCTTTTGACATGTCTCTGCTCCTCGTCGGCCGGGGGCAGTCGGTACGCAATGTTCCGCGCACCCGGCCGGGTTATTCGTGTTCGAAGCCTTCCCCGTAAATCCTTCCTGCAAGCCAGGCCGGCCAGTTCTTTTCGAAATGGATCTTCTGTGGATCCTCCATCCCGCGCAGTTCGCGCTCACGGATCTCGAATCCATTCTCTTCCAGCGCCAGGACGATTTTCGTCTCCCGGTCCCGGGGCCGTTCCTCGATGAAACGGTAGGCCTCCAGGTCCGCGTTGCGGGCCCGCGGTACTACTGTTCCATCGGGCGAGCACATGGCCCGGGCCCCGCGGCTGCCGCCGCCGTTCT
>JABAHR010023425.1_pt1 | contig 24867 bp, 23 predicted proteins | sample 7062101 | NCBI WGS metagenome assembly JABAHR01 (sample SAMN14534553, study PRJNA622989) | marine sediment metagenome | biome: marine biome [ENVO:00000428]; feature: marine pelagic biome [ENVO:01000023]; material: deep marine sediment [ENVO:00002113] | place: India: Gulf of Kutch | collected...
CACGCGCCCGTAACTGATCTCGCCGGACTCACGGTCGTAGATGCGCGTGCTCTGGCCGATGTAGACACCCATGGAGAGCACCGAGCCTTGCTCGACGATCACGCCCTCGACGACCTCGGAGCGCGCGCCGATGAAGCAGTTGTCCTCGATGATGGTGGGCGCCGCCTGCAGCGGCTCCAGCACGCCGCCGATGCCGACGCCGCCGGACAGGTGGACGTTCTTGCCGATCTGGGCGCAGGAGCCGACCGTGGCCCAGGTGTCCACCATGGTGCCGCTGTCGACATAGGCGCCGATGTTGACATAGGACGGCATCAGCACGGCACCCGATGCGATGAAGGCACCCTTGCGTGCCGTGGCCGGCGGCACCACGCGCACGCCGCCTTCCCGGAACACGCGCGAGTTGGTGTCGGCGTACTTCGACGGCACCTTGTCGTAGTAGTTGGTAAAGCCGCCCTTGATGAACACGTTGTCCTCGATGCGGAATGACAGCAGCACGGCCTTCTTGAGCCAGTCATTGACCACCCACGCGCCGTCCTTTTTCTCGGCCACCCGCGCCACACCGCGGTCGAGCATGTCGATGGCCTCCAGCGTGGCCTCCTTGACATGGGTTTCCACGCTGCGCGGGGTGATGTCGGCGCGGCGTTCAAAGGCTTCCTCGATAGTGGCCTGTATGTCACTCATTGTTGTGCTTCTCCGGGAGATCAGGTGGACAGTCGGATCAAACGGCTATGATAACCGCTGCAGCGCCTGAATACAGGCTTTAATACGCATGGCCGCCTCGATGCAGTCTTCCAGCGGGGCGACCAGTGCCATGCGCACGTGGTTGCTGCCGGGGTTGCCGCTGCCGGTGTCGCGTGACAGGTAGCTGCCCGGCAGCACCGTGACATGTTGCCGCATGCGCAGTTCGCGAGCGAAGTCAGCATCGGCGAGCGGTGTCCGCGGCCACAGGTAGAAGCCGGCATCCGGTGCATGGACGTCAAGCACGGGGGCAAGTATGTCGAGCACGGCGGCGAATTTTGCCTGGTACCGGCGCCGGTTTTCCGCGACATGGTTTTCGTCCTGCCAGGCACGGATGCTGGCTGCCTGCGTGGCCGGCGGCATGGCGCAGCCATGGTAGGTGCGGTAGCGCAGGAAATCCTTCACCAGGGCTGCATCGCCCGCCACGAAGCCGGAGCGCAGGCCGGGCGCATTGGAACGCTTGGACAGGCTGTGGAACACCAGGCAGCGGCGATAGTCATCCCGGCCCATGGCCCGTGCGGCCTGCAGCAGGCCTGCCGGCGGCGTCGCGTCGACGGGGTAGATCTCCGAGTAGCATTCATCCGAGGCGATCACAAAGTCGTGGCGGTCGGCGAGTTCGATCAACTGTTGCAGTTGTTCGACCGGCATGACCGCGCCGCTCGGGTTGCCCGGCGTGCAGACATACACCAGCTGGCAGCGTTGCCAGACCGCTTGCGGCACGGCATCCAGGTCGGGCCGGTAGCCGGTCTCGCGCGTGGTGTTCATGAAATACGGTTCGGCACCGGCCAGCAGGGCGGCGCCTTCGTAGATCTGGTAGAAGGGGTTCGGCATGGCCACCAGCGGCTGCCTGCCGCGGTCGATCACGCACTGGGCAAACGCAAACAGCGCCTCGCGCGTACCGTTGACCGGCAGTACCTGGCTGTCCGGGTCGACGGCGTCGAGGCCGAAGCGCTGTACCAGCCAGCCTGCAATGGCCGTGCGCAGCTGTTCCGTGCCGCGTGTGAGCGGGTAGCGTGACAGGCCATGCAGGTGTTCAATCACGGCCTCGGTGATAAAGCCGGGTGTCGGATGGCGCGGTTCGCCGATGGACAGCGCGATTTCCTGCAGTCCCCGCGGCGGTTCCGCGTCCTCGAACAGTCTGGCCAGTCGTTCGAACGGGTAGGGCTGTAACAGGGACAGGTCGGGGTTCATGGTGAGGTTACTGGTTGCTGTTCGGATGCCGGGCGGGCAGACAGTGTAAATCGCTTGCCATTCCTGTCACCGGAATGAAGTATAAAGGAACCCATGAACCCGTCCAATCCGGAAAACCGCCTGCTGCCGGTGCTCAGCCTGCTGTTTACCGCCACCCTGTGGGGCGTGGTCTGGTACCCGTTGCGCCTGCTGGAAGAGCAGGGCCTGATGGGTGCCTGGAGCGCGCTGGTCAGCTACGGTGCCGCCCTTGCCCTGTTCCTGTGGGTATTCGTACGCGATTTATCGGCGCTCAAGGAGAATGCCCTGCCGCTGCTGCTGATGGGGCTGAGCGCGGGCTGGTGCAACGTGGCATTCATCATGGCGGTGCTGGACGGCAACGTGGTACGCGTACTGCTGCTGTTCTACCTGTCGCCGTTCTGGGCGGTGTGCCTGGGCTGGTTCATGCTCGGCGAGAAACCGGACGCGCGCTCACTGGAAGTGTTTGTCATCGCCGTGACCGGTGCGCTGGTCATGCTGTGGAACGAGGATGTGGGCATGCCCTGGCCAAAAGACCATGCCGACTGGCTGGCGGTGTCCGCCGGCTTCGCCTTTGCGCTGAGCAACGTGTTCGTGCGACGCACGCAGCAGGTCAGTGTACTGCTCAAGTCGGTGAGCAGCTGGAGTGGCAATGTGATCGTGGCGCTGGCCTGGATCGTGGTCAGCGGGGCCGGCGTGCCGGATGTGGCGCTGCCCGTGTTCGGCTGGGCCGTGTTGCTGGGCCTTGCCGGTTTCCTGGTCATGACACTGACCGTTCTGTACGGCGTGACCCGCATGCCGGTGCACCGCTCGGCGGTCATCCTGCTGTTCGAGCTGGTTGCAGGTGCCGTGTCCTCGCAGTTGCTGACCGAGGAAGTGGTGCTGGTGCGCGAGTGGATCGGCGGCAGCATGATCATCCTGGCCGCCTGGCTGGCGGCGCGCATTCATGCAGAGGGCGAGACATGATACGCATCACCCGCATCAACCATGTCAGCGTACTGGTCAGCGATACGCAGCGTGCGCTCGGTTTCTATCACGGCGTACTCGGCCTGCCGGTCAATCATGAGCGACCTGATCTGGGCTATCCCGGCGCCTGGTTGAACGTGGGGCCGGGGCAGATACACCTGCTGGAGCTGCCGTCCCCGGACAGCGGCACGCGTCATCCGCACGGTGGCCGCGACCGCCACTTTGCGCTGGATGTCACGGATCTCGATGCGGTGACCGCCGCGCTTGACGCGGCCGGCTTCGAGTACACCCTGAGCCGTTCCGGGCGCCGGGCGCTGTTCTGCCGCGATCCGGACGGCAACGCGATCGAGCTGGTCGAGGTGTAGCGGGGCCTCCCGGTGAGCATGCTTCGGCGCCGTGCGCAGCGCGGGCTGGCAGCGGGCCTGCGCATGATCCTGGCTGCCCTGCCGCAGACTGGCGCACTGTTACGATAAAAGATTTTGATAACAAGGCGAATCGCCAGCTCCGGCCCGGTAGCCGGGCGCGAAAAAAACAGCTGCTACCGGATTTATCAGCAAATCCTGACATAGATTGTGTTTATGGACAGGTTGCCGGGAATCTGCCATATAACCCTATTTTTACTATAATTAATGCAAACGTGATCCGGTCTGGATAGGAGGTGCGAGATGCAAGTGCAAACAGCAGGCTCCGTGGCCAAGGGTGCTCCCCTCTACGCCCCCTGCCGCAAGCTTTCTTCCGATGCCCCGTTCAGGTGGCTGCGCATGGGCTGGCAGGATTTCCGGCATGCACCCCGGCACAGCCTGGCCTACGGTGCGATATTTGTGATTGCCGGCTGGCTGCTGCTCTATTTTGCCTGGGCCAATGCAAACAATGCCCTGGTGTTCAGCCTGCTGCTGGGCTTCCTGATCATGGGACCCGTGCTGGCGTTTGGCCTTTACGACATCAGTCATCAGCTCGAGCAGGGCCGCGAGCCGGCCTTCCGCCACGAACGCCAGAAGGCCTTCCATGAAATGGGGCACGAGCTCATGTTCGCGATGATGCTTGGCATGATGTTCGTGATCCTGTCGATCGTGATGTCGATGCTGTTCGGTGTCGAGCCGGGTATCGGCGCAGGCAAGGCCTCTTATGCAATCCCGCCGCTGCTGACTTTCGTGCTGTTTGCGGGGCTGGTCTTTTGCACCAGTGCATTCGCACTGCCGATGATCCTGCACCGGGATGCCGATGCCACGACCGCCATTGCGACCAGCATCAATGCTGTGTTGCGCAACAAGCGTGTTGCGCTGGTCTGGGCACTGCTGATCTTCGCCTTGACGGCTATCGGGTTCGCGACCGCGCTGATCGGTCTCGCGTTCATCGTCCCGGTGCTCGGCTACGCCACCTGGCATGCCTATCGTGAGACGGTCATCACGGAGAGATAGACATGGTTTAAGGAAAAAACCGGTTCGATCGTAATGCAAAGACGGCTCCTCCGGGAGCCGTTTTTATGCAGGCCAAAGGCTCTCTGTTGACCGGTTCGGGTACGACGGTACACGCCTGAATCCGGATCCCGGTCCCGGCCTTCACAGGGGCGGGCTGTGCGCAGGAATGACGGGTGGCGTTCGCAATCCGCGTGCCCCGTTTGGCACCGCTTCAGGTGCAGTACAGATCTCAGGAAGGCGGTTGTTGCGCGCCCAGGTAGCGCTCTATCGCCTGTTCCAGGCAGGCAAACTGTTGTTCGTCGCTGAGTGGCCTGTTGTCCATGCCGGTGATGTAGTAGACGTCTTCCGCGCGCGCCCCGAGCGTGGCGATGCGTGCATTCCAGAGGCGGATATTACAGTCGGCAAAGGCGCGCCCGACGCTGGACAGCAGGCCGGGCCGGTCGGCGGTGATCAGTTCCATGATGGTGCGCGGATCGTACTCGTCCTGCTTGAAGCTGATGTGGGTCTTGATGGGGAAGTGCTTGTACTGGCGCGGCGCACGGCGTGTCACCTGCCAGTGATCACTGCTGCCGCCACTGTCGATGGCCGTCTTCAGCGCGTCGCTGATTTCATCCAGGCGCTGTTCATCCTCGACCGGTCTGCCGTTTTCCTCCAGTACGTGGAAGGTGTCGAGAATGTGATTGTCCTCCGTGGTGATGATGCCGGCGTCCAGCACGTTCAGTCCGAGCTGTGCGAGTACCGCGGTGATGCGGCTGAACAGGCGGTCCTGCGAACGTGCATAGATGAAGATCTCCGTNNCCTGTGAACGCGCATAGATGAAGATCTCCGTACCGCCGCGCTCGGTAATCGACTCGACGCTCACGATGCAGCCACTGTCCTCGTCATGGTTCTCCAGCATGCGGGTATGCTCCGCCACCTGCCAGGGCAGGTGGCGCAGGAAATACTCTTCACCCAGCCGGTTCCATAGCGGCTTGTGATCGGCAGTCGTTCCCTCCAGGAACTCGATGGCAGCCTCCTGAACCTTGGTGATGTGCTCGGAGCGTTCCATCGGGTCCTGCAGGCCGCGCTGCAGCGCACGCCGGCTGTTGTAGTAGAGCTGCTTGAGCAGTGCGTCTTTCCAGTTGTTCCAGAGTTCCGGGTTGGTGCCCCGGATATCCGCGACGGTCAGCAGGTACAGGTAATCAAGATGCACCTCGTCACGCACCGCCCCGGCAAAGCGGTTCACGACTACCGGGTCACTGATGTCCTGGCGCTGGGCAGTCGACGACATGAGCAGGTGGTGCTCGACCAGCCAGGTCACCAGGCTGGTGTCGTAGTCACTGAGGTCGTGACGTTTGCAGAATTCGCGGGCATCGACAGCGCCCAGCCCGGAATGATCGCCGCCGCGGCCCTTGGCAATGTCGTGGAACAGGCCCGCGATGTACAACAGCTCCGGCTTCGGGATCATGCCGACTACCTGGCTGCACAACGGGAACTCCCCGGCGAACTTGTCTACCGTGAAACGACGCAGGTTACGCACCACCGTCAGGATGTGTTCGTCGACTGTATAGATATGGAACAGATCATACTGCATCAGGCCGACGACCTGCCCGAAGGCGGGAATATAGGCAGCCAGGACCCCGTACACGTTCATACGCCGCAGTACATGGGTCAGTCCGTGCGGCTGGCGCAGGATTTCCATGAACAGGCTGCGTGCGCGGATGTCATGGCGGAAATCGTCGTCGATCAGGTGCCGGTGCGCGCGGATGGCCCGGACGGTGTCGGCGCGTACGCCCTCCAGTTCCGGGTGTTGCTGCAGCAGCAGGAAAACTTCCAGCAGTGTGATCGGGTTGTACTCGAAGACACCGGTGCTGGTCGCTTCTATATAGCCGCCGCGTGACTGGAAGCGCTTGTTGATGAACACCGGTTCACCGGGGCCGTCAGGGAACAGGATCTCCTCGTGAAACAGCTGCAACAGCATTTCATTGAGCCTGCTGAGTTCCATGATGGTGCGGTAGTACTGCTTCATGAATGCTTCGACGCCCAGGTGGTATTGATCGCCCTGGTAGCCGAACTGCTCGGCAAGGGTGCGCTGGTAGTCGAACAGCAGCCGGTCCTCGCCGCGCCCGGTCAGCATGTGCAGTGCAAAGCGGATTTTCCAGAGTCGTTCACGGCCCTCGACCAGGGTCCGGTATTCGTCACGGGTCAGGAAGTCGCGCTCCACCAGCTGCTCCAGCGAGGCGGTGCCAAAGTGCCTGTTGGTGACCCAGTTGATCATCTGGATGTCGCGCAGGCCGCCCGGGCCTTCCTTGATGTTCGGCTCCAGGTTGTAACCGGTATCGTGGTACTTGCGGTAGCGGGCGCGCTGTTCCCCGATCTTGGCCTCGAAGAAGTCACGGCTCGGCCAGATGTGCGCGGGTCCGATGGCATCCTGCATGCGGGCAAACAGGTCTTCCGATCCGGTCAGCAGCCGCGCTTCCATCAGGTTGGTGACCACGGTGATGTCGGCGAGTGCCTGCTCGACGCAGTCGGCAACCGTGCGCACGCTGTGCCCGACCTCCAGGCCGATGTCCCACAGCAAGGTAAGCAGGCCCTCCAGCCGGCTGTTGTATTGTTCTCCGCCGTCATCCGGCAGCAGTATCAGCAGGTCGATGTCCGAACCCGGCATCAGTTCACTGCGCCCGTAGCCACCCACGGCGGCCAGGGCGAGCGTCCCGGACGCCTCTCCGAGATGCCATTGCCAGACTTGCCGGAGGATATGGTCGACCAGCCAGGAGCGGGCGAGCAGCAGGCTCTGGGTTTTGCTTCCGTCATCGAACCTCGTCCTGATGACGTCACGCCCGGCTTTCAGGCAGGCCTTGCAGGCGGAAATCCTTGCAGCAGCTGTAGCTGCGGCGCCGCCCAGTGGCGAGAGGTCGAACCACTCTGCAAAGTTCTCAGCGGACGGCTGCGCGGTGTGTTGCCCGTTCATGAGCGCGGGGCTGTCAGATATCTTCGCCGGCCAGGCGCGTCAGGACGTCGTGCCCGTCCTCTGTCACCAGAATGGTGTGTTCCCACTGCGCCGACAGGCTGTGATCCTTGGTAACCACCGTCCAGCCGTCGGGCAGCAGGCGGGTGTGCGGTTTGCCGGCGTTCACCATGGGCTCGATGGTGAAGGTCATGCCGGGCTCCAGTGCCATGCCGGTTCCCGGTTTGCCGTAGTGCAGCACCTGCGGGTCTTCGTGGAATTCGCGGCCGATGCCGTGACCGCAGTACTCGCGCACGATGGAACAGTGATTCGCCTCGGCATGTTTCTGGATGGCGTGTCCGATGTCACCGAGCCGCACCCCGGGTTTCACCATCTCGATCCCGATGCGCATGCACTCGTGGCTGATGCGCGCCAGGCGTTCGGCCGCGACCGAGGGGTTGCCGACAAAAAACATCTTGCTGGTATCGCCGTGGTAGCCGTCCTTGATGACCGTGATGTCGATGTTCACGGCATCACCCTTTTTCAGCTTCTTTTCGCCCGGTATGCCATGGCACACGACATGGTTGACCGAGGTGCAGATCGACTTGGGGAAGCCGCGGTAATTGAGCGGGGCAGGGATGGCCTGTTGCTCGTTGACGATGTAGTCGTGACAGATCCGGTCCAGCTCCGCGGTGGTCACGCCGGCCTCTACATACGGGCGGATCATGCGCAGCACCTCGCCCGCCAGCCGGCCTGCCACCCGCATCTTTTCGATCTCTTCCGGCGTCTTGATGGTGACTGGCATCTAACTTCCTGTATCGCTGCGGGTTCTATGGCTGCCCGGGGTCTGCGGCGGATTGCCGAGCACCCGAGTGTATGGTATAAAGGCGGGCTTGTTAAGGGGCCCATTTCGGGCCGCTGGCAAAAATACACACACGTGCCGGCACATGCAGCAGGGTGCCCGGTCGACCGCGCGGTCCGCCGGGTTGCTGTCATGGGGTACGTGGAAGACTAACCCGAAAACCGGAGTAACAGACAATGGCAGACATCACGATGCGCCAGATGCTTGAAGCTGGCGTGCACTTTGGACATCAGACCCGCTACTGGAACCCGAAAATGGCCCCGTACATTTTCGGTGAACGCGGCAAGATCCACATCATCAACCTGGAAAAGACCCTTCCGCTGTTCAACGATGCGATGAATTTCATCAGCAGCATGGTAGCCAATGGCGGAACCGTGCTGTTCGTCGGCACCAAGCGTGCCGCGCAGAAGGCGGTCATGGAAAATGCAATCCGCTGCGGCATGCCGTATGTAAACCACCGCTGGCTCGGCGGCATGCTCACCAACTACAAGACCGTGCGCCAGTCCATCAAGCGGCTCAAGGATCTCGAAACCATGTCGACGGACGGTTCCTTCGACAGGCTCAGCAAGAAGGAAGCGCTGATGCTGCAGCGCGAACTCGACAAGCTCGAGCGCAGCCTGGGCGGTATCAAGGACATGCGCGGCATTCCGGATGCGATGTTCGTCGTCGACGTCGGCTATGAAAAGATAGCCGTCAGCGAGGCCAGGAAGCTGGGTATTCCCGTGGTGGGTATTGTCGATACCAACAACTCCATCGAGGGTGTCGACTACATGGTACCGGGCAACGATGATGCAATCCGGGCCGTGCAGCTGTATGTCGAATCGGCTGCCAGTGCCGTCGATACCGGCAAGCTGAGCGTGGCTGCTGCAGTGGCCGATTCATCGGACGAGTTCGTCGAGCTCGAGGATGAGGCCGCAGCCAAAAAGGCACAGCCACGCAAGAAGCGTGCTTCGAAAAAGGCTGCCAGCAAGGTCACGGTGAAAAAGAAGGCCACTGCCAGGAAGGATAAGGAGGAAAAGGCTGCCGAAGAGGTGCCGGAGATTGTCACGGATCCGGGTGCCGATGCAGACGGCGAGTAACTCACCCGCCCCGATTTGTCAGTATTGAACCGATTATTGCAGAGGAACAGGACATGGCTATTACCGCGGCGCAGGTAAAGGAACTGCGCGAACGAACCGGCGCCGGCATGATGGAGTGCAAGAAGGCACTGGTCGATGCCGATGGCGATATGGATGCAGCAATCGAGGCCCTGCGCAAGGCCGGCATGGCGAAGGCGGACAAGAAGGCCGCGCGTGTCGCTGCAGAGGGCGTGATTGCCATCGAGTTGTCCGACGACAGGAAGACCGCGGCGATGGTCGAGGTCAACTGTGAAACCGACTTTGTCGCCAAGAAAGAGGATTTCCAGGCTTTCGCAGCGGATATCGCAAAGCGCGTTCTCGCAGAGGACCCGGCAGACATCGATGCGCTGCTGGCCATGCCCCTCAGGGATGGCGATGCCACGACCATCGAAGAGACACGCAAGAGCCTGATTGCCACCATTGGCGAGAACATTGCCGTGCGCCGCTTCATCCGCGTGGAGAGCAGCAATCCGCTGGCCTGTTACAGCCACGGTGTACGTATCGGAGTGCTGGTGGACTTCAGCGGCGGCGACGAAACGCTGGGCAAGGACCTGGCCATGCACATTGCCGCGCATGACCCGCGCCCGGTATGCGTGTCCGAGGACCAGGTGCCGGCCGAGATGGTGCAGGGCGAGCGCGAGATCTTCACCGCGCAGGCACGCGAGAGCGGCAAGCCGGACAACATCATCGAGAAGATGATCGAGGGTCGTATCCGCAAGTTCCTGTCCGAGGTCACCTTGCTGGGTCAGTCCTTCGTGAAGGACCCGGACCAGACGGTTGGCAAGCTGCTGGAGGATGCCGGTGCCGCAGTGGCAAGGTTCGAGCGCATGGAACTGGGTGAAGGCATCGAGAAGAAGGTGGAGAACTTTGCCGACGAAGTCATGGCGCAGGTCAAGGGCGGCTGATTGAAGACAGCGACCCTGTGGACCGGATTGCTCACTGAAAAACGGGGTCGCTAGCCGACCCCGTTTTTTTATGGTGTTCGGGATCCTGTTTTATTATGGCAATCCCTGCAAAAAAGTAAGACAATGCCTGCCGTGGCGCCGGGCGCCTCAAGCCGGATATCTAACTGAATATAAAGGGCAATAGACATGTCATACCAGCGGATACTGCTCAAACTCAGCGGCGAGGCGCTGATGGGAGAGGGTTCGCACGGTATCGATCCCGATATCATCCGGCGCATCGCGGGCGAGATCCAGGCCGAGTCTGCCCGGGGCGTTCAGATCGGGCTGGTGATCGGCGGCGGCAATATCCTGCGCGGCGCCGGACTCGCCTCAGACGGCATGAACCGCGTCAGCGGCGACCAGATGGGTATGCTGGCCACGGTCATCAATGCGCTTGCCATGCAGGACGCACTGGAGCAGGCCGGCGCGCGCTGCGTGGTGATGTCGGCACTTGCCATGAACCAGGTGTGCGAGACCTACACGGCCAGGCAGGCGATTGCCCACCTCGAGGCAGGCCGCGTGGTGATCTTTGCCGCGGGTACCGGGAACCCCTTCTTCACGACCGACTCCGCAGCCAGCCTGCGCGCGATCGAAATCGGCGCCGATCTCATGCTGAAGGCCACCAAGGTGAACGGGGTGTATTCCGCGGACCCGGTCAGCAACCCGGATGCCACGCTGTATCAGCGTATCAGTTACGCGCAGGCGCTGGAGCAGAAGCTCGGCGTGATGGATGCCACGGCGCTGGTGCTGTGCAGTGAACACGACATGCCGCTGCGCGTATTCAATGTTTTTGAGCATGGCCACCTGGGCAGGATCATAGCCGGTGATGACATCGGCACACTGGTCGAATAACAAGAGGTACATCATGATCGAGGAAATTGTGCAGGACGCCGGCGTGCGCATGAAAAAAAGTATCGAATCGCTGAAGCAGTCGCTCAGCAAGGTGCGCACCGGCAGAGCGCATCCCAGCCTGCTGGATCACCTGCGCGTCGATTACTACGGGTCGGAGGTGCCGATTTCCCAGGTTGCCAATATCGGTGTCGAGGATGCGCGCACGCTCACGGTGACACCGTGGGAGAAACAGATGGTGCAGGTGGTGGAGAAGGCCATCATGTCATCCGACCTGGGGCTGAACCCGGCCACTGCCGGCACCGTGATCCGTATCCCCATGCCGCCGCTCACCGAGGAGACGCGCCGCGACCTGGTCAAGGTGGTACGCCATGAGGGCGAGTCGGCCAAGGTCGCGATACGCAACATTCGGCGTGATGCCAACAGCGACTTCAAGGAACTGCTCAAGGAAAAGGAGATATCCGAGGACGAGGAACGCAAGGCGGAGGAGCAGATCCAGAAGCTGACCGACCAGCACGTGGCCGAGGTAGACAAGGTGCTGGATGTCAAGGAACAGGAGCTGATGGCGATCTAGCCGGCAGGGCAGCAGGCGGAAACGTTCAGGCAGGTTCGAACCGATGTCCCAGGATAACAAGGCAGAGAGTCATCCGCGTCACATTGCCATCATCATGGATGGCAACGGGCGCTGGGCGCGCGCACGCATGCTGCCGCGGGCCATCGGTCACCGCGAGGGAGTCAAGTCGGTGCGCCGGGTGGTGGAGGGGTGTATCGATCGCGGTATAGAGGCGCTCACGCTGTTTGCCTTCAGCAGTGAAAACTGGCGCCGCCCGAGCGAAGAGGTCAGCCTGATCATGGACCTGTTCGTCAGCACGCTCAAGAAAGAAGTCGACGCGCTGGATCGCAACAACGTCCGGCTGCGCTTTATCGGCGAACGCAGTGCGTTCTCGGAAAACCTGCTCCGGCTGATCAGTGAGTCGGAGCAGCAAACCGCCGGTAACGACGGGCTCGAGCTGGTGATCGCCGCCAATTACGGCGGGCAGTGGGACATTACCCAGGCCTGCCGCGTCCTCGCGCAGCGTGTCGCCGATGGTGCACTGGCAGTCGGGGATATTACCTCCGCGGCCATTGCCGGCGCCCTGTCGGTACCGGACCTGCCGATGCCGGACCTGTTCATCCGCACCGGCGGGGAGCGCCGCATCAGCAATTTCCTGCTCTGGCAGCTGGCCTACACGGAGCTTTATTTCACCGACCTGCTGTGGCCGGAATTCGATGCCGGTGAGCTCGACATGGCGCTGCTCTGGTATGCGAACCGCCAGCGCCGCTTTGGCCGCACCGGCGAACAGGTGGAGCAGCTCAAGGGTGCTTAAAACCCGGCTGATCACGGCGGCCATCCTCGTGCCGCTGGTCGTGTACGGTGTACTCAGGCTGCCGACGTCCGCGTTTGCGCTGCTACTGGGCGCGGTGCTGGTTGCCGGCAGCTGGGAATGGAGCCGCCTGGTGCCGTTGCAGGGGCGGTTGATGCGGCTGGTGTACTGCAGCGCGGTTGCCGTGGTGCTGTGGCTGGCCTGGCTGGCCGGTCCGCTGCGGATCATCATCCCGCTGCTGGTTGCCGCGTGTGCCTGGTGGATGTTTGCGCTTTACTGGATCAGTCATCCACAGTTCTGCAGAAGCGGTGCAGCCGGCTGCAAGGGCCTCAAGCTGCTGGCCGGTCTGCTGGTCTGTGTGCCGCCGTGGGCCGCGCTGGTCGTACTGCACCTGCACGGGGAAGACGGCCCGCTGCTGACGCTCATGCTGCTGGTCATGGTATGGCTGGCGGACAGCGGTGCGTACTTTGCCGGCCGGCAGTGGGGGCGCCACAAGCTGGCGCCGCTGGTCAGCCCGGGCAAGACGCGCGAAGGGGTCTATGGCGGACTGGCGGCAAGCCTGCTGTTTGCCGGAGGGGCCGGCTGGTATCTCAGTCACTCAGTGTCCTGGACGGCGACGTTCCTCGCGGTTGCGCTGCTCGCCATGCTGTTTTCCGTGGTCGGCGATTTGCTGGAAAGCCTGATGAAGCGACAGACCGACATCAAGGACAGTGGCAGCATCATTCCGGGGCACGGCGGTATCTTTGACCGTGTCGACAGCCTGGTGGCGGCTGCGCCGGTGTTCCTGAGCGGTTTTCTCTGGCTGGAGCTGTAATGGCGGATAGCGCGACACGGTCAGGCATCACGATTCTGGGCTCCACCGGCTCGATCGGCGTGAACACGCTGGACGTGATTGCGCAGCACCCCGACCGCTACCGGGTTGCCGCGCTCACGGCAAACTCGAGCGTGGACAAGCTGGCAGAACAGTGTGCGCGTTTCCGTCCGGACTATGCCGTCATGGTGGATGCCGCCGCGGCCGAACGGCTGGCGGCGCGGCTCAGGCAGCAGGCCCCGGATACCGAGGTGCTGTGCGGGATCGACGGGCTGGTCAGCGTGGCGGGGCTGGACGGCGTGGACCACGTGATGGCTGCCATTGTCGGGGCGGCCGGCCTGCTGCCGACGCTGGAGGCGGCCAACCGGGGCAAGCGCGTACTGCTGGCCAACAAGGAATCACTGGTGATGTCCGGTGAACTGTTCATGAACGCGGTACGCGGGCACGGTGCGACCCTGCTGCCGATCGACAGCGAACACAATGCCATCCTGCAATGCCTGCCGGATGCCTATATCGCGGGCCGGACACCGGCCGGCGTGCGCCGTATCCTGCTGACCGCCTCCGGCGGCCCGTTCCGGACACTGCCGCCGGCCCAGCTGGCCGCAGTAACACCGGAGCAGGCCTGCGCGCACCCGAACTGGGTCATGGGCCGCAAGATCTCGGTCGAGATCGACTCGGCGACGCTGATGAACAAGGGGCTGGAGGTGATCGAGGCCAGCTGGCTGTTCGGGCTGACGCGGGAGCGCATCGAGGTGGTGCTGCATCCGCAGTCGGTGGTGCATTCGCTGGTGGAGTATGTCGATGGCTCTGTGCTGGCGCAGCTCGGCAACCCCGACATGCGCATCCCGATCAGTCACGCGCTGGGCTGGCCGGAACGCATCGAATCGGGCGCAGACAGTCTCGACCTGATGGCGGTGCGCTCGTTGCAGTTCGAACCGGCCGACAGCGGGCGTTACCCGTGCCTGGCGCTCGCCTACGAGGCATTGCGGGCCGGCGGGACAGCGCCCGCGGTACTGAACGCGGCCAACGAGGTTGCGGTACAGGCTTTCCTGGAACGGCGCATCCCGTTTACCTCGATTACCGGGGTCATCGAGCAGACGCTTGCGGGCGTCACGTCCGGCAAGGCCGCTGCACTGGAGGACATCCTGGCGGTCGATACGCTGGCACGAACACATGCGGCTGAACTCATTGCATCGGACAGGGTCACACTAGCGCGATGAACGGTGTGCTCTCCTCACTGGCAGCATTCATTGTTGCCATCGGCGTCCTGGTAACCGTACACGAGTTTGGCCACTTCTGGGTGGCGCGTCGCCTCGGGGTCAAGGTGCTGCGCTTTTCCATCGGCTTCGGCAAACCGCTCTGGAAGCGCAGCTTCGGTGCCGACAATACCGAGCTGGTGGTGGCGGCCCTGCCGCTCGGCGGATATGTCAAGATGCTGGATGAGCGCGAGGGAGAGGTCCCCGCGCACGAACTGGAACGCGCCTTCAACCGCAAGCCGGTCGCAACCCGCATCTCCGTGGTTGTTGCCGGCCCGCTGTTCAATTTCCTGTTTGCCATTGCCGCCTACTGGCTGATGTTCGTTGCCGGTATTCCCGGCCTGCGGCCCGTGGTCGGTGACGTGATATCGGGATCCCTGGCGGAACAGGCCGGTATCCGAAGCGGTGACGAGATTGTCAGCATCCGCGGCGCGGCCACACCGACCTGGGAAAGTGCCATGATGGCGCTGCTGGATGCCGGCCTGGCCGAACAGGATGCGGTGGCTGTCACGGTGCGTGACAGCGCGGGCAGCGAACGCCACCTGCTGGCGCCGCTGGGAGAGGAGGCCGCGCTGCTTGAAAAGGGTGGCGTACTGGAGAATTTCGGCCTCGCACCGTGGCAGTTGCCCGCGGTTATCGATGAACTGGTCGAGGGCAAGGCGGCGCAGCGGGACGGCCTGCTGCCCGGCGACCACATCGTGCGCGCCGACGGCGAGAAGATCCGCGGCTGGAGTCACTGGGTCGACTACGTGCGCTCACGACCGGGTCAAGCGATCCAGGTGGAGGTGTTGCGCGGCGGGGTGCCGGCCGCTATGCAGCTCACGCCGGAAGCGGTCAGCGGCAACGGGGGCCGGCACGGGTATATCGGGGCTTCCGTGCGACTTCCGGCCGACGGACAGCATGATACAATGCGCGTCGTTGTGCACCACGGTCTGCTGGGCGCCGTGCCGGCCGCCCTGCAGAAAACGTGGGAAGTCACCAACCTGACGCTGCGCACGTTATGGAAGATGGTGACTGGCAAGGCATCGGTGGAGAACCTGAGCGGGCCGATCAGTATCGCACGCTATGCGGGCGAGTCTGCGGCTGTCGGGTTGACCACTTTCCTGGCATTCCTGGGGATTGTCAGTGTCAGTCTCGGCGTGCTGAACCTGTTACCCATACCGATCCTGGACGGCGGGCACCTTTTGTATTACCTGGTGGAAATCGGGAAGGGCAGTCCGGTATCCGAGTCGGTGCAGCTGCTCGGGCAGAAGATCGGGGTTCTGCTGTTGCTGCTGCTGATGTCGGTGGCGCTTTATAACGATTTGACAAGGCTGTTTGAATAACCAACAAACATGGGCCAGCAAGTGAGCAAACTGTTGCGGGTGTTGCTGTTGTTGTTCTTCCTGGATGGAAGTGCGCACGCGTTCGAACCCTTCATCGTGAAAGACATTCGCGTGGAGGGGCTGCAGCGCATATCTGCCGGCACGGTTTTCAATTACCTGCCGGTCAAGATCAGACAGACCATGGATGTCGACACTTCGGTCGAGGCGGTCACGGCACTGTTCAGGACAGGCTTCTTCGACGATGTCTACCTGGAGCGGGACGGCGACGAGCTGGTCGTCTATGTCAGGGAGCGCGCCGCGATCAGCAGTATCAAGCTGGAGGGCAACCAGGACCTGGCCACCGAGGAACTGCTTGACGGGCTCAAGCAGATCGGGCTTGCCGAAGGCCGGGTCTTTGACCGTTCCCTGCTGGAAAAGGTGGAGCAGGAGCTGAGGCGCCAGTATTTCAGTCGCGGCAAGTACTCGGTTCGCATCAAGACCACGATCACCCCGCTGGAGCGCAACCGGGTCGGCATCCTCATCGATATCTCCGAGGGCAAGGTGGCGCGCATCAAGCAGATCAGCCTGATCGGCAACCATACCTTCAGTGACAAGGAACTGCTGGACGAGTTCTCGCTGACCACGCCGTCTTTCTTTTCCGCCTTTACCAAGAGTGACCAGTACTCCAAGCAGACGCTGTCTGCCGACCTGGAAGTGCTGCGCACCTGGTATCTCGATCGCGGTTACCTGAACTTCGCGATCAATTCCACGCAGGTATCCATCACGCCGGACAAGAGAGACATCTATATCACCATCAATATCACCGAAGGTGACCAGTACAAAATCAAGCACGTCACGCTGTCCGGCGAGCTGGTGGTCCCGCCGGAGGAGATTTTCCCGCTGATCAATATCAATCCCGGTGACGTCTTCTCGCGCAAGCGCGTGACCGAATCGGTTGACCGCGTCAGTTCCCTGCTGGGCAACCAGGGTTACGCGTTCGCCAACGTCAATACCGTTCCCGAGCTGGACGAGGAGAACAGGGAGGTTTCGCTTGGCTTCTTCGTCGATCCCGGCAAGCGTGTCTACGTGCGCAGGATCAACATGTCAGGCAACACCTCCACCCGGGACGAGGTACTGCGCCGCGAGATGCGCCAGATGGAAGGCGGCTGGTACTCGGCGGAGAAGGTGGAACGCTCGCGCACCCGCCTCAACAGGCTGGGGTTCTTCGAAACGGTAAACGTGGAGACACCCTCGGTGCCGGGTACTACCGACCAGCTCGATGTCAACTATTCTGTCGTGGAGACATCTTCCGGCAGCGTCAGTGCCGGTGTCGGTTTCTCGCAGAGTTCCGGGTTCCTGTTCAACGCCAGCGTCCAGCAGAACAACTTCCTCGGCAGCGGCAAGCGCGTGAGCTTTACTTTCGACAACAGCCGGGTCAACAGCGTCTACAGCTTCTCCTATGTCAATCCGTACTGGACGATTGACGGTGTGAGCCGGGGATTCGGGGCCTATTTCCGCGAAACCGATGCCAGCGAGGCAAACCTGGCCGACTACACCACCGATTCGCGCGGCCTGGATATGAACTTCGGTGTTCCCATCAACGAGTTCGACACCATCCGGTTCAGTATCGGGTACAAGGGCCTGGACCTGTTTTCCACCACCTTTTCGCCGCAGGAAGTCACCGATTTCGAGGACACCCATGGCAACAGCTTCGGTGACCTGGTGCTGACCTCGAGCTGGCGCCGCGATTCACGTAACAGTTTCATGTTCCCGACCGAGGGTGGCCTGCAGTCAATCGCCCTGGAGGCCACCCTGCCGGGTTCGGGCCTGGAATACTACAAGCTGGATTACCAGCAGCAGCAGTTCCTGCCGCTGACCCGCAATCTCACGCTCGGCCTGAAAGGGCGCCTGGCCTATGGCGACGGCTACGGCGATTTTGATGACCTGCCGTTCTTCGAGAACTTCTTCGCCGGCGGCATCCGCTCGGTGCGCGGGTTTGATGACAATACCCTGGGGCCGAGGGACTCCAACAACAACCCGATCGGCGGCTCGTTCCTGACGGTATTCAATGTCGAGGTGCTGTTCCCGGTACCCTTCATGGAGGACAGCAAGAGCACGCGGCTGAGCGCGTTCCTCGATATAGGCAATGTCTACGAGAATTTTGATGCCTTCGATGCGGGGGATTTGAGGTATTCTGTCGGTCTCGCGGGCCTGTGGACCTCGCCGCTGGGGCCGATTTCACTGAGTTTCGGCTTCCCGCTGAACTCGCAGGACGATGATGAAGAGCAGAAATTCCAGTTCGCGGTGGGGAGCTTTTTCTGATGGTTATGAAGACTTCACGGAGAGTTGATGTGAAAAACTGTAAACAGGTTGTATTGGGTGTCGTATTCGTGGCGGCAGCGGCGCTGTTCTCCGGTACGGCGGCGGCTGAACTGAAGATCGGTTTTGTTGATCTCGCCAAGCTCAGCGAGAACGCACCGCAGATCCTCGAGGCGCAGAGCAAGATCGATGCCGAGTTCTCGTCCCGCGAGAAGGAACTGATCGAGCTGCAGCGCAAGCTCGCGAAGATGGAAGAGTCGCTGGCGACCGATGGCGCGGTGATGAGCGAGTCCGAGCGCAGTAACAAGGAACGTGAAATACTCAGCAAGCGGCGTGAGCTGAAGCGTTCACAGGACGAGTTTCGTGATGACCTGAATATCCGCAAGAACGAGATGCTCAGGGATGTAAACAAGAAGATCGGCAACGTCATCGAGGCATTCGCAAAGAGCGAGAAGTTTGACCTGATCCTGGCGCAGGGCGTGATGTATGCCGGCGACAGGGTGGATATCACGGATCGCATCCTCAAGAAACTGGCGGAATAGCTATCGTCCAGCGGGCGCGGAAACCGAGGTGACGTAATGGGTATCACCCTGGGTTCACTGGCAGAGCAGCTCGGCTCGGAACTGCACCGGGGCGATCCGGACTGCCGGATTGAATCCGTCGCCACGCTTCAGCATGCCGCCGCCGGTGACCTCAGCTTTCTTGCCAACAAGGCGTACCGCAAGTACCTGGCCGGGACGCATGCCTCGGCCGTGATCCTGGCACCGGAATACGCCGGGGAATGCCCGGTTGCGGTGCTGGTGTCCGAGAATCCGTATGCGGCCTATGCGCGCGCGGCAGCGCTGATTGCGCCGCCCCCAGCGCGACAGCAGGGCATACATGCCACGGCCAGCGTGGCCGCTGACTGTACGGTGGACGCAACGGCCTGGATCGGCCCGCACTGTATCGTGGAACCCGGCGCCGTCATCCATGCCGGCGTGCAGATCGCCGGTGGCTGTTTTATCGGCGCCGGCAGCGTGATCGGCGCGCAGAGCCGGCTCTCTGCCAACGTGGTGGTCTGCCACGGCGTGCAGATCGGCGAGCGGGTGAACATCAACCCCGGTGCGGTGATCGGCAGCGACGGCTTCGGACTTGCCAGCGAGCAGGGTCGCTGGTTGAATGTACCCCAGCTGGGCAGCGTGCGCATCGGCAATGATGTCGATATCGGTGCCAATACCACCATCGACCGGGGGGCGCTGGACGATACCGTGCTGGAAGACGGTGTCCGGCTCGATAACCAGATCCAGGTTGCACACAATGTATATATCGGCGCACACACCGCGATTGCGGGCTGCGTGGGTATTTCCGGGAGCGCCAGGATCGGCAGGCACTGCATGATCGGGGGAGGTGCCGGCATCGTCGGTCACCTGGAGATCGCGGATCATGTGGTCGTTACCGGCATGACCATGGTGACCAAGTCGATCACCCGGCCCGGCGTCTATTCCTCGGGCGTGCCGGCACAGGACAACGAGAGCTGGAACCGCAACTATGCGCGCATCCGTCAGCTGGACAGGATCGCGCGCAAGGTGAATGCGCTCGAGAAGCGGCTGGGGGATGGTTCCGGCACGAAGAAATAGCCGGCAGCTGCGCGGCCGGATGCGTCAAGCAGCCGGGTACGACAACAAATACCCTTGACAAAACAGAACCACCGGACCTGATAACATGGATATCAACGACATACTTCAGCACCTGCCGCACCGCTACCCGTTCCTGCTGATCGACCGGGTCACCGAATTCAATCCGGGCGAGTCGCTGACGGGCTACAAGAACGTGACCTACAACGAACCGTTCTTCCAGGGACATTTTCCGGAGCGGCCCATCATGCCCGGTGTGATGATCCTGGAGGCAATGGCGCAGACCACCGGCCTGCTGGCCTTCAAGACGGTCGAGCGCGGTGCGCGCCGCGAGAGCCTGTATTTCCTGGTCGGCATGGACAATGTACGCTTCAAGAAGCCGGTCGAGCCCGGCGACCGGCTGGTGCTGACCGCCAGGGTGGTGCGTACGAAGCGCGGTATCTGGGTATTCGACTGCAAGGCCAGTGTTGATGGCAGCACCGTTGCGGCTGCCCAGATCATGTGTACCGAGCAGGATTTGAAGCGTTGATCGATCCGCGCGCGGTCATCGATCCGACTGCCGAACTGGCCCCCGATGCAAGCGTGGGGCCGTTCGCGGTGATCGGCGCCGGGGTGAGCATAGGGGCCCGTACCCGCATCGGACCGCATGCTGTGATCAACGGCCCGACACGTATCGGCGAGGACAACCATATCTTCCAGTTTGCCTCGGTCGGTGACGCCCCGCAGGACAAGAAATATGCCGGCGAACCGACCCGCCTGGAGATCGGTGACCGCAATACCATACGGGAATTCGTGACCATCAACCGCGGCACTGTCCAGGACGCCGGTATCACCCGTGTCGGTGACGACAACTGGATCATGGCCTATGTCCACATTGCCCACGACTGCCAGGTCGGCAACCAGACCATCCTCGCCAACAATGCCTCGCTGGCCGGGCATGTCCGCATCGGGGACTACGCGATCCTGGGCGGTTTTACCCTGATTCACCAGTTCTGCGCGGTCGGGGCGCATGCGCTGACCGCCTTTGGCAGTGGCATCAGCATGGACGTGCCCCCCTATGTCACGGTCGGCGGCAGCCCGGCGCGTCCCCACGGCATGAACATGGAGGGCCTGCGGCGGCGCGGGTTTTCCGAGCAGGCGCGCCGTACCCTCAAACAGGCCTACAAGCTGCTGTACCGGGAAAACCTGTCCCTGCAGGAAGCGATTGCCAGGCTCGGCGCGCTGGCCGGCGACTGCCCCGAGGTTGAGGTACTGGTCCGTTTCCTGGAACAGCAGACACGCGGCATCGTGCGCTGATGATGCCGTATTCCCTGCACGTGACCGGTGTAACGGCATGAGCGGGCATTCGGGGCCACTGCGAATCGGGATCATTGCCGGGGAGGCCTCCGGTGACAACCTCGCCGCCGGCCTGATCCAGGCCGTGCGCGAGCTGGCCCCCGACGTCGTGTTCGAGGGAGTCGCCGGCCCGCGCATGCTGGCGGCCGGTTGCACCGGCCTGTACCCGATGGAACGGCTCTCCGTCATGGGACTGACCGAGGTGATCCGCCACCTGCCCGGACTGCTGCTCATGCGCCGGGCCCTGCGCAGGCACTTCCTGCGTAATCCGCCGGATCTGTTCATCGGTGTCGATGCCCCGGACTTCAATCTCGCACTGGAGCGCTCGCTCAGAAGGCGCGGTATCCGCACGCTGCACTATGTCAGCCCGTCGGTCTGGGCATGGCGCCGCTACCGGGTGCGCAAGATCGCCAGCAGTGTCGACTGCATGCTCACGCTGTTCCCCTTCGAGGAGCGCTTCTACCGGGAGCACGAGGTAGCGGCGGTCTTTGTCGGCCACCCGCTGGCCGACCTGATTGCCGAGCAGGTTGACCAGGGCGCTGCACGCAAACACCTCGATATCAGCCACGCTGGTCCCCTGGTTGCCCTGTTGCCCGGCAGCCGGGTCAGTGAGGTCAGGCGGCTGGCCGTGCCGTTCCTGCAGGCCGCGGCCTGGTGCCATGAACGCCGCGGCGACCTGCATTTCATCGTGCCGCTGGCAAACGATGCCTGCCGTGCCGCCTTCGACGCGGCGTATGCGTCGCTGGATACCGAACTGCCGCTGACCCGGCTCGCGGGGCAGGGACTGGAGGCGATGGCGGCTGCCGATGCAGTACTGCTGGCCTCGGGAACGGCAACCCTGGAGTGCATGCTGCTCAAGCGCCCGATGGTCGTGGCCTACCGGCTTTCCGCGCTGACCTACCGGCTTGCGCGCATGCTGGTGAAAACACCGTTTTACTCGCTGCCCAACCTGCTGTCCGGAAAAGCGCTGGTCAGGGAACTGACCCAGCACGAAGTCACTGCCGGGAACCTGGGCCGCGCGTTGCTGGAGTTGCTGGAGAATCCGCTGCAGGCTGCGGAACTGGCGCGCGAGTTCGCCTCCATACACAGGCAGCTGCGCCGTGACGCGAACCGGTCTGCGGCGCAGGCCGTGTTACGGCTGGCCGGGAGGAGTCAGTGATGGAACCGGAATGGGAAATGCCGCCGGGGCGGGTTGCCGGTGTTGACGAGGCCGGTCGCGGGCCACTTGCCGGGCCGGTGATCGCCGCCGCCGTGATCCTCGATCCCGGGCGGCCGGTCAACGGGCTGCGCGACTCCAAGAAACTGTCGGCCGGGCGCAGGGAAGCGCTGTATGAAGAGATCACCGGCAGCGCGCTGGCCTGGGCGGTCGGCCGCGCCGAGGCGGCGGAAATCGACCGCATCAATATCCTGCAGGCCACCCTGCTGGCCATGCAGCGCGCCATCGAGGCGCTGCAGCCTGCCGCGCAACATGCGCTGATCGACGGCAACCGCTGTCCGCGGCTCGCAATCCCGGCGCAGGCGATCGTCAGGGGCGACAGCCGGGTGGCGGCCATCAGCGCCGCTTCCATTATTGCCAAGGTGACCCGTGACCGGGAGATGGTTGAGCTGGACCTGCAATATCCCGGCTACGGACTGGCCCGGCACAAGGGTTATCCCAGCAAGGCGCATATGGAGGCACTGGAGATGCTTGGCGTCACGCCACAGCACCGCCGCTCCTATGCACCGGTCAGGCGTATCGCCGAGCGTGATGGTTCCTGAATTCAGCGACGGGTTGCAGCACTGCGGATTCACCCTGCTCTGCATACAGGGTGACCCGGTTGCGTCCGTTCTCTTTGCTTAGATAGAGCGCCTCGTCGGCCCTGTCGAGCACCCTGGACGGGTCGTCGACGCATTCCGGGAAGCCGGCAATGCCGATGCTGACGGTCGTCGTCAGCAGCTTTCCGTCCGCCTCGAACGTCATGCGCGCAATCGCCGAACGGATACGCTCCGCAACCAGGCGCGCCTGTTCCCTGCTGGTATGCGTCAGCAGCAGCACGAATTCATCGCCTCCGAAGCGGGCCACGATGTCACTGGCGCGCACGCTGCTTTTCAGCGTGTCGGATACTGACTGGATCATGCGGCTGCCGGTGGCGTGCCCGTATTCGTCGTTGATGGCCTTCAGGCCGTCGACATCCACCATCAGAATGCTGAATGTCTCCCGGTAACGCGCGGCACCGGCCACTTCCTTGTCCAGCAGCAGGTTGAATGCGCGCATGTTGAGCAGTCCCGTCAGCTCGTCCGTCTGCGAGAGCAGGGTTATCTTGTTCTTGGCGGACAGGATGTCGGAGGCCAGCAGCGATGTGACATAGGCGACCAGCAGGAACGGGGAGAAGCGCGCCATCAGCATGGTGAACGTTTCCGCTGAAAAGATATCCACCGAGTAATAACTGAATCCCATGTACAGGTAGCAGCAGGCGATCAGGACCACTTCCAGCAGCGTCATGACCTTGCCAAGCGTGATCGCGCAGGCAATGATCACCAGCAGGTAGAGATTGAGCAGGGGGCTTTCCGTGTAGCCGGTATTCCAGAGGATCGCGGTTATGAATCCGGTCATCACCCAGGTCTCGATGGCCAGCTTCATGCGGGTTTCCCGGAAACGGAACTTCGAATAGCGGGACAGCAGGATGAACAGGGAATACGCAACCATCGTGACGATGATGCCGTCGCTGTTATCAAGCGGTCCGGTGGGGATGAAGAAATACAGCAGCACCAGGATCAGCAGGAACCACTGCAGTTCCGCCATGCTGCGGGCAAAACCGTGCAGTTCCTGTGTTTCGAGTTCGTGTTTCAGTTGTTTCAGCATGACAGCAGGCCCGCCCGCGCAGGCAACTATTGTTATTGCTGTATCGGCGGGCAGCGCCCAAAACTGAATGTTGCGTGCCCCCGGCAGGCCGCTCCGCGCGGGCCCCTGGCCGGCCGGCCTGTGGATATAAAATTAAATTAATAAACAATAACATATAATATTTATCTCATGTCCCGTGGAAACAGGTGGTGCGGCTTGCAACCGGACCCTGAAAATCGGACACTTCCTGCAAATGTCAGCCACCTTCGTCCATCTCCACGTCCACACCGAATACTCACTGGTCAACGGCACGGTCCGCATCAAGTCGCTGGTAAAAAACGTGGCCGATGCCGGCATGCCGGCGGTGGCCGTGACAGACCAGTGCAACCTGTTCGCGATGGTGAAGTTTTACCGTGCCGCCATGGCGCGCGGTGTCAAGCCGATCATCGGTGTCGACGTCTGGGTGGCCGAGCCCGGTGAAAACAGCACGCCTTCACGCCTGGTGCTGCTGTGCAAGTCGCGCACCGGGTATCTCAACCTGACCCGTCTCGTTTCGCGTGCCTACACGGAAGGCCAGCACCGCGGGCTGCCCATGCTGGAGCCGGAATGGTTTGCGGGCTGCACGGACGGGCTGATCGCGCTGTCGGGCGGTACGGCCGGCGCTGTCGGGCGTGCGCTGCTGGCCGGCAATCAGGAACAGGCCGGCCGGCTGCTGGATGCCTGGCAACAGCTGTTTCCCGACAGTTTTTACCTGGAGCTGCAGCGCACCGGGCGCCCCGGCGAGCAGGATTACCTGCACCGGGCGGTGGAACTGGCGGCATGCAGGGATGTGCCGGTGGTGGCGACCAACGATGTCCACTTCCTGAGGCCGGGTGATTTCATCGCCCACGAGGCGCGCGTGTGCATCAACGAGGGGCGCACCCTGGATGATTCGCGTCGCAGCAGGGCGTTCAGCGATCAGCAGTACCTGCGTACGGCGCAGGAGATGCAGGAGCTGTTCAGCGATATCCCGGAGGC
>JABAHR010001188.1_pt1 | contig 24860 bp, 19 predicted proteins | sample 7062101 | NCBI WGS metagenome assembly JABAHR01 (sample SAMN14534553, study PRJNA622989) | marine sediment metagenome | biome: marine biome [ENVO:00000428]; feature: marine pelagic biome [ENVO:01000023]; material: deep marine sediment [ENVO:00002113] | place: India: Gulf of Kutch | collected...
CCGGGCCGATGCCGAAATAGGCGACGTCGAGCTGCCCGGCCAGCAGCGCCTGCACCATCGCCGGGCCGTTCTGGAACTGCACGAGGTCGGGCTCGATGCCGGCCTCGTCCATCCAGCCTTCCTCGAGCGTGACGAAGAGTTGCGAGATCGGCAGGATCGGCATGTAGCCGATCTCAAGCTCGACCTTTTCCTGGGCCTGCGCGGCGGGCGTGGCGAAGCCGGCCATGACGGCCAGCGCCATTGCAAGAAGCTTTTTCATGGGTCGAATCTCCTTCGCGGTCGCGCGCAATATAGGGCGAACGTTCCGGCATCCGACAGAACCCTTTGCAAGATAGGGATATTGTACTGTTTCGTGATCGTTAGTCGGGAAATTTTCCCGAATTGTGGTTGTGGTGAACATGCATGTTCGCGCTGGCGGCAAAACCCGGAATATCCGCCGGGCACCGCGGGCTACCTGCGCCGGTACCAGATCGACCGCGGGCCTTCCATCGGGTCGTCGATCAGGCGCGAGACCGTGTCGAAGCGCAGCGTTGCCCGGCGGCCGGTGTCGTAGGCCGGCCAGCCGGGGTCGCCGGAGGTCGCGAAATCGACCCAGGCGCGATGCATGACGCGGGCCAGCTCCTGCGGGGGGGCGGCGCCGTGCGTGGCCCGGGTCTGCCGCCCCAGCGTGTCGAAGACGAAGGGGATCTCGATCGAATGACCGGCGCCGAAACGGGGCGCGCGCCAGTCGAATTCGTACATCCAGGTGCCGCCGGTGGCGCCGTGGACCTGCTCATGCGCCTCGGCGAGGTTGACCGCCGGGATGCGCCAGTACCAGTCGGTCTGCAGCGCCGAGAGCATCTCGCCGGGGCTGGCCCAGGGGTGCAGGTCGCGATAGGCGGCAAGGCCGGTGTCGGGCGGCAGGCCATACGCCGCCGCCTGCGCCGCGACCGCCTGCGGCGTGATCTTGTCCATCGCCCCGGCGGCGACGAGGAACAGCCGCGTCTCCTGCGTGTTCGAGCCGACCATCAGGTCGATCCCCGCGCCGTCGCCCGCGCGCACCCGGTCGAGCGGCAGCCCCGGCAGGGTGTCGCCGTCGATCGCCGGCTGCCAGGGCAGCCCGGTGAGCGCGACCTCGCCCCAGAACGCGGGGTCGGCGCCGGACTCCATCTCGGCGCGCAACGCGCCTTGCGCCTGCAGCAGCGCCTCGACCGGCTGCGCGGCGATCCGGGCGCGGTCGGGGGGCACGCCCATGATCTGGGCCAGCCGTCGGCCGATGCGGGCCGCGGTCTGGGGGCTGCTGGCGTGCTGGCCGCCGCCGCTCTGCACGATGGCGCGGCGGAAGAGGCCCTCGGCGCGGGGCATGGCGAGCAGCGTGGCGATGCTCAGCGCGCCGGCGGACTCGCCGAAGACGGTGACGTTGTCCGGATCGCCGCCGAAGCCCGCGATGTTGTCGCGGACCCATTCCAGCGCGGCGATCTGGTCCAGCAGGCCCAGATTGGCGAGGCCGTCATCGAGGAACAGGAACCCTTCGGCGCCGACCCGGTAGTTGATGGTGACGCAGACCACCCCGTCGCGGGCGAAGGCAGAGCCGTCATACCAGGGGCAGGCGCCGGTGGCGTGGTATTCGAACATGCCGCCGGGGATCCAGACCATCACCGGCAGGCGGGCGGCGCCGGGCGCGGGCGTCCAGACGTTCAGGGTCAGGCAGTCCTCGCCCGGGCCGGCCAGTTCGGGCAGGATCTCGGCCACCATGGGCGGGTAGGGCAGCTGCGGCGGCTTTGGCCCGAAGGCGCGCGCGTCGCGGATGCCGTCCCAGGCCGGTGCCGGGCGCGGCGGCTGCAGGCGGGCCGGGCCGATCGGCGGGGCGGCGTAGCGGATGCCGAGGAAGGAAGAGATCCCCTCGGCGGTGCGGCCGCGGACCTGGCCTTGCGCGATCGCGACGATCGGGTCGCCCCCGTCCTGTTGCGACGCGCCAGGCCGGGGCGGGCGGCGAGCCAGGCTGCGCCCAGCGATCCGAGAAGCATCTGACGTCGCTGCATGGCGGCCCTCCCGCGCAGGGCCGGCCCCCGGGCGGGCCGGATGCGCCGGTTTTCGCCGAAACCGGGCGGGCCGGTCATTGACCGCCGGCAATGGCGGCGCGGGGCTCAGAGGATGCCGCGGAAGCCGTCCAGCGACTCGGGATTGGCCAGCGCGCCGGTGTTGCGCACCTCGCGGCCATGCACGACGTCGCGCACCGCAAGCTCCGAGACCTTGCCGCTCTTGGTGCGCGGGATGTCCGCCACGGCGATGATCTCGGCCGGCACGTGCCGTGGCGACGAGCCGGTGCGGATCGCGGTCTTGATGCGCTTGATCAGATCGTCGGCCAGGTCCTGCCCGTCGGCCATCACCACGAACAGCACCACCCGCTGGTCGCCGTCCTGGTCGTGGCCAATGACGACCGAGTCCAGCACCTCCTCGAACTTCTCGACCTCGGCATAGATCTCGGCGGTGCCGATCCGCACGCCGCCGGGGTTCAGCGTGGCATCCGAGCGGCCGTGGATGATGAAGCCGCCATGCTCGGTGCGCTCGGCGAAATCGCCCTGGCACCAGACGCCCTCGAACTTGTCGAAATAGGCCTTGTGGAAGCGCGATCCGTCCTCGTCACCCCAGAAGCCCAGCGGTACCGAGGGGAAGGGGCGGGTGCAGACCAGCTCGCCCTTCAGGCCCGGCGGGGCGGGGGTGCCGTCCTCGGCCCAGACATCCACCGACATGCCGAAGGCCGCGCCCTGGATCTCGCCGGTATAGACCGGGGCAGTCGGGTCCCCGATCACGAAGCACGAGACGATGTCCGTCCCGCCCGAGATCGAGGCCAGGTGCAGGTCGTCCTTGATCTGCTCGTAGACGTATTCGAAGCCCGAGGGCAGAAGCGGCGAGCCGGTCGACATGAGCGTCCGCAGCGCGCCCAGGTCGTGGGTCTTCTTCGGCTCGACGCCGGCCTTGCGCAGGCTGTCGATGTACTTCGCCGAGGTCCCGAAATGGGTGAATTTCTCCTGCTCGGCATAGTCCCACAGCACGTTGGGGCGCGGGTGGAAGGGCGAGCCGTCGAACAGCATGACCGTCGCCCCGCGCATCAGCGCCGAAACCAGCCAGTTCCACATCATCCAGCCGAGCGTGGTGAAATAGAACACCCGGTCGCCCTGCTTGATGTCGGCGTGCAGCGTGTGCTCCTTGATGTGCTGCAGCAGCACCCCGCCGGAGCGGTGGACGATGCATTTCGGCGCGCCCGTGGTGCCCGACGAGAACAGGATGTAGAGCGGATGGTCGAAGGGCACCCGGGCATAGTCGATGTGCCGGGCGGTGTGATGGCTCTGGACGCCGTGATAGGTGACGCCGTTTTCCAGGTGCTCGGCCACGGTCTGCGCATGGCCCAGGTAGTCGACGACGATGACGCGCTCGACGGTGTCGAGCCGCGGCACGATCTGGCCCAGCTTCTCGGCGATGTCGATGCGCTTGCCGGCGTAGTAGTAGCCGTCGACCGCGAACAACGCCTTGGGCGAGAGCTGCTCGAACCGGTCGAGGATCGCGCGCACCCCGAAATCGGGCGAGACCGAGCACCAGGTCGCCCCCAGCGAGACGGTGGCCAGCATCGCCGCGATCGCCTCGGGGCGGTTGGGCAGGATGGCGGCGACCCGGTCGCCCTCGCCGACGCCGAGGTCGCGCAACGACTGCTGCAGCCGCGAGACCTGGGCGCGCAGCTCGCCCCAGCTCCACTGCGTGCTGGCCTTGTCCTCGCCGCGGAAGACGATGGCGGGCGCGGCGTCGTCGCGCGGGCCGGCCAGCTCCAGCATGTTCTCGGCGAAGTTCAGGCGGGCATCGGGAAAGAACCGGGCGCCGGTCAAGGTGTCTCCGGTCATCACGGGGCCGTCGCCGCGGTCGCCGATCACGCCGCAGAAATCCCACAACGCCGACCAGAAGGCCGCCTGGTCCTGTTCGACCCAGTCGCGCAGCTCGGCACCGTTCTTCGGCGAAACGCCCGCGCGGTCCTCCAGGTACTTGCAGAATCGCGTGATCTCGGTGGCGGCGATGCGCGACTCGTCAGGGGTCCAGAGGGGCTCGGACATTGGAAGTTCCTCCCGGTACAGGCTCGGCGGCCGGACGGCCTTGGTCGGGCAGGACGCTAGCGCCCCCGGCCCGTGGCTGCAACGATGACGGTCGTGTCAGCCCAGCGCGGCGTCGGCCGAGACGTAGTCCAGCTTCAGCGCCTCGGCGACCGCCTTGTTGGTGACGTTGCCGTGCCAGACGTTCAGCCCGTTGCGCAGGTGCGGATCGTCCCGCAGCGCCGCCTGCCAGCCCTTGTCGGCGATCTGCAGCGCGAAGGGCAGGGTGACGTTGTTCAGCGCATAGGTCGAGGTGCGGGCCACCGCGCCGGGCATGTTGGCGACGCAGTAATGCACGATGCCGTCGACCTCGTAGGTCGGGTCGGCATGGGTGGTCGGGTGCGAGGTCTCGAAGCAGCCGCCCTGGTCGATGGCGACATCCACCACCACCGCGCCGGGCTGCATGATCTTCAGATCCTCGCGCCGGACCAGCTTGGGCGCCGCGGCGCCGGGGATCAGCACCGCGCCGATCACCAGATCGGCCTCGGCAAGCAGTTCCAGCAGGCGGGTGCGGGTGGAATAGGCGGTGTCGGCGCTGGCCTCGAAATGCTTGGCGTGGGCCTCGAGCACATCGGCGTTGCGGTCGAGGATGGTGACGTTCGCGCCCAGCCCGACGGCCATCTGCGCCGCGTTGAAGCCGACCACGCCGCCGCCGATGATGACCACCTTGGCCGGCTCCACGCCCGGCACGCCGCCGAGCAGCACGCCGCGCCCGCCGTGCGCCTTTTCCAGCGCATTGGCCCCGGCCTGCACGCTCATCCGCCCGGCGACCTGGCTCATCGGCTTGAGCAGGGGCAGGGTCCCGCCCGGCCCCGTCACCGTCTCATAGGCGATGGCGGTAACGCCCGAGGCGAGCAGGTCGGCGGTCTGCTCGGGGTCGGGAGCAAGGTGCAGGTAGGTGTAGAGCACCTGCCCCTCGCGCAATTGCGCGCGTTCCTCGGCCAGCGGTTCCTTGACCTTCACCACCATGTCGCAGCTGGCGAAGATCTCTTCGGCTGTGTCGACGATATGCGCGCCTGCCACGCGATACTCGTCGTCGCTGGAGCCGATGCCGATACCGGCGCCCTTCTCCATCAGCACGTCGTGGCCGTGGCGGACCAGTTCCTTGGCGCTTTCCGGCGTCAGGCCGACGCGATATTCACGATTCTTGATCTCTCGCGGACAGCCGATGCGCATGTGCCGGGCCTCCTTTGCGCGGCGGGCGGGTTACTCCGATGCGAATAGCGCCAGATCGATGCTTTCGCCAACCGCGCGCAGCCCCTCGTCCGAGCCGTGCAGGTAGTCGCCCATGTGATAGCCCTCGCGCATGGTCGCCGGATCGTCCGGGTCGGCAAACGCCACATCGAGCCTGACGACCGCGTCGAACTCGCCGGAATTGACGATCCACTCGTTGATCTCCTGGCGCGCGGCCTCACCTTCCTCGCTCCAGTAGCTGGCGCCCTTGTAGGGGCCGATGGGCGAGCCGATGATGGTGATGCCGGCGGCACGGGCGCGGGCGATCAGCTGGCGGTAACCGGCGATCATCTGGCTCGCGTCGATCTCCGGCTGCTCGAACTGCGGGAAGCCGGGGACCGGCGCCCGCATCTCGCCATAGCGATTGCCAAGATCGTTCACCCCTTCAAAGATGATGAGGTATTCGACCCCGGGCATGCTCAGCACGTCCTCGTCGAAACGGGCGAGCGCGCTCTCGCCCATGCCGGCCGTGAGCACGCGATTGCCGCTGATCCCGGCATTGGCGACGGCATATTCCAGCCCCGCATCCTGCAGCCGTTCCGCCAGCACATCCGGCCAGCGGCGATTGGCGCCCGGTGTCGAGCCGACCCCGTCGGTGATCGAATCGCCGAAGGTGACGATCGTGCCCAGCGCATCGGGCGAATCCACTTCCACTACGGAGAGGAAGGCGCGGTGGCCGGCGGTGGAAGCAGGCTCCCACGCCTCGCCCACGTGATTGCCAGCGGGGGAGACCGCCAGCATGTCCTGCCCGGTCCAGTGGCAGGTGCAGGGGCCGGTTTCCTCGGGCAGGTGGAACTCCACCTTGAGCCGCGCGAGGTCCTCTGTCTCCAGCGCCACCGCGTCGCTGGCAAAGGGCGCGCCGCGCGGGATGATCGCGCCCGTTTCCCCGGCGAAGGTAAGGTCGCGGCTGGAGCCGTCCACTTCGCGCCCGTCCTCGTCGATCAGGAATACGCGGGCAGCACCGATCGCCAGCGGGCGGTCGCCATAGCGGTTGGAGAAGCGCAGGCGCAGCCGCGTGCCGCCTTCGGACAGGCGGATCACCTGGCTCAGCGTGACATCGTCATAGCTGGCCGAGGCAAACGGCCCTTCGCTGGCCAGCGGAGCATGCGGGCTGGCGCTCCAGCTGGCGACCCAATTGCCGCTGTCACCACCATCGGCGCCGGCATTCTGTGCATCATCGGCGCAGCCTGCCAGCGCCAGTCCGAGCGCCATCAGCCACGCTGCCCGTCCGTTCCGCATAAATCTTCTCCCTCTTGCGCAAGCCCGCTGGCGAGCGATCACATGCCAACTCTAACCCCATGTTTGCCCGTTGCAATTGCGCGATTGTCGCAGCGCTGTTTGCTTGGTAGCGGGCAGGCGGAATTCGCTGGAGGACGCTATTGATGATGAACCGCCGATTTGCCGTGATTGCCACCTTGCTGGGAACTGCCGGTGCCGGATTGCTCGCAACTTCGCCGTTGATGGGCGAGGGCGAGGCGACGCTGGCCGAGCGCTGCGAGATGCTTGCCGGCCATGTCGATGGCGACCTGCGGATCAGCGCGGCGAGTTTCTATCCCGAAGGGCGCGAGGCTGCTGGCGGGCCGGGCAGTCCGGCCGCAACGATGCCGCCGCATTGCCTTGTCGAAGGCATGATCAACGAGCGCGTCGGTGCGGATGGCGTGACCTATGGCATCGGCTTCGAACTGGCCCTGCCGGCTCAGTGGAACCAGCGCTACCTGCTGCAGGGCGGGGGCGGCCTCAATGGCCGGATCCGCCCGCCGATAGGTCCGGTGGCCTCGGGCGACAGCAACGCCCTGGCGCGCGGCTTTGCCGTCGCCAGCCATGACAGCGGGCACAAGGGCGGCGGCTTCGATGCCAGCTTCATGGCCGACCAGCGCGCATCGCTCGACTTCGCCGAGACCGCGGTGCTGCGGGTGACGCTCGCCACGCGGGCGCTGACCGAGCGCTTCTATGGCGCGGCGCCGCACCATTCCTACATGACCGGCTGTTCCACCGGCGGGCGCGAGGGCATGCTCGCCAGCCAGCGCTATCCCGAACTGTTCGACGGCATCGTGGTCGGTGCGCCGGCGATGCGGCCGGGCTATTCCAACCTCGCTGCCGAATACGGGCAGATGCTGCTCAACCAGACGCTGCCCGAAGGCGATGCGGGCCCGGCGGCTTTCAGCCCCGCCGAACGCAGCGTGATCGACCGCGAGATCCTGCGCCAGTGCGACGGGCTGGACGGGCGCGAGGACGGCATGGTGATGAATGTCGAGGCCTGCCGCGCCTTCGATCCGGCAGCGCTGCAATGCGCACCGGGCGAAAGCACCGATTGCATCGCGCCGGCGCGGGTGGAGGCCTTGCGCGGCGCCATGGCAGGCTATCGCGATGCCACCGGCCGCGCGCCCTACGTCCCCTATCCCTGGGACACGGGCATTACCTGGAGCGGCCCCGGCCTGCCCGGTTTCGTCTCTACCGGGCAATCGGGACCGTTCGGCCCGGCCACCAGGGCCCGCAGAATGGATGTCGATGCACGGCTGCACGACATCCGCTGGGATGCCTCGGGACGGCTGACCAGCACGGCCTACTGGACCAATCTCAATGCCTATCTCGGGCATGGCGGCAAGATGCTGTTCTTCCACGGCGTATCCGACCCCTGGTTCTCCGCCTTCGATACCTGGGACTATTTCCAGCGCGCCCGCGCCGCCAACGGGCCGGAGGCGTGGGACGATGCCGCGCGCTTCTACATGGTGCCGGGCATGGGCCATTGCTCGGGCGGCAACGCTTTCGACAGCTTCGACCTGCTCGGGCCGCTGGTGGAATGGGTGGAAGAAGGCGAGGCGCCGGGCACCATCAGCGCCGCGCGCAGGAACGGCGGGCAAGGAGGCATGGCGCTCTGCCCGCATCCGTCCTATGCCTATTATGAAGGCGGTGACGGCGGGATTGCCGCCAGCTATTCCTGCCGCATGCCAGAGGAGATGGACTGATGAACCGGCGCGATTTCATGATCAATGCGGGGGCAATGGCGGTGATCGGCGGGCTCGCCCCGGCCTGCACCCAGGCTCCTCCTGCCCCAGCGTCCTCCCGCACGCTGGGCATCCAGCTGTGGACTCTGGCGCGCCAGCTGGCCGAGGATTTCGAAGGCACCATCGCGATGCTGGCCGAGCTCGGCTATCGCGAACTGGAGACATTCGGCCCCTATACATTCAGCGACCCGCGGCAGATCGAATACTGGAACTCGGTCACGCCCCAGCTCGGCTTCTCGGCGAGCGGCTTTTTCGGTCACGGCGTGGACAGCATAAGGGACATCTTCGCCAGCCATTCGATGCGCGTTCCTTCGCTGCACACCGACCTGTTCACCCTGCAGACGCGGATGGGCGAACTGGCCGAAGCAGCCCATGCACTGGGGGCGAGCTATGTCACCCTGCCGGCCCTGCCGGAGGAGCAGCGCCAGACGTTTGATGATTACCGGCGCGCCGCCGACTTGTTCAACGCCATTGGCGAGGATGCCGCGTCCCACGGGACGCGCTTTGCCTATCACAACCATGGCTACGGGCTGGTCCCGGTCGAACAGGGCGTGCCGCTCGATACGCTGCTGTCGGCGACCGATCCGGAGCTGGTCTTCCTGGAGATGGATATCTACTGGACCATTGCCGGCGGGGCCGATCCGAAGGACTACCTTGCCCGCTATCCGGGCCGCTACAAGATGATGCACGTCAAGGACATGCAGGGCGAACACGTCTTTGCCGGCGACGGCGGCGATGCGACGCAATGGATCGAGCTGTTCCAGTACATGGTTCCACTCGGCGATGGCTCGGTCGATATCGCCGGCATCGTCGATGCAGCCGAGACCGCCGGGGTCGAGCACTTCTTTGTCGAGCAGGATCGTGCGGACGACGTATCCGTCGCGGTAGCGCGCAGTGCCGACTATCTGAAGTCGATCGGCTTCAGCTGACCCTCAGGGCCGGTAGACCCAGTATTCCGGACCCCAGCGCTGTTCGAGGTCGGCAAGGCACTCCTTGTGGATCTCGCGCACGCGCTCGGGAGTCATGTATTCGGCGGCGTCGATCTCCTCGATGGTGAGGGTCGACTTGTCCTCGTAGAGGTGCTCGCCCTTGAGCAGGGCGTTCTCGTCATAGGGCCAGATGAAGGCCTGCAGCGAATGGACGAGGTAGAGCCCGTCGTCCTTCTCCACCTTGTGTCCGAGCTTCTTCAGTTCGGCGCCCGTGCTCATCTGGTGGAACCACATCTCGTCGGCGATCCCCCAGTCGGCGACCGCCACCAGGTCACCCGAGTTCCACAGCACGATCTCGCCAATGGACGAGTAGAAATCGAACACGCCCTTTCGGCCTTTCACCTGGAACGGATTGTCGCCCCAGGTGACATGGTAGACCGGATCGTCGGCCATCATGTCGGGGGCGGTGATCTCCTCGAACATGGCCGCGCCTTCCAGGTGCACGTGGCGGCAGTAATTCTTCAGGATCGCCCGGTGCAGCGGGTTCTCCGTCCGCTCGAGCAGGTCGAGCGTCGGGTTCATGCAATCATAGACTTCGCGTTCGTACTTGCTGGGCATTGCTGCTCCTCTCCTGCCGCTCGGCCGCAAACGCCGCTTTCGGCCTATTGTTCGCCGATATGGGTCACCGTTCGCCGCGTGTACCACTGCAATGCCAGACCGGCGAGTGTTCCGGCAAGGATCGCGATGGTGAGATCGACCAGCACGGTCATGATTGCGGTTGCCAGCAACAGCGCCAGTTCGGGTCGTGGCAGGGCCATGCGCTCACCCCAGCGGTGCGGCTCGGACATGCTCCAGGCGGTAATCACCAGCAGGCCGGCCAGCGTCGGCAGCGCCAGCGCGCCGGCCAGCGGTGCGGCGAGAACCATCGCCAGCAACAGCAGCAGCGCGTGGACCATGCCGGCCACCGGCGTGCGGCCGCCGGCATCGACATTGGTAGCGGTGCGGGCGATCGCTCCGGTGGCAGGAAGCCCGCCGAACAGTGGCGAGGCGATATTGGCCGCGCCCTGCGCCAGCAGTTCCGCGCTGGTGCGATGCGCCCCGCCGATCATGCGGTCGGCAACCAGGGCGGAAAGCAGGGATTCGATTCCGGCCAGAAGGGCAATGGTGATCGCGCTCGGCAGCAGGTCGAACACCAGCTCCGGCGAGATCACCGGCAATTGCGGCCATGGCAGGCCATGCGGCAAATCCCCGAAGCGCCCGGCAACCGTATCGACAGAGGGCATGGCGAAAAAGGCAATGGCGCTGGCGACCAGCACGATCAGCGCCCGGCCGCGGAAGTGCGGGGCGAACCGGCGCACCAGCGCGATCGCGGCGATTGTTGCCAGGCCGAGTGCAAGCGATGGCCAGTCGAGGCTGGCACGGGCGGCCCACAGCCCTTCCAGCTTGGGCAGGAATTCGGCGGGCAGGGCTCCGCTGTGGAGGCCCGCCAGGTCCTTTAGCTGGCTGGTGGCGATGACCAGGGCAATGCCGATGGTGAAGCCTTCGACCACGGCCTCGGGAATCAGACGGATCAACCGCCCGGCCCGCAGCAGCCCGCCGACGAGCAGGATTGCGCCTGCCATCAGCGTTGCCAGTTGCAGGCCGGCCAGGCCGTGTTCGGCGATGATGCCATAGACGACCACGATGAAAGCGCCGGTCGGCCCGCCGATCTGCACCCGGCTGCCTCCGAGCGCGGAGATCAGCAGGCCGCCGACCACGGCGGTGACGAGGCCCGCTGCAGGCGGCGCGCCTGAGGCAATGGCGATGGCGATCGACAGCGGCAGCGCTACCAGCGCGACCGTCGCCCCGGCTATGCCATCATGGACGAACTGGCCGCGATCATAGGTCGCCAGCGTGGTCAGGAGCTTGGGTTTCATCGGTGTCCGCGAATCGCAGAAGCTGGGGAATGGAGCAGGGGGCTCCTAGAGCGGATTGCCGTCGCGGTCGCGGTAGATCTCGCGCCGGCCGACATGGTTGGCGGGGCCGACGATGCCTTCCTCCTCCATCCGCTCGATCAGCTTGGCGGCGGTGTTGTAGCCAATGCCAAGCTGGCGTTGCAGCCACGAGCCGGAAGCCTTCTGGTTCTCCCACACGATCTGGCAGGCCTGCATGTAGCGGCGTTCCTCGGGATTGTCGGAGGCGGTGAATTCGTCCTCGAAGCCGAAGCCTCCGCCGCCCAGACCGTCGGGATCGGGATCGTTGGTGACATTGTCGTCGTAATCGGGCCGCCCCTGCCCGCGCCAGTGCCGGGCCACGCGTTCGACCTCCTCGTCGGAAACGAACGGGCCGTGCACGCGGCGAAGTGCGCCGCTGGTGGGCTTGTAGAGCATGTCGCCCTTGCCCAGCAGCTGCTCGGCGCCCTGTTCGCCCAGGATCGTGCGGCTGTCGATGCGGCTGGTGACGTTGAAGGCGATGCGCGTGGGCAGGTTGGCCTTGATGACGCCGGTGATGACATCGACCGAGGGGCGCTGCGTGGCCATGATCAGGTGGATGCCGGCAGCGCGGCTCTTTTGCGCCAGCCGCTGGATCAGCACCTCGATTTCCTTGCCCACCGTCACCATCAGGTCCGCCAGCTCGTCGACGATCACGACGATCTGCGGCATGGTCTGGTAATCGAGCTGTTCCTCCTCGATCAGCTCCTCGCCGGTCTCCGGGTCGAAGCCGGTCTGCACCCGGCGGCCGAGCGGCTTGCCCTTGGCCGCGGCGGCCTGCACCCTTTCGTTGAAGCCGGACAGGTTGCGCGCGCCGATATCCGACATCATGCGATAGCGCCGCTCCATCTCCTCGACCGCCCATTTGAGTGCGCGGATTGCCTTGGGCGGTTCGGTCACCACCGGGGCGAGCAGGTGGGGAATGTCGTCGTAGCTCTTCAGTTCCAGCACCTTGGGATCGATCAGGATCATCCGGCATTCGGACGGGCTGAAGCGATAGAGCAGCGACAGCAATATGCAGTTCAGCCCCACCGACTTGCCCGATCCGGTGGTGCCCGCCACCAGCAGGTGCGGCATGGCGGCAAGGTCGGTCACCACCGGCTCTCCGGCGATGTCCTTGCCCAGGATCACCGGCAAGTTGCCCTTGGCATCGGCAAATGCCTCGGAGGCGACCATCTCCTTGAAGCTGACCATCTGCCGGTCGGCATTGGGCAGTTCGATGCCCATCACCGTCTTGCCCGGAATGGGCGACACGCGGGCGCTGATCGCGCTCATGTTGCGGGCGATGTCCTCGGCCAGGCCGACCACCCGGCTGGCCTTGATGCCGGGGGCGGGCTCGAGCTCGTACATGGTCACCACCGGGCCCGTGCGCACAGCGGTGATCTCGCCCTTGACGTTGAAATCGTCGAGCACGTTTTCCAGCAGGCGGGCGTTGCGCTCCAGCGCCAGCCTGTCGAGCTTGGGCGCATTGTCGTCGGAGCGGTCTTCCAGCAGGTCGAGGCTGGGCAGGTCGTATTCGGCGAACAGGTCCTTCTGCTTGGCCTTGCTTGCCCGCGCCGGGCGCGGCGGGGCGGACGGATCGGAGATTTCCGGCGGCTTGCGGTCGGGCTGGGCGATGGTGACGGGCTCGGCCTTCTTTTCCGCCTTGCGCCTTTCGGATTGCGGCTTGAACGGATTGACCTCGCGCTTGAGCGCGGGCGGGCGCCTGAGCCAGTCGGGCAGCGTCAGCAGGCTCGCCCAGTCCACTGCGAAGACGCGTCCGGCAAGCAGGGCGCCGCCGACCAGGCACACTATGCCGCCTGCCAGCATGGTCCAGAAACGACCGGCTTCGGGCAGCAGGCCGGCGAGTGCGCCGATCGCCCCTTCGCCGAGCAATCCGGCAAGGCCGCCGGTGCCGGCGGGCAGGCTCCACTCGCGCGGCGAACTGACCAGCGCCAGCACGGTGGAGAGCAGCGCCATCGCCAGCAACAGCAGCAGCACCGTGCGCCACCACTTGCCGCCAGCCATGGTCTCCTCGTCCGAGGCATCGCGCCAGAGCTTGCGCCCGAAGGCATAGAACAGGGGCAGGAACAGCACCGAGACGAGGCCGAATGCGGTCAGCGCCAGGTCTGCGGCGAGCGCGCCCGCACGCCCCATCCAGTTGTCGACCACGGCGCCTGCCGCAGTCGAGAGCGAGGGGTCGGTCTGCGAATAGCTCATCAGCGCCAGCGCCAGGAACACCATGGCGGTGAACAGCACCACCGCGCCGGTCATCTGTGCAGAACGGCTCAGCGAGCGGCGAAAGGCCGCTTTCCAGTCGACATTGCCGGCGCTGCTACGGGCGCGTGTCGCCATTGTGCCATGTTCCCTATTCGTCCCGCGAGGGTGGCATAATGAGTCCACGCGGACTCGGCGTCAACTCTTTGCTTTTCGCAGGCCCATCCGCGCCTTCGTCCTCGGTGCTGTCCCATTCGCTACGCTGCGGGGCACCTGCGGGCGGCCTTTCGGCCTTGCGGACCCTATCGGGTCCGTCCTCCGCCACTATCCTTCAACTCAATCCATCTATGGCCGCCCAATGGCTCCAGCCGAGATGGCGCGCGCGGCGGGCGTCCATCCCGCCAAGGGCGATCACCGGCATGTGCGCGTGGGCTGCCAGCAGGCGGAAGCGCGCCGGGCCCAGCGCCGCCGCGCCGGGATGCGAGCGGGTCGGGAATGCAGGTGAAAGCAGCACCGCGTCAGCGCCAAAGCGATTGGCCTCGCCGATTTCGCGCATATCGTGCGCGGTTGCCAGCATCAGCAAATCGCGGCGCGGATAGAGGCTGCGGGGCGCGCCATAGATGCCGTCGGCACCCCATTCGCGCGCGGTCATGGCGCTGTCGGCAAGGATAAGCAGGTGATCGCGTGCCCGCGCCAGCCGTTCCAGCGCGACATAGCGCGCGACGCGCTCGCCCGGGGGCAAGTGGTAATGGCGATAGATGAAGCCGCTCCCTCGCGGCAGGCGGCAAAGCGCTTCTTCCGCCACGGCATCGTTGCGCTCGTCGGAGAGCAGCCACAGCTGCGGGAAGGGCTGGATCGTGGCCATGGCCCCGCTATAGCGCGCACATGAGCGAAAACGCATCCAATGTTTCCGGCGAACTTTTGCGCGAGGTGCAGGCCAACATCGCCCGGGCCTGCACAATCGCCCGCCGCGAGGTGGGGGAGGTCACGCTGATCGCCATCAGCAAGACCCATCCGGCCGAAGCGATCGCGCCCTTGCTGGAAGCCGGGCAGCGGGTGTTTGGCGAGAATCGCGTGCAGGAAGCGCAAGGCAAGTGGCCGGCCCTGAAAGCGCAATATCCCGACGTCGAGCTGCACCTTGTCGGCCAGTTGCAATCGAACAAGGCAGACGATGCGGTGGCGCTGTTCGACTGCATCCACTCGCTCGACCGGCCCTCACTGGTGAAGGCGCTGGCCAGGGCAATGGACAAGGCCGGGCGCAAGCTCCCCTGTTTCATCCAGGTCAACATCGGCGCGGAAGAGCAGAAGGGCGGTTGCGCGATCGGCGATGTACCTGCGCTGATTGCCAGTGCGCAGGAGGCCGGTATTCCGGTTGTCGGCCTGATGTGCGTGCCGCCTTTCGGGATCGAGGCGGCGCCGTTCTTCGCGCTTCTCGACAGGCTGGCGCGCGACAATGGTCTTGCCCGGCTGAGCATGGGCATGAGCGGCGATTACGAGAGCGCCATCATGCTCGGCGCGACGCATGTCCGCGTCGGCACCGCGCTGTTCGGCGCGCGCGAGGCGCAGGGCTAGCCGGCGTTCCCGATCGCGATCCACGAGGTGCAGGCGGCCAGCCCGAAGGCCGGCCTTCCGCCCCTATTCCGGTGTCCTGCTGCCTGCGTTGAAGATGCTGACGATCGTCCAGGTGCCGTCTTCGCCGCGAACCCAGACGAACTGCCGCGTCCCCAGCTGGGTGCTCGTGGTGCCATCCTCATTGGCGAAGTTAATCTCGGTATCGGCAACGGTCACTGCCAGATCGCCGCTCGCCGAGACCCAGCCCCGCAATGGCGTGGTCTGGATGGAGAAGTTGGGGTCTTGCAGGGTCGCCACCATCTGCGGCGACATGCCGGAGTTGGGCGGACCTTCGGAGAACACCACAACCGCATCCGGCGCGACCTGCGATGGCTGGACATCCTCTTCCACCGGCGCGCCATTGGCATTGTCGTTCTGCCGCTGCTCGATCGCCCATAGATGGTCGAGTATCGCCTCGGCATCGGGCGCCTCGTGATGGTCCGCCCATGCGGCCTGCGACAGGCCAGCCACACCAAATGCGGCTGCTGCCGAAATCAAAACCCTGGCTCTATTCATCACCCTCTCCTTCCGGCGACCCGCAAGAGGAATAGCATGAATCGTGAATGACAAATACATTCGCGATCGCGCGAATATTCCAAGTTATTTGGCAATGATCTTCGCTACTTGCGAATTACCATGGTCGCGTGCCAGAGAATTGACTGTACAAATCAGCCGAATCGGTAGCGGTCCTATTCGGCTGCTTCCTCGGCAACCTGCGGTTCGCCGGCGGCAATTGCATCGAGCAGCGCCTGGCGGACTCTTTCCAGCCGGTCGTCACTGTAGATCTTCTGACCCAGCAGGTCGGTGACATAGAAGATGTCGACCGCGCGCTCGCCATATTGCGAGATATGCGCCGAATTGATGATCAGGCTTTGCTCGAACATCGCTCGCGTCAGCCGGTTGAGCAGCGCCGGCCTGTCGGTGGCGTTGACCTCGATCACGGTGAAGCGGTTGGACGCCTCGTTGTCGAACAGGATGACCGGTGCGATGCGGAAGTTCTCCGCCCGCGTGCGTGGCAGGGGCCGTGCGGCGAGGCTCGGCACCATGTCGATCCTGCCGGCCAGCGAATCCTCGATCGACTTCTTCAGCCGGGCCAGCTGGCCTTCCTCGCGGAACGGCTTGCCGAGCGGGTCCTGCACGAGGAAGTTGTCGACCGCCTTGCCGACCTTGGTGGTGTGGATGCGGGCATCGATGATGTTGCCGCCGGCGAGGTGGATGGCCCCGGCGATGCGGAAGAACAGGCCGGGGTGGTCGTCCCCCATCACGGTGATCAGCGTGGCGCCGCGGGCCGGGTAATACTCGGCATGGATCGACAGCGCGTGTTCGAGCCGCTTGGCTGCTGCGTAATGCGGCAGGTTGATGGCGATGATGTCAGCCGGTTCCTGCAGCCNNNNGGTGATGAGATGGGCCTTGTCGCCCAGCAGTTCGGCCACTTCGGCGCGCTTGGCCTCGAAGCGCCGGCGGATCAGGTCGACATCGTCGTCGGCGCGCAGTCGTTCCTCGGCAAAGTCGTGCAATTCGCCCAGCAGCTGCCGCTTCCAGCTGTTCCACACGCCGGGGCCCACGGCGCGAATATCGACGATGGTCAGCACGGTCAGCTGGTTGAGCCGTTCCACCTCGTCCACCTCTTCCACGAAATCGGCGATGGTCTTGGGGTCCGACAGGTCGCGCTTGAAGGCGGTCGCGCTCATCCACAGGTGATGGCGCACCAGCCAGCTGACCAGCTTGGTTTCCTGCTGGGTGAGGCCGAAGCGGGGGCAGATCCTTTCCGCCAGTTCGGCGCCGAGCACCGAATGATCGCCGCCCCGGCCCTTGGCGATGTCGTGCAGCAGCACGGCGACATAGAGCGCGCGGCGGTATTTCAGCGCCGGCAGAATGCGGGTCGCCAGCGGATGGTCCTCTTCCAGCCTGCCGGTCTCGATCTGGTTGAGCAGGCCGATCGCCCGGATGGTGTGCTCGTCGACCGTGTAGTGGTGGTACATGTCGAACTGCATCTGCCCGACGACCTTGCCGAAATCGGGCACGAAACGGCCGAACACGCCGGCCTCGTTCATCCACCGCAGCACCGTCTCGGGATCGTTGCGGCCGCTCAGCAGGTCGAGGAACAGGGAATTGGCGCGCTCGTCGCGGCGCACTTCGCGCTGGATCAGACCGCTGTCGCGGCGGGCCATGCGGATCGTCTCTGGATGGACCTCCAGCCCCTCGCGCTCGGCAATGGTGAAGATCTCCACCAGCCGCACCGGGTCCTTGCGGAACCAGTCGTCGGCCGGGGCGGCGATCTTGCCATGCGCGACGCGGTAGCCCTCGATGAACTTCTCGCGCTTGCCGCGCAGGCTGCCGAACAGGCCGGCAAGGCGCCGTTTCTCGGTGGTCTGTTCCTCCAGCGAGGCGAGGAACACGCCGGTGAGGTTGCCGACGTGCTGGGCCTGCAGGAAATAGAACTGCATGAAGCGTTCGACCGCGCTCTTCCCCGGCCGGTCGGCATAATGCATGCGCTTGGCCACTTCGCGCTGGAGGTCGAAGGTCAGCCGGTCCTCGCCGCGCTTGGCGATGGTGTGCAAATGGCACCGCACCGCCAGCAGGAAGCGCTCGGCGCGGCGGAAGCTGCGATATTCCGAAGGCATGAACAGGCCCTTGTCGACCAGTTCGGAGGCATTGCGCACGCGGTGCACATATTTGCCGATCCAGTATAGCGTCTGCAGGTCGCGCAGCCCGCCCTTGCCGTCCTTGATGTTGGGTTCGAGGACATAGCGGGAATCGCCCATGCGCTTGTGCCGGGCATCGCGCTCGGCCAGTTTCTCGGTCACGAACTGGCGTTCCGATCCCGGCACCACTTCGGACCAGAAGCGGTTCTGCGCCATCTCGTAGACCTCGCGGTCGCCCCACAGGTAACGCCCTTCGAGGATCGCCGTGCGGATCGTCAGGTCGGCTTGCGCCATGCGCACCATCTCGTCGAGCGAGCGGCTCGAATGGCCGACGGTCAGCCCCAGGTCCCACAGGTAATAGAGGATCGCCTCGATCACCTGCTCGCACCAGGCGGTGGGCTTGTCGGGCGTGATGAAGGCGATGTCGACGTCCGAGTGGGGCGCCATCTCCGCGCGCCCGTATCCGCCCACGGCAATCAGCGCCAGCCGCTCCCCGCTGGAACGGTTGGCGACGGGGTAGAGATCCTCGATCACATGGTCGTGGACGACCCGGATCAGCTGGTCGACGAGGAAGGCATAGCCATTGGTGATGGCGTGGCCGGCGGCAGGTTCCGCCAGCAGCCGCCGGCCGAGCTTCTCGCGCCCTTTCCCGAGTGCTTCGCGCAGCAGTTCGACGATGGCCAGGCGCGCCTGTTCGGCACCCTTGTCGTCAACCGCTTCGGCGATGCTGGCGACGAGTTCCCGCCGGTCGATGATGGCGCGCTGGTTCTGAATCGAGATCTTGGACACGCAGCGGGAGATAGTGCGGCGCGGCCAATAGTGCAAAAACTCTCCGTCTTTGCCCGGCTTGGCCTGCTCGGGGCTTTCGTGGGATCGCGCGCTGTGCCAAAGCCGTGCGCAGGCAAAGGGAAGCGAAGCAGATGCTTGAATTGCTGGCACAAGCGGGCGGCGAAGTGCTGTACTGGGAAGACCTCGGGCTGCGGAACGGGATCGATCTCGGCTTCTTCACCCTGCGCTATTATTCGCTGGCCTATATCGCCGGCCTGATCATCGCCTATTGGCAGGTCGGCAGGATGATCAAGGCGCCCGGCGCGCCGATGGCGCAGCGCCATGTCGACGACCTGTTCTTCTATTGCATGCTCGGCATCATCATCGGCGGCAGGCTGGGCTATGCTGCCTTCTACACCGGCGGGGACACCGGCCTGCCGAGCCTGTTCACCCATTTCTCGCCCGACGAGGCGGTCAGCTGGGACCTGCTGCGCCTGTGGGATGGCGGGATGAGCTTCCATGGCGGCGTGCTCGGCGTGCTGGCCGCCATCGCCTTTGTCTCGTGGCGCGGCAGGCTCTCCTTCATCCGCGTTGCCGACTATATCGCCGTCAATGTCGGCTTCGGCATGTTCTTCGGGCGGCTGGCCAATTTCGTCAACGGCGAGCTGTGGGGGCGGCAGGCCGATGTGGCCTGGGCAATGGTCTTTCCCACCGACCGGCTCGGCCTCGCACGCCATCCCAGCCAGCTCTACGAGGCGGTGCTCGAGGGCCTGCTGGTGCTCGCCGTCATGCTGCCGCTGTTCTGGCGCACGCGCGCCCGCTACCGCCCGGGCCTGCTGGTCGGCTGCTTTACCGTGCTGATCGCCTCGGCCCGGTTCACCGTCGAATTCTTCCGCGAGCCCGATGCCCAGCTGGCCTGGGTGGTCGAGCGTACCGGCTTCAGCATGGGCCAGTGGCTGACCCTGCCGCTGATCCTGGCCGGCGTGGCGCTGGTGGTCTGGGCCCTGCGCCGGGAGCCTCTTGCAAGCGGCCGGAAGACTGCAGCAGAGGGCGACTGAGGGCGGGATGAGCCAGCAGGGCAGCCTTGCCGATATCTTCCGCCGCCTGATCGGCTCCACCGGGCCGATCAGCCTGATGCATTTCATGGGCGAATCCAACGCCCGCTACTATTCCGATCGCGATCCCTTCGGCGACGAGGGCGACTTCGTTACCGCCCCCGAAATCAGCCAGATGTTCGGCGAGCTGATCGGCCTGTGGCTGGCCGATCTGTGGATCCAGGCGGGGCGCACGGAGCCGGTCCATTACGTCGAGCTGGGGCCGGGCCGCGGCTATCTGGCGCGCGACGCCGGGCGGGCGATGCGGCGCTATGGCCTGGCGCCGCGGCAGCATCTCGTCGAAGGCTCGACCCGCCTGCGCGACGTGCAATTGCAGCAGGTCCCCGAAGCGGTGTTCCACAACGACCTTTCGAGCGTGCCGATGCAGGGGCCGATCCTGCTGGTCGCCAACGAGTTCCTCGATGCCCTGCCGGTGCGCCAGCTGGTGATGACCGAGCTTGGCTGGCGCGAAGTGATGGTCGGGCTGGAGAATGACGAATTCACCCTCATGGCCGGCCAGCAGGCGATGGATTCCGCCGTCCCCGAAGCGCGGCGCGAGGCCGAGCTCGGCACCATCATCGAGACCTGCCCGGGCGCGGCGGCGGTGATGTTCGAAGTGGCCGGAAGGCTGGTCAACCAGGGTGGCGTCGCCCTGTTCGTCGACTATGGCCACTCAGAGCCGCGCGCCGGGTCCACGCTGCAGGCAGTGCGGGCGCACGAAAAGCGCGATCCGCTGGCCTCGCCGGGCGAAGCTGACCTTTCCGCCCATGTCGATTTCGAGCAGATGAAGCAGATCGCCCTGTCGCGCGAGGCGCGCTGGATGGGCACGGTGACACAGGGCGAATGGCTGACGTCGCTGGGCATCCACCAGCGTACCGAGAGCCTGTCCGAATTCGCCCCGCAACATGCCGAGGCGCTGGCTTCCGCGCGCGACCGGCTGATCGATCCTGACCAGATGGGCACGCTGTTCAAGGTGATGGGTCTTTCCGCGCCCGACTGGCCGCAGGGCGCCGGGTTCGAGATCGGCTAGGGCAGGACTTCGCCGAGCAGGCGGCGGGCTGCTTCGCGCGGGGTCAGCTTGTCCTCGCTGCGGTCGACGGTGTAATTGGCCTCGCGCATGGCTTCGACCGGGATGGCGCCGACCAGCGGGGCGAGCGCTGCTGCCAGCTGCTCGTCATCGGCCATGCGCGGGCCGAGCAGCACGATGGCATCGTAATTGGGCAAGNNAGGTCGGGGTGAAGCTGCGGGTCTGGGCGAAGTCCAGCCCATAGACCTCGCGCACCGCGATCCATTCTGGCCGCTCGAAAAATTCCGGATCGCCCCCGGCAACCAGCGTGGGCGCCAGCGGTGCCAGCTCGGCAATGCTGGTGACGCCGAGTTCGGCGGCGCGGTCCTCGCGCATGGCGAAGGCATAGGCGTTCTCGAAGCCGAGCCGGCCAAGCACGCGTGTGCCGCTGGTCTCGCCCTCCCAGCGAACGATCTCGTCATACATGGCATCGCGCCCGGGATTGTCGCTGCGGCCAAGCTGGTTGGTCCAGATCGTGCCGGTATAATCGATGGAAATGTCGATCGCCCCGCTGGCGACGGCATTGTGCACCACGGCCGAGCCCAGGCCCTCGCGATATTCCACCCGATAGCCGGCATCCTCCAGCACCATGCCGATGGCGCGGGCGAGGATGTATTGTTCGGAAAAGCCCTTGGCGCCGATCACCACCCTCTCACTGCCCGCCTCGCCTGCGGCACTGGCGAGCGAGAGTGCGGCAAGAGCGATTCCCGCCAGCGCCAGGCCGCCGCCAATCAGCGCCAGCAGGCGACGTCGGAGGGCGATCCCGCGTTCGATGAGGGCGAACAGCCCATCGGCAACAAGCGCGAGGCCCGCCGCGGCAATGCAGCCGGCCAGCACCAGCGCCCAGTTCTGCGTCTGCAGCCCGGCAAAGATCGGGTCGCCGAGGCTGCGCTGGCCGATGGTGGTGGCCAGCGTCGCCGCCCCGATTGTCCACACGCTGGCGGTGCGGATGCCGGCCAGCACATAGGGGGCGGCCAGCGGTGCCTCGACCAGCATCAGCCGCTGCCAGCGGCTCATGCCGACAGCGTCGGCGGCCTCGATCACATCCGGATCGATATTGGCCAGCGCGGTCACCGCGTTGCGCAGGATCGGCAGCAGGGCATAGAGCGCCAGCGCCAGCCAGGCCGGGAGGAACCCCAGCGTCGGCAGCTGGTCACCGAACACCGCCCGCGCAGCGAGCAAGATCGGGAAGAACAGCGCCAGCAGGGCGAGGGCGGGAATGGTCTGCACGAGGCTGGCAAGGGCCAGCGAGATCCGCGCCACCAGCGGCGCGCGGCTGGCCCAGATCGCCAGCGGCAGGGCCAGCGCAATGCCCAGCGCGATTGCCGCCGCGCTCAGCAGCACGTGCTCGGCCAGCTGCGGGCCAAGCCGGGAAAGGGCGTCGAACAGCCCGCTCATCCTTCCAGCTCCCCAAGCCGCCGCGCCTGTTCGCGCGGCACCTCGACCAGCGCCTGGGCGATGGCGCCGCCCTCTCCGCTCAGCAATTGCTGCGGCGTTGCATCGGCGATGATCCTGCCGCCATCCATCACCAGCACACGGTCGGCCAGCAGCAGGGCTTCGGCCATGTCATGGGTGACCATCACCGTCGTCAGCCCGAGCGCATCGTGCAGCGTGCGCAGCTTGGTTCCCATGGCATCGCGGGTAACGGGATCGAGTGCGCCGAAAGGCTCGTCCATCAAGAGCAGGCGCGGCTCTATGGCCAGCGCCCGGGCGAGGCCGACGCGCTGGCGCTGTCCGCCGGAAAGCTCGCTCGCCATGCGGGTGGCAAATGCTGCGGGCAGTTCGACCAGCCGCAGCAGTTCGGCAATGCGGCTGGGGTGCAGGGGTGTGCCGGAAAGACGCGGGCCGACGCCGATATTGGCGGCGACGTCCATATGCGGGAACAGGCCGATCTGCTGGAACACATAGCCGATCGAGCGGCGCAATTGCGGCAGCGGCAGGGTGCGGACATCGTCGCCATCCAGCGATACGCTCCCCGTGTCCGGCTCGATCAGGCGGTTGACCGTCTTGAGCAGAGTCGACTTGCCCGAACCCGAGGCGCCGACCAGCGCGACAAGGCTGCCCGGCTCGATCGCGAGCGAGACGGCATCGACAGCGGGCGTATCGCCATAGTGCCTGGACACGGCGTCGAAGCGCAGGATCGGATGGCGCGTTTCGGCCATGGGGCGGATGCTAGGGCGCGATGGCCTGCTTGGAAAGGAGCAGCTCGGCGACCATTCCCGTCGGTTCGAAGCGCCGTTCCCAGCTGCCCTGCAACTGCCCGGTCACGGCCAGTTCCACCATCCGCGATCCGAATCCCTGATCGCCGGTTTCGCCCGGCGGCGGGCCACCATGTTCGCTCCAGCGCAGCAGCAACTTCTCGCCCCGGTCTTCCAGCTCCAGCGTGACATGCCCGCCATCTGCCGAGAGCGCGCCATATTTGCTCGAATTGGTCGCCAGCTCGTGGAACACCAGCGCGAATGGCGTGGCCAGGCTGGGGGCAATGGCGCAATCGTCGCCGCTCACAAGGATGCGCGGCTCGCCCCGATCGTCGCGATAGGGCGAGAACAGGATGGCGAGCAGGCCCTGCAGGCTTTCCTGCGTCGATCCGCCGGCGGGACGGACATAATCATGGGCGCGCCCGAGCGCCTGCAGGACCTCGTTGATCTGGCCGGCAAAATCGCCATGCTCGGGCTGTTTGCGGGCCTGCAGCGATATCAGCCCGGTGACCACGGCAAAGATGTTCTTGATCCGGTGCGACAGCTCCTTGGCCAGCATGTCGCGGCTGTGCGAGAGCTTCTGCACCTCGTCGATATCGGTCAGCGTGCCAAACCAGCGGCGCGCGCCGGGCTGGCCCTCGGTTTCCGGCACCGCCAGCGCCAGCACCCAGTGCCAGCTGCCGTCCTTCTGCTTGAGGCGGAATTCTCCCTCGAACGGATGGCCCTGTTCGAAAGCCTCGCCCCAGGCCTTCAGCGTGTTGTCGTAATCGTCCGGGTGGATGAACGCGCGCCATGCTTCCACCCCCTTGGGTTCCTCCGCCCCGGTCAGCTCGTGCCAGCGGGAATTGAAGTAATCGAACTCGCCGACCTGGCTGGCCGACCAGGCGATCTGCGGCAGGGCATCGATCATCCGTTGCAGGCGCATCTCGCGCTCGGCGATCGCCCGTTCCGCGCGCAGACCTTCGCGCCGCTCGCGCAGCCGGCGCATGGCCGCCCTGGCCAGCACCGCCAGACCCTGGCGCTGGAACGCGTCGAGCCCGCTTTCGCGCGGTTCCACGTCGATCACGCATAATGTGCCCAGCGGAGCGCCTTCGTCGGACACCAGCGGCTGGCCGGCATAATAGCGGACATGGGGCGCATCGGTGACGAAGGGATTGTCGACGAAGCGCGCGTCCTTGGTTGCATCGGGCACTTCCATGATGCCGGGATTGCCGAGCGCGTGGACGCAGAAGGAATAGCCGCGCGGCGTCTCGCGTTCCTCCACGCCCTTGCGAACGAGGAAATACTGCCGCTCCCCGTCGATCAGCGTGACCATGGACGCTGCCACGTTGCAAAGCTGGGCGGCAAACTCGACGATGGCGGAGAGTTCGGGATCGTCCTCAAGCGCTTCGGCCTCGAAACTCTCGAGCACCCGCAGGCGTTCGGCCTCGTCCTCGTAGCGCGAGGATATTGGCGGCATGTCGGCCTGCTCAGGAGAATCGTGAATGTTCAAACAGCGCCCCCTGGCAAGAGGATAGGCTCCATGCGGCAATATGGAAACCTGCTTGTCGGTGCGGGATGCTGCGTGGTCCGTGGTGCGGATATCGCTGGAGCGCACTTGTATTGCGCGCGTGTCCGGTCCACCCATGGCGGCCATGAGTGCATCAGTCCTGACCTCGAAGCTCGATCTTCAGAGCCCGGAGTCGGTGGCGCGCGGGGAGCATAACCGTGCGCTGGCGCAGGAGTTGCGGGCAAAGGTGGCCGAAGCTGCCCTGGGCGGGCCGGCCAAGCACCGCGAGCGCCATGTCAGCCGCGGCAAGCTGCTGCCGCGCGAGCGGGTCGAGCGCCTGCTCGATCCCGGCTCGCCGTTTCTCGAGATCGGCCAGCTGGCGGCAAACGGCATGTACGAGGGCGATGTCTCGGGCGCCTCGATGATCGCCGGGATCGGCCGGGTCAGCGGGCGCCAGGTGATGATCGTCGCCAACGATGCGACGGTGAAGGGCGGCACCTACTACCCGATGACGGTGAAGAAGCATCTGCGCGCGCAG
>JABAHR010003368.1_pt3 | contig 24818 bp, 25 predicted proteins | sample 7062101 | NCBI WGS metagenome assembly JABAHR01 (sample SAMN14534553, study PRJNA622989) | marine sediment metagenome | biome: marine biome [ENVO:00000428]; feature: marine pelagic biome [ENVO:01000023]; material: deep marine sediment [ENVO:00002113] | place: India: Gulf of Kutch | collected...
GGACGATGGCCGCGCCATGCAGCACTACGAAACAGCGTCCGAGGATCGCATACCGTTTCACCTCAAGCTCATCTACGGGCTGGGCGCTTTTGTCAACAACCTGCTGGCCGCCGCGATCGGCGGCATGGTTATCGTCCTGAATCTCGGGCTTGGCATGAATCCGGCGCTGGTCGGACTGGTCAGCGCGCTACCGCGCCTGACCGACGCAATTACCGATCCCCTGATGGGGTACATCTCGGACAACACGCGTTCCCGCTGGGGGCGCCGGCGTCCCTACATATTCGTGGGTGCCATTGCGGCTGCTGTCATCTTTGCATTGCTTTGGCAGCTGCCAACGGGAAAGAGCGAATCCTTCTACTTCTGGTACTTCCTGGTCGGCTCGCTGATCTTCTACCTGGCGTACACGGTCTACGCGACCCCTTGGGTCGCTCTCGGTTACGAGTTGACGCCTGATTATCACGAGCGCACGCGGCTCATGGGCGTACAGAATTTCATCGGTCAGATCCCTTACATGATCTCGCCGTGGTTCCTGTGGATCATGCAGAACGAAGGCTGGTTCGATGACATGGTAGCCGGCGCCGCGGGCCTGTCGATAATAATCGCCGTGATCGTTATCGGGGTCGGCATCATGCCGGCAATATTTCTGCGCGAGCGGTTCAAGGACATCGCAGCGGCGGAATCTGCGGAGAAGATGGAAACGACCGGTGCCCGCAGCGTCATACTTAAGAACATCCTGGACTTCTTCCATGGTTTCTTCATCACGCTCAGGTCGAAGCCGTTTCTCAAGCTATGCGCTGCAACCTTTCTCGTTTTCAACGGCTTCATGATGATCGCGTCATTCCAGTTTTACGTGATCATCTATTACGTGTTCGGCGGTGATACAGCGCTCGGCTCAAAGTATGCGGGCTATGCCGGTACGATACAGTCCATTACGACGTTCGCGGTCATCGTGTTCGTGGCCTGGCTCGGCACGAAGATCGGCAAGCGGCGGGCATTCTTCGTCAGCACCGGCGTTTCGATGGCGGGGTATGCACTGAAGTGGGTTTGTTATAACCCCGAGATACCGTGGATGGTGATGTTGCCTGCACCTCTACTGGCGTTCGGCCTCGGCGGCCTGTTCGTGCTGATGCCGTCGATGATTTGCGACGTCGTCGACGCCGACGAACTCGAAACGCACCAGCGGCGTGAAGGCATGTATGGCTCGATCTTCTGGTGGGTCGTCAAACTGGGCATGGCCGCGGCGTTGGCGGCGGGCGGCTTCCTGCTCAATGCCACTGGTTTCGACGTCGCGCTGGAAGGCAACCAGGGTGAACAGACGATAACCCTGCTGCGGCTATTCGATGCGTTCGTCCCCTTCGCTGCTTCAGGCATCGCGATCTGGGCAATAGCGACATTCTCGATCACCGAGGAACGCGCGCACGAGATTCGCCAGGAACTCGAGCGTCGCCGCGGCACGCCGGACGCGCCGGCGCCAGCACCTGCCTAACCGCGGCCGCAGCGCTCGAGCAGCGCCTCCTTCACTTTCGGTGACACGAACTCCGAGATATCGCCGCCCAGTGAAGCGATCTCACGAACCAGGCTCGACGAGATGAAGGTGTAGGACTCGGGCGGCGTCAGGAAGACAGTCTCTACCGCGTCGGTCAGGTGCCGGTTCATGGTGGCGAGCTGGAATTCGTACTCGAAGTCGGACACGGCGCGCAGCCCGCGGATGATGACGGACAGGCCGTTGTCCCGCGCGAAATCCACGGTCAGGCCCTTGTAAGACGTCACCTCGACGCCGTCGACGCCCGCAAGGGCCGACTGCGCGAGTTCGACGCGCTCTTCGAGATCGAACATCGGCGCCTTGCTGCCCGTGTCCGCTGCGATGGCGATGACAACACGGTCGAACACCTTGACCGCTCTTTTGACCAGGTCCTCGTGCCCCAATGTGATCGGGTCGAAAGTCCCCGGGTACATGGCTGCTACGGACATCCCCCCTCCTTGTTACTCTTGAGTACCCCTGCCGCCAAGTATCGCATACCGCGACTTCGCGCCGTCCTCCACCAGTGGGTACCGCGTGCGCGCCATTTCCCTAAGACGCGACCTCGGCCAACCTGAAACGCACGTTCCCTGCGCTCCTGTCCTTCAGTATGTGCCAGTTGCCCGGTAGCGTCGCCACGGGTTTCGCGCGGTCCTGTTCGAGGTAGACCCGACCGCCCGGGGCGAGCAGGCGCAGTTCGTCGATGAGCCTGCAGAGCTCCTCCAGCCTGTCGTCGGCGAACGGCGGATCGAGGAAGACGATGTCGAAAGAGGCGGGTCGGGCATCGCGAACATACTCCACGGCATCGCCTCGTTGAATAATGGCTCCCCTGGCATCCAACATCTTCGCACTGTTTTCGATTACCTTTATAGCGCGACGCGAGTTGTCTACGAAAACCACTTGCGTCGCACCTCTCGACAAGGCCTCGAAGCCGAGCGCACCGGTTCCCGCAAACAGGTCGAGGCACCGCGCGCCCTGTATCGAGGGAGCGAGCCAGTTGAAGAGCGTCTCCCGGATCCGCTCCGACGTGGGCCGCAGCCCCGGCACCTCCGCGATATCCAACAGACGACTGCGCCACTTTCCCGCTACAATACGCAGCCGGCCGGGTCGGGGCTTCTGGTTTGCGGCACCGGGCTTTTTCGTCATCATTTCCCCACGGGCCTCGAGCAGGGGCCGGTTCCGGACAGTTTAGGCGATTTCGGTCGCCGGGTACTTCAAGACGCAATGTTTGGGAAAAAGGACCAACCCGCCGAACGCCAGGGATTCATCAAGCGCCTGCGTGCGCGCCTCAACCGCGGCGACAGCTGGCTCACTTACGACCTCGCGAACCTCGCCCCGGGCGGCAAGATCGACGAGGACGTGCTCGAGGAACTCGAATCGCTGCTCGTCATGGCGGACGTCGGCATCGACACGACGTCGCGCATCATCGAGGACCTGCAGAAGCGCCTCGCGCGCAAAGAGCTCAAGGATGTCGACGCCCTGCGCAACGGCCTGCGGCGGTCACTCGTCGACATCCTCGCGCCTGTAGAAAAGCCCCTCGACATCGATCCTCAACATCGCCCGTTCGTGATCCTGATGGTCGGTGTGAACGGCGCAGGCAAGACCACAACGATCGGCAAGCTGGCGAGACGCTTCAAGGACCGGGGCCTGTCCGTCATGCTCGCCGCGGGAGATACGTTCAGGGCGGCTGCCGTCGAGCAGCTGCAGGCATGGGGACACCGCAACCAGGTGCCGGTGATCGCGCAGCAGAGCGGCGCCGACCCGGCCGCCGTGATATTCGACGCCTGGGAAGCGGCGAAGGCGCGCGGCATCGACGTGCTGCTGGCGGACACGGCCGGGCGCCTGCAAAGCCAGCGGGGCCTCATGGACGAACTGGCAAAGATCCGCCGCGTGGTGGCACGGCGCGATGAGACGGCGCCGCACGAAATCATGCTGGTGCTCGACGCGAGCCAGGGCCAGAACGCCCTGGTGCAGGCAGAGAAGTTCCACGATGCCCTAGGGTTGACGGGCATCACCGTCACCAAGTTGGATGGTACCGCCAAGGGTGGCATCCTGCTGGCTATCGCGAACGCGCTGCACTTGCCCGTACGGTTCATAGGCATCGGCGAGTCGGCCGAGGACATGCAGCCGTTTGCCGCGGAAGAATTCGTCGACGCACTCCTCGCCAGCGGCGGACAGGAGTGAGCAAGGCACAGATGATTCAGTTCGAAGAGGTGACCAAGCGGTTCCCTGGCGGGCAGGAAGCCCTGTCCGGGCTGACGCTGTCCGTCGAGAAGGGCGAGATGGTCTTCGTAACCGGGCACTCGGGCGCGGGGAAGAGCACGCTGCTCAAACTCATTGCACTGATCGAGCGCCCGACCAGCGGCCAGGTCATCGTCGACGGCCAGAACACTCGCCGCGTACGCCGCCGAAAGATCCCCGGGTATCGCCGCCAGATCGGCATGGTGTTCCAGGACCACAAGCTGCTATACGACCGCCCGGTATCGGACAACGTTGCATTGCCTCTTATCATCGCAGGCGCGAGCCCGCGCGAAGCCGGGAAGCGCGTCCGCGCGGCACTCGACCAGGTCGGCCTGCTGCACAAGGAAAAAAAGAACCCCGAAACGCTCTCCGCCGGCGAGCAGCAGCGTGTCGGAATTGCGCGTGCCATCGTGACCAGACCCAAGCTGCTGATCGCCGACGAACCGACGGGCAACCTGGATCCCGACCTGTCGCTGGAGGTCATGCGCATTTTCCGGCGCTTCAACGAGGTCGGTGTCACGCTGTTGATCGCGAGCCACGACATCTCGCTGATCGACAAGCTCGGCTGCCGCCGTATCGAGCTCGAGGAAGGACGATTGCAGGAACTGCAGTACGACGACGACCTGGTCGCGCACTTCGACGGCGATTACGTACCAGATGGAGGTGACGACGGATGGCGGTAACGCGGCATTCCGATGCAGTAGCCCCGCTGCGCTCCGCCGGGCCCGTGACCATCTGGCTCGGGCGTCACGCGAGGACCGCATCGTCGTCTTTCGGCCGGCTCGTGCACCAGCCGTTTGCAAGCCTGATGATCATCCTGGTGATTGCGATAACCCTCGCGATACCGATGGCCCTGAATCTTGCGATCAAGAATTTTGCAGCGATCAGCAGCGGCTGGGACGATGCGCTCGATTTCTCCGTGTTCCTCGAAACCGGCGTTTCAGCTAACGATGCCGAGGCACTCGCCGGGCTGATATCGCAGCGTGCCGACGTGGACGATGTGCGCCTGATTACCGCAGACGAGGCGCTGGCTGAATTCAAGGAGCAGTCGGGGTTCGGTACCGCCCTCGATCACCTTCCCGACAACCCGCTGCCGCACACCCTCGTCGTGAGGCCCAGCCCGGCCAATACGCCGCAGTCGATGACGCTGTTGCGAGAGGAGCTGGACAGCCTGCCGGAAACCGAGCTCGTGCAGGTGGACACCGAATGGGTGCAGAGATTCCACGCGATACTCGAGATCGTGCAGCGGGCCATCATGATCGGCGCCGGTCTGCTGGGTGCCGCGATCGTCGTAATCATCGGCAACACGATCCGGCTCGAGATCCAGAACCGCCGCGACGAGATCGAGGTCACCAAGCTCATCGGCGCGAGCAACGCCTTCGTGCGCCGGCCGTTCCTGTGGAGCGGCTTCTGGTTCGGGCTGTTCGGTTCGGTGCTCGCCCTCGGGCTCGTGCAGTACGGCCTGTACCTGCTGCAGCCGGCGGTGACACGGCTGGCCGGTCTGTACCAGAGTGGGGTGACCATGCTCGCTCTCGACCTGCGGGACAGCCTCGTGATCGTCGCAATCGGCGTCGGGCTGGGGCTGGCCGGCTCCTGGCTGGCCGCAGCGCGCCACATGCGTTCCATAGAGCCCAGATAGCGCCCGAGACAACGCGCATGCGCGTGCGCCAGCGACCCCCCAGCCTCCCGGGGGATATTTCGTAACGAATTGTAACGCCCTGTATTAAAAAGAAATATTTCTGGCATGCTGGCGGAACGTTCGTCGCGGTTAGCACTCTAACCCCCCGAGTGCTAAAATCGCCGTACCACAAGGAGAGACCAGAATGACCACAGCGGTAGCGCTTCGAAACCAGGAACTGATGCTGGCCGGACCGGTCGGCAGCCTCGACGCCTATATCCAGGCGGTCGGTTCCGTGCCCGTGCTCAGCAAGGAAGACGAGCAGGCGCTGGCGATTCGCTTCCGCGAAGAAGACGACCTCGATGCGGCGCGCGAACTCGTTTTGGCGCACCTGCGCTTCGTCGTGCACATCGCGAAAGGTTACACGGGCTACGGCCTGCCGCTCGGCGACCTGATCCAGGAAGGCAATGTCGGCCTCATGAAGGCCGTCAAGCGCTTCGACCCGGACTATGACGTACGGCTCGTGTCCTTCGCGGTGCACTGGATCCGCGCCGAGATTCACGAGTTCGTGCTGCGCAACTGGCGCATCGTCAAGGTTGCGACCACGAAGGCGCAGCGCAAGCTGTTCTTCAATCTTCGCAAGGCGAAGAAGAATCTCGCGTGGCTGACCTTCGACGAGACCCAGGCTGTCGCCAGCGATCTCGGTGTAAGTCCCGAGGAAGTTACCGAGATGGAGAAACGGCTGCACGCACGCGACGCCATCTTCGACCCGGCGCCGGAAGCAGACGATGAGCATTCGTTCACGCCGGCCGCTTACTTGCCCAGCCCGGACTCCGACCCTGCGATGCTCGTCGAGACAGCGGACTTCAATGACGATGCATCCGAACGCATGGCTGCCGCCCTCGAGACCCTCGACGACCGCAGCCGCCACATCATCGAGAGCCGCTGGCTGTCGGAAGACAAGCTGACGCTGCACGAGCTCGCCGACGAGTACGGCATCTCGGCGGAACGCGTTCGCCAGGTAGAGGCCAACGCGATCAAGAAGCTGCGGTCCGCGATGGCGGTCTGATTTTCTGTAGGAGCGGGCCGGGCCCGCGACCCGGTCGCTTAGGCATACACCTTACGGCGGTATCGCACCCACCCGCCGTCTTCCCCCCCCTGCGGATCGTGGTGCGTCCAGTGCACGAGCCCACCGAGATCGTTCCACTCGTACATGCCGCGAAAGTAGATTCTGTCGCCGAGCGACAGTGGAACCACCTCAGCGACTTCGATATTGTGAGCAATCAACAGCGTCTGTCTGTTGCTCAACCGGATAATGAAGCGCTGGTGGCGCGAGGCGTCATCGTCGTCGGTCAACAACCGCCGGACAAAACCCGTATCTTCGATCCAACGGCCGGTGTCGGCTTTTGCATAGGCTGACAGCATGCCTGACTTTCTTTGTGTTGCTCAGCGAGTGAAAGCGGTGCCGGCCATCCCTGGCCGGCGCGCTCCCCTGTTTCTGTAACGACCGCCGGCCTAGCCGGCGGTAACCGGCACCAGCGTGATTTCGACGCGCCGGTTGAGCTGGCGCCCTTCCGGTGTCGAGTTGTCGGCGATGGGATGATGCTCGCCCATGCCGACCGAGATGATCCGCTGGTCCATGATGCCCTGGGTGTAGAGGTATTCCCCGACCGTGTTCGCACGGCGCTGCGACAGCTGCATGTTATAGGAATCGCTGCCCGTGCTGTCGGTATGACCGGCGACCTCGACGACGGTCTTGTCGTACTCCGTCAGCACCTTGCCGACCGAATTGAGAACACTGAAAAACTGCGGGCGCAGCGCCGCACTGTCCGTGTCGAACGTGACGTTCCCCGGCATGTTCAGCGTGATGTTGTCGCCCGTGCGGGTCACGCTGACACCGGTCCCTTGCAGTTCGGCACGAAGCTTGGCTTCCTGCTTATCCATGTAGTGCCCGACGGCTCCTCCCGCCAGGGCGCCGATACCGGCACCGATGAGCGCGTGCTGACGCCGTTCTACGGCATCGTCACCCGACATCAGTCCAGCTACGGCTCCGGCCGCCGCGCCGATAAGCGCGCCCTTGGTCGCCTTGCTCGTTTCCGACTCCCCGGTATAGGGGTCAAGCGTTTCACACCCGCTCAAGATAGCGGCCATGCCCGCGATCACGAACAGGGATTTGATTGTCTTGCTGCCCATAGCGAAATCTCCCTGACACCTTCTGATGAAGATTGACAGCACGAATTGTAACGCTACGTCGCTGAACGCACACTTAATTGAACGGTTTATGGTCAAATAGCGCCCATGATGCGGGAGCAGCCATGACTGACAGCGACGGTTGGCTGGAGCGCTACGCCGAGATCCACGAAAACCTGACTTCCCCGGCACTTTACTGGGTCGCCGTACCGCTGGTTGTCACGGGTATGGTCGGCCTGCTGTGGTCGCTGCCGGTGCCCGAGCAGTTCTTCGATATATCGCCACTCTTGAACTGGGGCACCGCCTTCCTGATGGCCGCTGCCGTTTACTATTTCATCATCTCGTTGCCGATCGCGATCGGCATGCTGCCCTTCATTCTCGGTGTCGCCGCGATCCAGCTCTGGCTCGAACAATCACTGTACTCGCACCCGAATGTCGCAGCCGGCCTATTGGTGGGCGGGGTGATTGGCCTGTGGCTCGGCCATCGTCATCAACCCGGCCTGCGCCCCTTGCTGACCGACCTTCAGCTGATAATGATCGGCCCGGCATGGCTGCTTTCGGTGCTGTATCGACGGATCGGTATCCCGTTCTGAGCATCACCCCATGAACGCGACCGATGTGCCACGCGACCGCGACGTTTGGCGCATCGCGGCGCCGATGATCCTTTCGAACGTCTCCGTGCCGTTGCTGGGCATGGTGGATACCGGCGTCGTCGGGCATCTCGAAAGCCCAGTCTACCTCGGCGCCGTCGCCATCGGCGGCACGATCTTCAGCTTCCTTTATACCGGCGTGAATTTCCTGCGCATGGGCACGACTGGTATCGCCGCCCAGCGTTACGGCGCTGACGATCATGACGGTCTGCGGGTATCGCTCGGCCAGGCGCTCGTCGTTGCACAGCTGATCGCCCTGGCGGTGATCCTGTTGCAGTGGCCCGTCGGGCGGCTCGCAATGAACCTGCTGGGTGCCGACGGAGCGCTGCGCGAGCACGCGCTGGAGTACTTCAACATCCGTGTCTGGAGCGCGCCCGGTACGCTCGCCAACTTCGTGATGGTGGGCTGGTTCCTTGGCCTGCAGAATGCGCGCGTACCCCTGGTCATCTTCCTCACCATCAACCTGACCAACATCGCACTCGATCTCCTGTTCGTGCTCGTGCTGGGGATGAAGGTCGACGGCGTGGCGTTCGCCTCCGTGATCGCGGAGTACACCGGGCTCGCGGTCGCGCTTTTCTTCGCCGTGCGCGAGCTGCGCCGGCACAGCGGCCGTTGGCCCATGGAAAAATTCGTGAAGCTGCGCCAGTACGCGGCGTTCTTCTCGGTGAATGCCAACCTGTTCGTACGGACCATGGCGCTGATGTTCACGATCGCCTTCGTCACGGCACAGGGTACGCGCATGGGCGGACTGATCCTCGCCGCGAACGCCATACTTATGCAGTTGCAGAACCTGACGGCCTTCGGGCTCGACGGGCTTGCGCATGCCGCCGAGGCGCTTGTCGGCAAGGCCGTCGGCCAGCGGAGGCGGGACGTGCTCGAGCGCGCAGTCACGCTGTGCCTCAAATGGTCCCTTATCTTCGCAGCGGTTTTCAGTGCCGCATACCTGCTGCTCGGGCCGCAGCTCATCAAACTGTTGACGGACCTGCCGGCGGTCCGCGAGACGACCCTGCGCTACCTCCCGTGGATGATCGCCTCGCCGCTCGTCTCCGTCTGGTCGTTTCTCTATGACGGCGTCTACGTCGGCGCGACGCGGGCACGCGAGATGCGCAACATCATGTTGTTTTCAGCGTTCGCAGTATTCATCCCAGCCTGGTTCGTGCTACAGCCGCTCGGCAACGACGGTCTGTGGCTCGCCTTCCTGCTGTTTCTCGCAAGCCGTGGTATCGGCATGCACATCGGCTATCGGCGCAATGTCTTGCCAGCGCTCTAGGCACGCGCCTTGGCTCGCGATCGCAGCTTCAGAACTGCTCCCGAAAAGCCGTATCCGACCGCTCGCCGTTGCTGGATTCGGGGCTTTCCGGTCGATTTGAATGATCGCGCCCGGCAGGAGTCGGTGCTCGGCTCAGGGCGATTGAGTCAGTCGTGGAAACGGAAAGTGCTGGATACGTATTCGGCCCGCGGCGATCAAGATTTGAAGCTACTCGACAGTGAGCGAACCAACTGGCTCGTCGAACTGTCGTCCGTGGCGATCATTTCATGTTCCAGGGTGCCTTTGGCGGCATAACCGTCGACGGCTGACAATTCCGAAGGAGCGACCCCGACATAGCGTTTGAAGACGCGCGTGAAATATGACGGGTCAGAGAACCCGACGCTATATGCAACTTCAGAGATATTCGCCCCGGGGGCCTGCAGGGCATTGAATGCTTGAAAGACCCTGTACCGCACTACGAATTCTTGAAACGTCATGTCGTAAACCTGTTTAAAGGCACGACCAAAATGTGAAGAACTCATACCGCAAAGCCGGGCCATGCCATCGGACACGATCCGGCTGCTGTAATTTCGGCGAACGTATGTGACAGCAGGCGCAAGCTGTTGCTTCTTGCTGTTCGGCATGTTCGGAACCGTGTCGGGAATCGGTATGTTCACACGGCTTGGACTACGGCGATTCTTTTGCTGGGAAAGCGGCTGCTCATCCATTAGCAGGCTGTCGATACAGCGCGCTACCTCGGCGTCCTGAAGTGGCTTCACGAGATAATCCATCGCACCAATGCGGAATGACCAGACAGCCAACGACTCGGAATGCTGAAGGGTCACCATGATGAACGGTATCGATGGAAAGCGTGCATTGGCGCGCGCGAACAATTCCAGTCGACGTCGGTCCGGATAATCGAAATCGAAGAAGATACCGGCACATGATTGATTGGTTATCAGGCTTTCTATGTCTTCCGTTATGGATGTTGTTCGAACATCAAATTCATTCATCAGTTGCGTCGGCACGTCGTACGCCTGCGTGCCCGCGAGTTGGGAGACCCATACAACCAAGGGTTTATTCATAGTCGATTCTCTCAGAACGCCGGCTCACTGGTACCTTGCTTGCACCGGAGGCGCGTAACCGCAATGCCCCGATATCAATGTCGTTGTGCGTCCCATACGACCCAAGAATCGATAAACAGGGCAAAGAAAGCGACGATGCACTTCACAATTTCCCATGCCGCTCAAGATAGTAACCCGCTGTTCTTGATTGGCTACGCACGGCCTTGTCAGCACACAGACCGTATGCGTTGTAGCTTCGGACGAACCGGTCGAAGAAGCCCCGTTCGTATTGCGAAAGGGGTTCCAGGCCACTCTCCGCCCGGTTTCCAAAGAAAAGAATTTGTTGTTCGAGCGGCTGGTTCCCGTGAAACCGGGCAGTCGGTCGCAGCGGGTGGGTCTGTGGCGCACAATGGGTCGTTGTTCGAGCGCCATTCCTACAGTTCGGGTATCGCCGAGCCCTTCAATTCGATCGTGTTGCCTTCCGGGTACTCGGAATGCATTGACGACCCGGTAGGCTCCGCTATGGAGCACGATCTCACCCGGCCGGGCTCGACGCCGAGGCCTTGCGCAGCAGAGCTTCTTCGGCACATCGTTTCCGGACGGTGCTGCGCGCCCATGCATATGCGCCGACACCAGAGACGATGTTCGCTATGGCGTAGGCACCGAAGATCCCGGCGATGTCGAAGAACTGCATCGCGATAACAGCGACCGGGATATACAAAACGGCTATCCTGCAAACGCTGACGACGACGCCCGGCATCGGATAGCCGAGGCCGTTGAACGAAGCGTTCATGATCATCACCATGCCATAGGCCCCATAGCTGAGCGGCACGATCCACAGGAACAGGGACGTGACGCGACGCACACTCTCGCTGTCGCTGAACAGCGCAGGCAGAAACCCCGACATCGATGCCAACAGGCCCGCAATCACGAGACCGCTTACGATGCAGAACGCCGTGCAAAGCGACAGCGCCCGCAGTATGCGGTCCTCTCTTCCAGCGGAGAAGTTCTGGCCGACGAACGGCCCGATGATCGCCGACAGTGCGTAGTACATGACCAGCATCATCGACTCGATGCGGCTCGCAACGCCGAAGCCCGCGACCGCATCCGGCCCGAAGCGCGCGATCATGGCCGTAACCACCGCGGCCCCGACCGGCACGATGATGTTGGTGCCGGCGGCCGGTATGCCGACGTGCAGAATGTCGCGCCACGACTGTCTCATTTCGGCCGGGTCCGGTGTGCTGAAGCTCACCATGTCGAGTCGGTGCCGCATCAGGTAGAGCGTACCGACGAAGATCGTGGCGCGCGCAAGCAATGCCGCCATTGCGGCGCCGTTCAGCCCCATCGCCGGAATGGGACCCACGCCGAAGATCAGTATGGGATCCAGGATGACATTGAGCACCGCCGCAAGGATCATGAGCATGCTCGGCAGTCGCGTATCCCCGGTGGCGCGCATGCTTGCCATGCCCACCATGCCGACGACGATGAAGGGCACGCCGATGTAAAGAATGGTCATGAAACCGCGGATCAGGGGCATCAGCTCGCCAGGCGCACCGAGCAGGCGAAATAGCGGGCCGATGGTCAGTATGCCGATCGCGCTGATGATCGCGGTCACCAGGAACGACAGCAGCAGGCTGTCGGTCGACAACCGCCGCGCCCGCCGATGGTCGTCTGCGCCGATTGCGCGGGCCACGACCGAGGAAGTACCCGCCCCCAGGCCGATCGCGACACTCGTAACGATCATGAGAATAGGAAACCCGAAACTGAACGCGGCGAGCTGGGCATCACCGACCTGACCGATGAACCAGGTGTCGATGAGACCCTGTGCCATCATCGTCGCAATACCGAATAGCACGGGCACGGTCATGTCGACCAGGTGCCTGCCGACAGGCCCCTGCGTGAGCTTCGGCTTGGGAGAGTTCATCGGGCAAGGTTATCATTGCGATCGGCATCTAGGATGGGCCGCAATCATGAAGTTCAGGAGCGAAATCGTCATCGACTCGGACCAGCCGTCGGAGTGGGCCGGATGAGCTGGAAGCAACTCGACTCGCGTACCGTTTACGAGAACCCCTGGATGGAGGTCCGCGAGGACCACGTCATCAATCCGGGCGGGGGCAGGAACCACTACGGTTACGTGCACTTCAAGAATCGCGCTATCGCGATCCTGCCGCTCGACGACGAGGGCAATACCTGGCTCGTCGGCCAGCAGCGCTACACGCTGGGCGAGTATTCCTGGGAGCTGCCGATGGGCGGCGCGCCGCTCGACGAGTCGCCGCTCGACGCCGCGAAGCGGGAGCTCAAGGAAGAGACGGGGCTGACCGCCGAGCGCTGGTCCGAGGTGATGCGCCTGCACACCAGCAACTCGATCACCGACGAAGTCGGCATCGTCTACATCGCCGAGGGGCTGACCCAGGGCGAACCCGAGTTCGAGGAGACCGAGGACCTGGAGATCCGCAAGCTGCCGCTGCAAACAGCCCTGCAGCTCGTCAACGACGGCGAGATCACCGACGCCATCAGCGCCGCCGCTATCCTGCGAGTCGCGGCGCTCAGAAAAGCTTCCTCGCGGTGACCACAAAGCGCATCGGGCCGCCTGGCTCCAGCGCATCGAAGGGATAGCAGGTTACGAGGCTCATCACGCTATCCTCTGTATCGAGTAGCAGGCTGCTGCGCCGGGAGTCCACGACGTCGATATTTACGACCTGGTACAGGTGCGACTGGCCGTCCACCGTTTCCAGCGCGAGCGGCTGCCCAACCTCGAGGCGCTGCAGGAAACTGAAATGCGTGTCGCGGTGCCCCGCGATCACGGAATTGCCGGGCTGGCCCGGCATCGCGCTCGCGCTCAGGTGCCCGGGACCGAAAGCCAGCGTGCGCCCCGAACCGCCGGCGAGCACGATCAGGTCGATCTCGCCACCCAGCGCCTGCAGCCTCGCCACCGGCCAGGTATCAGCCCACGGCCACGGTGGCGGCCGTTCGCTGCCCTGACCGGCGCGTTCCCATGCGCGCTGCATCAACTCCTGCGCGAGCCAGGCCTTCGCGGGGATATAGGCGCCTTCTCCGAGCTGCCAGAACCCGAGGCACAGCACGCACGCCACGACCCAGCTTCCCGGGTTCCTAGGCCAGCCGCGCACGGTCGTAACCCCGCCGCAAGGCCGTCACGATGACAAGCAACAGCCCCGCGAGCAGCGTCAGCAGGCCGTTGCGCAGCAGCGCGGCGGCATCGGTCGCCGTCGCGGGGAAACCGAAGATCGCGTTCATGCTCTGGCCGTACGGCAGCAGGTTCGGTACCTGCTCGCTGGCGAGCGGCACGCCCGCCGGGCGTGCCGGCGTCTTGTCGATGGCGACCAGGCTGGTGTACTTACTGACGAGATGATGCGTCAGTGCGGTGTCGACGATCGACGCGCGTATCTCGTCCGAGTTCGCGCCGCGCCGCTCCTGGTCATGCAGCGCAGCGATCCTCGCTCTTGCCCACAGCGTGCCGGCTCCGGGATGCTCGTCTTTGCTGTCCAGCTCGAGTTCGTGATCCCACGCGCCGGCAGCGGAATCGCCGCGGATCCTCACGACGGCGCCCGGCTGGAAGTCTCCCGAAGCTCTTGCGCTTACGGTGACCGGCTCGCCGAGATACAGGTCGGGCACAGTGTGCGGGTAGGCTTCGACGACGGCGTCTCCAGGCCAACTCACTTCGATGTTCGTTACTTGCGGACTGCCGAGCTTGTCGAACAGGCGGTCCATCTGCTCGCCGACTTCGTGCAGTGCGCTGATGACGACGAAGGTGCCGCGGCCGAGTTCCGCCGCCTTGCGCATGAACCAGCTGTTGGGCGCCGAACCGATGCCTACCGTGAACAGCCGCGCATTGCCGAGCCGCTGCTCGATCATCGCGTAGAGTTCTTCTTCATTGCCGACGCTGCCGTCGGTCATGAAAACGATCTGCCGCAGCCTGAACTCATCGCTCAAGGTATCGAGCGCGAGCCTCAGGGCCGGCCGTATCTCGGTGCCACCGTTCGCGTCGAGACCCTTCACGAACTGCCGCGCATGTTCGAGCTTCCCGGCGGTGGCGGCAACGCTCTGATGGTACAGCGCACGGGCCGTCGAGTTGAACTCGATGATGTTGAAACGATCGTTCGCGCCCAAGTCACCGAGCGCGCGCGTCAAAGCCTGCTTCGCTTGCACGATCGACGCCCCGTGCATCGAACCCGAAGTATCGACGACGAAGATCAGTTCACGCGGCATCGCCGAAACTGCCTGCTCGCCGGCGTCCGGCGGTACGACCATGAGGAGGTAGTGCGGCTGGTTTTCGATAGTCTCCCGGAACAGCATTGCGCGGGGCACGGCCGACGGCACCGGTCGCCACAGCAACTCGAAATCGTGATCGAGCGTCACCTTGTCGTCAGCCAGCGATACGGTGTAGCGGCCGCGGTCCTCCGAGACCGCCACGGGGTGATAGCGACTCGCCACGATTTCCAGTGGCATGCCTGCATCGATAATGGCCTGCAGGGAAATCCTGTGATCCCTCGATACGTTGACGTGGGGCGGCGTTATCCGGGAAGCATCGCTCACCCGCGTCGTATCGGGCGACCAGCCGCTGCCCCTGCGATCCGGAACCGGCGAACCTGGGACATAGCGCGGGGTCAGCGTCATGGGAAAGCGAATGGCGAACGTCCCGCTGTCGTAGCGCAGGTCCTCTAGGTACTCGATTTCGACGACGACCGTTTCGCCGGGCGCGATGTTCGCCACCGACGTCGTGAAAAGGTTCGGCCGCTCCTGCTCGACCAGGCTGGCTTTCCTGCCTTCACTGCGCGCCCGCTCGTAGTCGTTGCGCGCCTGCTGCTTTTCCTGGATCTCGCCCTCGATGAAGCGCTCACCGATATGGAGCCGCAAGCGGTCGACCGCCGCTTTGTCCGGCAACGGAAAGACGTAGACGCCTTCCATCCACTCGTCACCCTCGTTGCGGAATTCCTGGCGTACCGACACACGGGCGACGAGCCCACTGATGTTCATCGTGACAGCGGTGTTCGTACGCGTCGCCGTAACCAGACCGGCCTGCATCTTGAGGAGCAAGGTGCCGGACTGAACGTTTTGCGGGCGCACTTCCTGTGCCGGTGCGATGGCGGTCCAGAGGCAGCCGATCACCATGGTCACCATCGTTAACGTTGTTCTTCTTGACATTGCGGGTCTCCCGGCGGCGTTACCGTAATTCCAGCAATCCAATCCGTCGCGCCGCGGCCAGCGCCATGGCAAAGCACCGGCGTAATGTGGCAAATTGTGGCGTGGTCCCGAGGAGCCTGATTTGGCAAAGCGCATAGCGATCGTCGAAGACGAAGCAGCAATTCGCGAAAACTACGCGGCAGCATTCCGCCGCGAAGGTTACGCCGTGGATGCCTACGATTCCCGGGCACCCGCGATGGAGGCTTTCGCGTCACGGCTGCCGGACCTTGTCGTGATCGACATCAGCCTGGAAGATGATGTCGAGGGCGGGTTCGAGCTGTGCCGTGAACTGCGGGCGCACTCCGCGGACCTGCCGATCATCTTTCTCACCGCGCGCGACAGCGAGTTCGACGCCGTGTCCGGCCTGCGCCTGGGCGCCGACGATTACCTCACCAAGGACATCAGCCTGCCGCACCTGATGGCGCGTATCGCGGCGCTGTTTCGCAGGCTCGATGCAATGCAGAAGCCGCAGGCGGCGAGTGGCCGTATCACGCGCGGCAACCTCGAACTCGATACCGACAGGATGACCGTGCAGTGGCGCGGCGTGCCGGTCGGTCTCACGTTGACGGAGTTCTGGCTGGTGCACGCCATGGCGCGCTACCCGGGGCACGTGAAGAACCGGCAACAGCTCATGGATGCTGCGCGCGCAGTACTCGACGACAACACGATTACCTCGCACATCAAGCGTATTCGACGCAAGTTCCAAGCGGTCGACGCGGACTTCGGCAGCATCGAGACCGTCTACGGCATGGGCTATCGCTGGCTGACCGACTGAAACCGACTCTGCTATGAACCTGAGACGGCAGTTGCTACTCGTCAGCCTGCTGACACTCGTACTGCCTTGGGCTGGCTGCGAGTTCATCCGTGAAACGGAATCAGCGCTGCGGCAGAGCCAGCAGCAGATGCTCTCGGGCACGGCGAAGGCCGTGGCGGAATCGCTGGAGCGCTACCCCGAGGAGTTTCCGGCACCGCCGGACCAGGGCGGCAGCGCCGGAGACCAGCTATACGGGCATCACCTCGACGCCGAGCCCGTGATCGACGGCTACTTCAACGACTGGCCTTTGCCGGAGACTTCGTTGCGGCAGATCCGGGGAGTCGACGGGCCAATCCGCGTCGTGGCCGGACTGCGCGGGCGATACGTCTACCTCTACGTGGCCGTGACCGATGACGAGATCGTCTATGCGTCGCCCGCCGCCATTGCTGTCGACGATGGTTCAGTCTACGCAGACCGCGTGGTGCTCGTCAGCGCGAATCCGCCGATGGCGAGCGAGGCGCTGACCTTTGCCGCGGAAGCGCCCGGTCCGGTAATTGCCTGGCTGCGGAATTCGTTCGGGTTCGCTCCGGAGCCGACCGTGCAGGCGCGCTGGCAGGATGTCGCGGGTGGCTACCAGGTGGAAGCACGCATTCCCGCCAGCCTGCTCGGAACCCACCTCGGCGTGAGCGTCATCAATACCGCGAACGAACGCGAACCCGGCGTCCGCAGCACCAGTTTCGCCGGGCATACGCCGGGCCCTTTCGTCACGACGGCTCCGTACCTGACATCTCAGGCGCAAAAGCTCGTGCAGGCCGGTACCCGGATACTCATTACCGACCACAGCGGCTGGCGCATCGCGACCGTCGGCTCGCCGGGGACGAGGGAACAACCGGCACAGGGAGCGGTCTCGAACTGGCTGCGCATCGCGTACCAGGTACTCGTGGAGCCCGGTACCGAGCCCGCGTTCGCCGAGCCGGACCCCAGCGGCCGCGAGCGGCAACCGTACATCACGGCCGCCCTCGACGGCCGCAGCTCGGAAAGCTGGTTTCGGAGCCTCGACAGCGGCAGGGCGATCGTCGCCGTCGCCGAGCCGGTCAGGAGCGGCGGCGCCATCATCGGCGTCGTCGTCCTGCAACAGGGCACCGATGCGATCCTGAGCCTGCGCAACGAGGGCCTCGCGCGGCTGATGAATGTGACGGTCGTCGCGACCCTGCTTGTTGCCGCCGCGCTGCTCGGCTACGCGACCTGGCTGTCGCGGCGCATCCGTCATCTCAGCCTGGCCGCGGAACAGGCCGTCGAGGGTTCCGGCATCAGGGCCGCGCTGCCGAGTGCCGAATCCGGCGATGAGATCGGCGACCTGTCACGCAGCTTCTCCTACGTGCTCGGCCAGCTGGCCGATTACAACGATTACCTCCGGTCGCTCGCGTCGAAGCTGTCTCACGAGCTGCGCACGCCGCTCGCGATCGTCACCTCTTCGCTGGAGAACCTCGAGCATGAAGGACTCGATGGCGCGCCGGCCGAATACACGGCGCGCGCGCGAGACGGCGCGGAGCGCCTGCGCCGCATCCTCAATGCTATGAGCGAAGCGAGCCGGGTCGAGGAACTCATGCAGCATGCCGAGCCCGAGGAGTTTGACCTCCGCCGGGTCGTGATGCCGACCGTTGACGCATACCGGGACGTGTACCGCGGGCGCCGTTTCGAATTCGACTGCACTGCCGCGACAACGTCGGTGCGCGGTTCGCCCGAGCTGCTCATCCAGATGCTCGACAAGCTCGTGGACAACGCCGCAGATTTCAGCGCAGAGGGGGACCAGATCACGGTCGGCCTGGCGCTCCGCCACGGCGGACTGGTGCTCAGCGTCCACAACCCGGGACCCCCATTACCGGAACGCATGCGATCGCAGCTGTTCGACTCGATGGTTTCCGTGCGCGAGGATAGCAGCGACCGGCACCTGGGGCTCGGCCTCTACGTTGCGAAGCTCATCGCCGAGGGTCATGGGGGACGGATCACGGCCGAGAACGCAGACGGTGGTGTCAGGTTCTCAGTAATCCTGCCGCTCGCTGACGCGAAGCTGGCTCAGGTTGGTCGAAAATAGGATTCCGCCTCCGAAATCCGTGCTGCTGTCGGTAAGGCCGGTGAAAGCATACAGGTCCATGCGCCATTCCCTGCTCAGGCGAAACGATGCAAAGCCAGAGAGCTCCTGGATGTCCTCCATTCCGCTGATTGCCGATTCACGGTAATCGAAATACATCCCGACCAGTGTATCGGCCGAGGCGAGATAGGCACCGCCCACCGATGCAAGCAGGACATCGTTCAGATCGATCCCCGGCGGGTCGCCGCGCAGCCGGTAACCGGCCGTTCCCTGCAACGAGACCCTGTCGAAGAAGCGGTAGGCGTCGATCTGCACCGTGTAGTCGTTCTCGCCGGTGCCTAGGCCCTTCGCTTCGTCGGCAGTGGCAAACTTGATCTTTCCCGTAACGTCGATAACGAAATCGGCGTTGTCACTGACGTACAGGTCGTACAGCGTGAATGCACCAATCATATCGCCGAGGCCGCTTTCGGTGACGGTTGCACCGCTGCCCGGCAACGGCTCAGTGCCAGGTTCGGTAATAACGGTATCCTCCGGCGCGGTTACACTCAGCCACGGCACCGTGAGCCGCAGCCCGACCCGCTCGAACCCGGCCCGGAAAGTGAACGGGACATAGATTTCCTCGATATCGCCACTACCGCCATATTCGCCAATGCTGTATTCGATGCCTGTCGAGACTCGCAGGTCAGCAGCGTTGTCTTGTGCGCCGGCGTCTGCACCCATCAGCAAGAACACGGCGATCGTAACCACCGCCGTTGTTCTTCTATCCATATTCATGTCAGATTCCCCTCCTGGATACGGGACCGGCGAGCGCCGGTCCCGACTGCTTCTTACGCCTTACTCGGCTTCTTCCCTCTCACCATCGTCAATGACGACGCCCTGCGCTTTGGCGCGGGCCCGCATCTGTTCACGATGCTGCGCGAGGAAACGGGTTTTCTTCTCAGGATCGGACTCGACCATCCGCAGCTGCTCGCGGTATTGATTGCGTTCCTGGACGGACATCAGTCCATGGCCGTAGATATCTGAATCAGGGCCATTTCCGGCATCCGGCACGTGAATCCGCTGCTGCTCCTGGACCTGCTTGCGCTCCTGCATCTTGTCTTGTGCGGGATCCATGGCAGGTTGGTGGATGCGGTCCCTATCACGGATACGGTCTCGGTCGTGATCGGTCTGGCCGCGTTCGACCTGGGCCCTGTCACGCGCATGGGCCTGGTCACCGCCGCCTCCTTGCCCGCGTCCCTGTGCAAACCCGTCGATGGGCAGAAGAACCACGGCAGCGGCAAGAAGTGCACTGTATTTCAGCAGGGTTCTCATGGTGTCGCTCCTCTGGTGTTTTCATTCAGTAAAACGAATCGGCGCACCTGCCGTTGACGATCGTCCTCTAGGTAGTTTCCGAAGCCGGATACGAAGATCGACAGGAGCGGCAGCGGGACCTTGGTATCATTCGCCGCAACACTTCGAATTTTTTCAAAGCCGTATTACGGGAAGGAGAAGAAAATGGCGAACGAGGGTTTCCACGAGCCTGTCGCGGAACTGAGCGACAAGACCCGTGACATGCACCGTGCGATCATTTCACTGATGGAAGAACTCGAAGCCGTCGACTGGTACAACCAGCGCGTCGACGCAACCAAGGACAAGGAACTCGCCGCAATACTGGCGCACAACCGGGACGAGGAAAAGGAGCATGCCGCCATGGTGCTCGAGTGGATACGGCGCCAGGACCCCCGGTTCGACAAGGAGCTGAAAGACTATCTCTTCACGACCGAGGAAATCGCGCACGAGTGACCACCACGGAGGTCGTCCCGAGCCCGCGGTCTTAGCCTCGTACGGGCCCGATGGCGGCTTCGAGGACTTACGCCCCAGTCATTCCGGCATGGCGCGCCATGTCCTCGAACCAGCTGAACGCCTCGTCGAAGGACTCGACGTAGGAAATGACACCCCTGCCACGATTGACTTCTACGGTATGCAGAAGTTCGGCTTGCGCGCGGGCCGCCGGGTCTTCCGGCATCAGTACCGCCGTGTTGTTCCAGACGGAGAAGCCGCTCTCCTTGAACTGCTCGCCGAGATCAAACGCCGAGGAATCCGAGCCGTCGGCGATCGACAGCAGATTGCGGATATCGACAATGAAATTCTGGTAACCGGTCTCGTGCGCGAGTTCGACGGTGCGGCGGCGCATTTCCTTCAAGTCGGCGGCAGAAATGTATCCTTCAGCGGTTATCGCTACCGCATTTCGTTCATTGAGAATCGAAAACTCGATGTTCATTGGCGTGCTGCTGGCTCAGGGGCTTCGGGCTGATCGACCGCGGTCCTGTAAAGAATGATACCGATCACCGCGAGGAAGATCAGGCCCAACCAGCCACCGAAATGCAGTGCAGCGGGCAGCGAGAGGATGTCCGCCGATCCGGCCGCGACGATCGGGATCGCGATGATGATGCCCATCAGCGCCTCGCCGGTAATCAGCCCGGCGGAGAACAGCGTGCCCTTCTGGTGGATGCGCTCGCGATCGCCTTCATCATCTCCCGGCGGGAATTTTCGCTCCACGAGATGTGCAACGAATCCGCCAGCAAAGATCGGCACACTGAGCTCGATCGGCAGATAGATGCCTACTGCGCAGGCCAGCACCGGCACGTGCCAAGCGGCGCCGATGTTTTTCAGGTACTGGTCGAGCGCGATGATTACGACACCGATCGCCGCCCCGATAACGATCATTGTCCACGGCAGTTGGCCGCCGAAGATACCTTTGGCCACCGATGCCATCAGGTTCGCCTGAGGTGCCAGCAGCGGGCTCGGGTGGCTTTCCGTCGGTACGCCGATGCCATAGGCCTGCGCGAGCAGGCTCAGCACTGGCGCCATGATGAAGGCGCTGGATACTCCGCCGACGGCCAGCATCAACTGCTGCTTCCAGGGTGTCGCACCGAGGATGTAGCCGCACTTGAGATCCTGCAGGTTGTCGCCACCGATGCAGGCAGCGCAGCAAACGACTGCGCCGATCATGATTGTTGCCACGGCCCCTATGGGCGAGGAGCGGCCGAGCAGCACGGCGAGGACCAGAGCCGCGAAGAGGATGGTTGCAATCGTGAGACCGGACACCGGGTTATTGGACGAACCGACCAGGCCGGCCATGTACGCCGACACCGAAACGAACAGGAACCCGGCCGTGATCATGATAACCGTCATCGGAATGCTGACCGTCCACTGACCAACGATCGCCTGGTAAAGGACCAGCAAAGGCAAGGTGAATAGCGCGGTGCCGATAAGGATGTAGCGCATCGGCAGGTCGCGCTCCGTGGCGGGCACGGCGGTAGCGCTTGTGCCATCGCCGGCTGTCAGGCCGCTCTTGATGCCTGATACCAGGGACTTGCGCAGAGATATCAGCGTCCAGACGCCGCCGACGAGCATCGCACCGACACCCAGGTAGCGCACCTTCGACGACCAGATGGCGTACGCGGCATCCTCCGCGCCGATGCCGGCCAGTTCGACGCTGAGCACAGGGTCGTTGGCGAGGAAGAAGGTGCTGAAGATGGGTATCGCCACGAGCCAGGCGATAGCGCCGCCGGCAAGCATCACGACCCCGATGTTGAGCCCGACGATGTAGCCGACACCGAAGAGCGCCGGCGACAGGTTGGTGCCGAAGTAGCCGATCGTCCTGTCGAACCACGCCGATGCGGACGCCGTGTCGGGGATCAGCCGCAGCCCGCTGCCTGCCGCAAGCTTCACCAGGCCGCCGAATCCCGCAGCCCCGGCGAGTATCTTCAAGCCTTCACCCGGCCGGTCACCGGTCTTGAGTACTTCGGCCGCCGCCTTGCCTTCAGGGAACGCGAGACCCTGGTCGACAATCAGCGAGCGCCTGAGCGGCACCGAGAACAGCACGCCGAGCAGGCCCCCGAGCCCGGCGATGGCGAGCACCCACGTGTAGCGAAAGTCGACCCAGAAACCCAGCAGAATCAGCGCCGGAATCGTGAATATCACGCCGGTCGCGATCGAGGTGCCCGCCGAGGCGCCGGTTGCGACGATGTTGTTCTCGAGGATATGGCCGCCGCCGAGCATTTTCAGCACCGCCATCGAGACGACGGCCGCGGGAATGGCAGAAGCAATCGTCATTCCTGCAAACAGACCGAGATAGGCGTTCGCGGCCGCCAGAATGACCGCCAGCACGATCGCAAGAACGACTGCGCGCAAGGTCAGTTCGGGTGGGGACTGTTCGGTCATTGCTGGCTCCGACCCCTGGAATGGGCTCTGCTTGCAGGATCTGTCCGTTACTTTTTCGGCGTCCCCGGTCCGGCAAGGAACCAGATGATCAACCCGAACAGGGGGAACAACCCGACGAGGAAAACCCAGAGTATCTTGCTGCCGGTATCGGCGCTGCTGCCGAAGATCTGCACCAGCGCGTACACCACAAGAGCCAGGTGGATCAATGCAAAGAAACCGAGTTCACCCATCTTGTTCGTCCTGTCGATTGGTTCGAAGACCGACCCGCATTCTACCGGTCCACGCGGCCCGTTTCGTCAACTTCCGCCGTACGCGGCTATCGCAGCGGCGGTGGCTCGCGGGCCTGCTGCCGGCACTGTCATTGCAGGGAATGCAGGCCGATCAGGTTGCCTTCCGTGTCGAACGCAAGCCCGATAAAGCCGTACTCACCTATCGAGAACTTGTCCTTCATTACGGATCCGCCCGCCCCGGCCACACGCGCGAGTTCGTTTGCGCAATCGGCGCATGTGAAGTAGACCACCGTGCTATTGCCACCGGAGGGCATCCCTTCGACGCTCGCCAGCGCGCCCGATGCACCGTAGCCGGTCATCGATTGCGGAAACTTCCAGAGTTCCGGCTGTTCGTCGTTGAGTTTTTCGAGCTTCACACTGAATACCGCTTCGTAGAAGGACCTCGCCCTGTCCATGTCCTGTACATAGATTTCGAACCAACCCACGGGATTGATCGACATGATTGCTACCCCTCTTTTCTTCCGGTATACCCGAAGCGACCTGCATCGGCCGCTCGTTCTCGACGGCTGATCACCAGACGCCGAGGTACTTGGAGATTCCCTTCGCCGCTTCGCGGCCTTCGAAGACGGCCGTAACCACGAGGTCCGAGCCGCGCACCATGTCGCCACCAGCGAATACCTTCGGGTTGGTCGTCTGGAACGGGTGGTCGCCGAGCGTTGCGACGCGGACGCGGCCGCTCGGCAGCGTCTCGATGCCTGCCTGTTCGAACCAGGCTGGCGGATTGGGGCGGAAACCGAAAGCGATGATCACCGCGTCCGCCGGCAGGATCTCCTCGGTGCCCGGCACGGTCTCCGGCCGGCGGCGGCCGTCGGCGCCAGGTTCGCCGAGGCGCGTCTCGATGACCTTGACGCCCGTCACCCGGTCGCTGCCCACAATCTCGAGCGGCTGCCGGTTGAAGAGGAATTTGATGCCTTCCTCCTTGCTGTTGCGAACTTCCCGGCGCGACCCCGGCATGTTTTCTTCATCGCGGCGATAAGCGCAGCTCACGCTGGCGGCGCCCTGGCGAATCGCCGTCCGGTTGCAGTCCATGCCCGTATCACCACCGCCTAGAACGACGACGTGCTTGCCAGCGAGGTCGATGTAGTCCAGCGAATCGTCTTCGATACCCATCAGCCGGTTCACGTTGGAGACGAGGTACGGCAACGCATCGTGCACGCCGTCGAGTTCCTCGCCGGGGAAACCGCCGCGCACGTAAGTGTAGGCACCCATGCCGAGGAACACGGCGTCGAATTCATGGAGCAGGTCCTCGAACGGCTTTTCCTCTCCGATACGAGTATTGAGCACGAACTCGACGCCCATGCCCTCGAGGAGCGCTCGCCGCTGCCGCACGATGTGCTTCTCGAGCTTGAATGGCGGAATGCCGAACGTCAGCAGACCGCCGATCTCGGGATAAGCGTCGTACACCACCGAACGGATGCCTTCGCGCGCAAGGATGTCGGCCGCGGCCAGACCTGCCGGGCCCGCGCCGACAATAGCCACGCGCTTGCCGGTGTCAACGACGTTCGACATGTCGGGACGCCAGCCGAGCTTGACCGCCTCGTCGGTAATGTAGCGCTCGACGTTTCCGATGCTCACCGCACCGATGCCGTCGTTCAATGTGCACGCGCCCTCGCACAGACGATCCTGCGGGCACACCCGGCCGCAGATCTCGGGCAGCGAGTTCGTCTGGTGCGAGAGTTCCGCCGCCTCGAACAGCTTGCCTTCCTCGATGAGCGCCAGCCAGTTCGGGATGTAGTTGTGCAC
>JABAHR010010703.1_pt1 | contig 24726 bp, 28 predicted proteins | sample 7062101 | NCBI WGS metagenome assembly JABAHR01 (sample SAMN14534553, study PRJNA622989) | marine sediment metagenome | biome: marine biome [ENVO:00000428]; feature: marine pelagic biome [ENVO:01000023]; material: deep marine sediment [ENVO:00002113] | place: India: Gulf of Kutch | collected...
ATTTTCACACGGTGTGCCTTTTCGGAGTAAAAACTATCTATTAGTATAGGACTTTTAGATTATAAATACAAGTGGTTTTTATATATATTGGGGTGTCAGTCAATTATTTAAGCTTAATACCTGCTATCTATTTTGAGAGGTCAGTCTATGATCAGTTCAGAGCCGTTTTTTTTAGACTTCCTTCAACAACTACATCAGACCTCGAAGAGGTTTTCTCAAGCGCCGATATTGCACTTTGGTCTCCATGAATGGTATAAACCTCACCGTCTTTAGTTGATATCACATGGGCATGGGGTTTTTTGGTATCACAGGACTCATTTGATATTATGGCTTTAATATTTTCATTGTCATTATCCGGCACAAGGCAGTACAAATCTCCCTTCACTTCGTGCTTTGCAGTCTGCTCATTAATAGGAGTAAGAGTAGAGGTATTAAAAATCCAGGCTCTTTCATTGCCCCTTATCTGCCCCTTAAGCTTTCTGATTTTTTGTGGACTCTGCTCTATTTCTTTTATCTGTTCATCTGAACCCGAAAGCGCATAAATCCTGCTGTTATTTCCAAGCACCACAAGAACACCGCTGCAGCTTGAATATTTGGTGATTGTGTTTACTTTGCCAAATCTGTCATTATTAACACAGACAATGCTGCCTTCAATCGTATCATCTAAAGCAAAAGCAGAGATATAAAAGAGCATAAAAAAAGATACGAATGAAAATATGATAAGAAACCCTTTTAATATGTTTTGTCTGTCCATCGAATTTGCTCTGCTTGTGTTATTTATAAATTTAGACTCAGAAAGACCGCATTAAGATTCTTAATATTTATACGAATATAAGAGCTAAGAAGTTTCAATCATTGCAAATTATCGCCTGAGAATTATCTGCCGGGAGATACTACTCAAGCGGAGTATCATCGAGGTTTGCCCATTCTGCCATCGAGCCGTCGTATACTTTTGCAGGAGGGTAACCCATAAGCTCGAGCACAAAAGCACCGAAAGTTGCGCGTACGGCCGCCTGGCAGTGAGTTGCTATTGTTTTGTCTTTATCTACCCCTGAACTATCTAAAAGTGCATGAATTTGCTCGGCAGATTTAAAGTTTCTCACAGCTTCGGAATCAGTCGAGTTATTCAGAAACTGGTTCCATTCCATATGAATAGCACCCGGCAAATGTCCTACACGCTTATTTCCATGTGCGGCTTTACCGTTGTATTCATCATCAGAGCGAACGTCAAGAATCTGCCAATTATCATTCGTATAATTTTGCTTAAGTTCTTTAAGTTCAACCAGCAGNNTTGGCAGAAGTCTTAAAATCAGAGCTGCCGGAAAGTTCTGGTTTTTTATATGAAACTGGATAGCCTGCATCCACCCAGCCCTGCCAACCTCCGTCTAAAACTTTTGCATTTGTATGTCCATAAAATTTAAGCATCCACCAAAGCCTTGTGGCAAATATTGACCCCCATTCGTCATAGGCAACTACAGTGGTTTCATTTCCTATTCCGAGATCAGAGCAAAGCTGCTCAAATTCTGAAGGGTTTTGAAGAAAGATACTCATATTTCCATCAGAATCAGTAGTTTTGAGGTAGCAGTGACCAGGCCTGCAAATTGCATCTGGGATATGTGCCTTTGTATAAGCGTCTGCTGCCCACGGGCAGTCGACAATTACAAGATTAGGATCATCCAGATGTTCTGAAAGCCATCCTGGGCTTACGAGTATATCAGAGTTTGGATAAGACATTTTAATCTCCCCCTTGCTCTTTAAAATCAGACTGGCTGCAATAATCTACAGCCAGTCTCTAATAGAACTATCTTTTACTTTGCAAAAATCTCTTTAAAAAATTCCTGTGTTTGTTTCCATGAACTTGCATCAGCCTCTGCATCATAAACTAACGGAAGCTCATATTTTTTGCCAACTTCAGTAGCACCCGGGTTGGTAAAACTGTGCTGAACTCCTGGATATACTACAAACTTGTAATCAACCTCAGCATCGTTCATCTCTTTTCTAAATGCATCAGCCTGTTCTTTTGGAACAAACGGATCATCTCCGCCATGAAAAGCCAGAACTTTTGCCTTAACTTTTCCTTTTTCTGCCGGGGTTTCTGTTGCAAGTATGCCGTGAAAGCTTACTACTCCATCAAGATCAAGCCCTGCTCTTGCCATACCAAGCACAGTAGTTCCGCCAAAACAGTAGCCTATTGCAGCTACCTTTTNNAAATTAACAATTTCTAACTCTAAAGGTGGACCTATATTCGGGGGCTTGACAGCGGCTGACTCTTTAGAAGTTCAAGCCCCGCCTGAAATTTCTTAAGGAACAACTCCTGATTCGAAAGCGCTTCGGTCATAAACTTCTTCGCATTGTCCGGGTGATCGGCGGTTTTTCCGTCACCATACATATCAACTGCAAGGGCTACATAGCCAAGCTCGGCTAGCTTGGTTGCCCTTGCCCTTGCATAATCATTGTGTCCCCACCACTCGTGGACTACGATTACTCCGGGTTTTTTATCTTTTATAGAATCGTCATAAGCCAGAAAACCTTTTAGTGTGGTATCGTCGGCTTTATAACTAAGCTCCAGAGTCTTAACCTTTGCAAGTGCTCCTGTTACTAACATAAGTGAAACAGCTAAAAACATAAAAAATCTTTGCATAATGATTTACTCCTCCTAGAATAGATGAAAATCTATCATTTTGATTAGGATGAATAGAATAACCAAAAGTTTCGGAAAAACCACTGAATAGGCTGGTATACTTAAATGCTTATAAAATTTATTCTGGCAAAATGACTGAAGCAAGCAACAAAAAATCTCTTACAACTCTGCTTTTAAAATATAAATACTCGGTAATTGCAGGCCTCATAGCACTTACCGTGGTAGACCTTTGCCAGCTTTCGGTACCTATAATAATACAGAGAGTGGTTGATACACTTACTGAGGAGAATTCAACCTATTCCGACCTTAATAAATATGCTGTTTATATATTAATCCTGGCTGCCCTCATGTCACTTTTTCGTTTTGGGTGGAGGTATTTTCTTATGGGTGCCTCGAGAAAGTTAGAGCAGTCTTTGAGAAACGAATTTTTTGCCCATCTACAAAGCCTTGATTTTGATTTTTTTAATAATAGAAAGACGGGCGACCTCATGGCTCATACTGTAAACGACATTGAGACCATCAGAATGGCTTGCGGGCTTGGGATGATAATTGCATATGACGGCATTTTCCTTCTAGTATTTATTATGATTGCGATGCTCTATATCTCACCAGAGCTTACACTCTACGCATTTATCCCCTTCCCGATTCTTGGTCTTATCATCTACAGGTTTGGAAGTTTTATTGAAGCTGGATTTACCAGAATTCAGCAGTCGTTCTCTGAGCTTACTGAATCAGCTCGCGGAGCAGTCTCGGCAATTAAAGTCATAAAAGCATACGTTTCAGAAGATGATGAAAAGAAAAAGTTTGATGCTTCAAGCAGCGACTATCTTGATAAGAATTTAAAACTAATAAAAATCTGGGCCTTTTTCCAGCCGCTTATAACACTCATAGCAGGGATAGCAATAGTGGTTTTTATTTGGTTTGGAGGAATAAAAACGATCACCTTTGATATAAGCCTTGGTAATTTTGCAGCAATGCTGGTTTATCTGACCATGCTCTCGTGGCCCATGATGGCACTTGCCTGGGCATATGACCTCATAAAAAGAGCAACTGCATCTCTAAACAGGATAAATGAAGTTTTTGCAGTTAAACCTACACCTGAAAAAGTTGAGGGGTTGGAAGATTATAAATTAAACGGAGATATAGAATTCAGAAATCTTACTTTTTCCTATAATGGTAAAAAGGCTCTGGACGGGTTGAATCTTGTAATTCCCAAAGGGTCTACATTTGGAATCACTGGAAGGACTGCATCTGGCAAAACCACTCTGATTGAGCTTATAATGAAAATCCCCCCTGTACCGGAACAAAGCATATTCATAAATGGAAACGATCTTTCAGGCATTAGTAAAAACAGCCTAAGAAAGCAGATCATCTATATCCCACAGGAAACAACGGTATTTAGCGGAACCGTAAGAGACAATATTACTTTTATGAAGCCCGATATAAGCCAGGCTGAAATTGAACGTGTAGCCAAAATTGCCGAGATTTATGATGATATTGCAGATTTTCCTGACGGCTTCGAAACCAGGGTAGGCGAGAGAGGACTCAGCCTTTCAGGTGGTCAGAGGCAGAGAATTGCGCTTGCACGGGCAATACTTTTTAAACCCGAAATATTGATACTGGACGATGTTCTAAGCTCACTCGACCTTAAAACTGAAAAACTTGCGCTGCAAAATATAGTAGATGAGATGAGGGGTAAGACGCTTATTGCAGTCTCGAGCAGGGTGCCTTCAATAAGCGGTTTTAATCAGATTGCCGTATTTGAGAGCGGAAGGCTCATTGAAAAGGGAAACCATAATGAACTAATGGCAAATGAAGCCATATATGCAAGTCTTTATAATATTCAGACAATAAAATAAAGGTTATGACTCAAGACAAAAATACTGAAAAAAAGACATATGACTTAAAGATATTAAAGTGGCTCTTCCATTTTGCAAGACCATACAGGGTTTTTATGACCATCTCATTTGTACTCATGATCTTTGCAGCAATTCTTGAGCTTACTATACCGTATTTAGCCAAAATAGCCGTCGATAACTATATAACCCCTTCTTGGGCAAAAATTTATAGAACATCTGAAGATGAAAAAATATTTACTCATATAACTAAGAAATATAAGAGCTCGGTTATAGAATTAGACAATAAATCTTCACTCATTGACTTAAAACACCTGAGCAGGACCGAAAAAACAAATCTGGAGAAATCCCAGGCTCTTAGCAAAAACAGGTTTATAATAATTGACCCGTCTGCTTTTGAGAAGTCTCAGCAAAAAAGACTCAGCACCATTTTAAAAAATAATAAAAAGATTTTTCATAGTGCAGAAAATGTTTATTATGGAAACTCTAATGCTATTAAAAACTTAAGCCATATCGACCTGCTATTTATAAGAAAAAATGATGTAAAAAATGTGATTTTCCTGTCCGCCGCTATTCTTGGCTGTATGTTTTTGATCTTCGCATTCACCACGGGGTTTACATATCTTTTAAATTTTTCAGGCCACAAGATAATGCACTCAATAAGGACATCGGTTTTCTCGCACATCCTCTCCCTGCCGCAGCCCTTTTTTGATAGAAGCCCCGTGGGAAGGCTTACGACACGAGTTACAAATGATGTTAACTCTATTAATGAGATGTACACATCGGTTCTGGTTCAGTTCTGTAAGGACTTACTGGTAATAACCGGCATCCTGGTAGTAATGTTTTTTCTAAATAAAGAACTTACGGCAATAATGTTTTTATTTACACTAATCGTGGCATATGTGGCAGTGAGGTTTCGCATGCGGCTTAAAAATGTGTACAGGAAAGTGCGTATATCGATTGCTAAGCTTAATGCATATGTGCAGGAAAGCATACAGGGAATAGTGCTCATAAAACTATATAACCGCCAGAATAGTAACCTTGATAGATTTAAAGAAGTAAACAATGAAAACTACAGGGCCAATATGGATCAGCTTTTTGCCTTTGCCACATTCAGACCGGTGATTGAATTTATAAGCATTTTTTCTGTAGGACTTATACTCTGGTACGGAGGAAGAAATGTAATATCGTTAAACTTATCCCTGGGAGCACTAATAGCATTTTTATATTATGTTCGGATGTTGTTTAGGCCGATTCAGGAACTTGCCGAAAGATACAACATTTTTCAGTCTGCAGCTGCAGCATCTGAAAATCTGTATGAATTAATAAATGAAAAACCTGAGAAGAGGATTTCAGAAAACCCTGAAAGAGAGTTTAAGGGAAAAGTTGAATTCAGAAACGTCTGGTTTGCTTATGACGGAGACAACTGGGTGTTAAGAGATATTTCATTTGTAATTTATCCTGGCGAAACAGTTGCACTTGTGGGGCTTACAGGCTCGGGGAAAACGACCATAGTTAATCTACTTCTTAAATTTTATGAGAAAACAAAGGGTGAAATACTTATAGACGACATAGATATAAGCAATTACGACCCCAAATACTTAAGAGAGAATATATCTTCAGTATTCCAGGACACTTTTTTAGTGGGCCATAGCGAAAGCATAGACGATGTGGCAGGTCCGGCAGCTTCAGTACCAAAAGGAATTTATCCTGTAACAACAACTACAAACGGCCATAATATATCTTCAGGAGAAAAGCAGCTGGTCTCGCTCGAAAAGGCATTTTCTAAAAAAGCCAATTTCCTCATCCTCGATGAGGCAACTTCACATGTGGATGCAACTCTCGAGCAAACAATTCAAAAAGAAGTAAGAGAAGCCCATGGTAAGAAAACCACCCTCATCATAGCTCACAGGTTATCAAACGTAAAAGATGCTAACAGGATCATAGTTATACATAATGGGGAAATTCTCGAAGAAGGCTCCCATACAGAGCTTATAAGTACAAATGGGCTCTATTCAAATCTATATAAGCTGCAGTCAGAGATAAAGAGCCTGAACTAGTTTTGCGTATTTCAGAAATTCATTAATGCTTCAAGGTTAACCATTTCCAAATCATCAATAATTACATCTGCTTTTTTAAACCCATTAGGTTCAAGCCTCTTATCGGGTACTGCTATACAGTACATCCCTGCTGCTTTTGCAGAAACAACCCCGTTAATCGAGTCTTCTATGACTACGCATTCAGGTGGGCTCAGACTCATTAAACCTGCTGTATGCAGATAAATATCAGGATTAGGTTTTCCATTTTCTACCATATCCCCTGATACAACCGGATCAAAATATTTACTTAATTCAAAATTATCGAGTACAAAGTTAATAACCCTTATTGGAGAGCTTGATGCAAGGGCGACTTGCAGTGGGCTTTTGGAAAGTGAGTCCAGCAGTAATTCTAATCCGCTTACAAGCTCCAGCTCTTTGTCATATATATCCAGTAGAATTGATATACGGCTGTTAACAATCTCTTCAGTCTCGTCTTCCAACCCGAAAGTATTTTTTAGTAAAATTGCTGAATCCTTTTGCCCGAGTCCAACAATCTTTTCTCTGTACGCGGGTGTATATGTAATACCTTTGCGAGCCATCATTATCTTCTCGGTCTTTTCCCACAGCGGCTCGCTGTCTATCATCACCCCGTCCATATCAAAAATCACAGCTTTAATCATTTTTTAATACCACCTCAATTTGAGACCATAAGTTACTGAAATTTTGTCAGAGTACAAATGATATGCTTGCTGTAAAAATTAAGGAGGGGTGGTGAAGCCTCATCCGAAGACAAGGCTTCACCTGGGAGATGGTGGGGTTAAGTGGCATATAATATTAGTCATTTAAATTATTTCAGACGGCATAAAATTTCTTTATGTCCGTTTTATTTATCCTTTTATCTATTATTATTCCGTCTATTGGTGCATTTGTGTCATCTTTTAAGCAAAATTTATCATCCAGTTTTTCAGCATTTTCATCCTTTATGTTCATGCATACGTCGATATTTCTATTTTCTATATCGACTCCAAAGACATTAGATTTATTAGTTTGGGCATTTGCCGAAGCTGAAAAACCGAGTCCTAAAAGCAGTAGTGTTAATATTGCTAGTTTTTTCGCTATCCTTGTCATTTATGTATCCCATCAAATTGTTATTTACATATTTAGACAAGTGACTAAACAAAAAGATTCGTACAATTTATTGAAACACAAGGAAATGTAATAAAGTTTTAGTGAACAGAAAGAAGTTATTTAAGAAGGTCGGGGTTTAGTAAATATTTATAAGTGTCAGAAGAAGAGCTTGTACCCTCTGAGACCAAGGCACCTCTTGTGTCATAAAGCTTGAAATAAGGTATTGCCTTTATATTATACTGGTTCTTAACAGGGCTCTTCCAGTCTACAATATTGATCTCTCTTAATACAAGATTAGCATGAGAATTTGCCGACGCCTGAACCTGAGGCCTTGCTTTTCTGCAGGACGGACACCATGGGGCATAGAACATAAAAGCCGTGTATTTGCCATACTCAATATAATTTTGAAGCTGTACCTGCTCTCCATCGCTTATGTGCAGTATGCTTTGTGAATTTTGTACAGGTGCTGATACTACTTCTTCAACCTGCTGCTGATATTCGATCTCTTCATCATAACTTTCATAAGACACATTTGTATCATTGCCCGATCGTTCAATCTGTTTTTTGCTAGCACCCTCAGGACATGGAAGATTGCTGTAGGACGTTTTGCCGGAAGCATCTATGCATTTATAGACTTCTGTATTTGCAAAATGAGCAGGCAGCAGCATTAAAATAGTGAAATAATTAATCTCATAACATGATCCTAATGTTATTCGTATTTGTAATTATTAATACAATGGAGCTTTTAACAGTTTAATATCATCTATCCAGACTGTACCTTTGCCGTTTATCACCAGATTCAACTTTATATTATCAGGGTTTTCGCCTTCTTGAAGAAAGAATGGGGTTTGCTGTACTTTCCAGTCAGCGGTTCCAGTGAAAGGATCATGCAATGCCCTTGAAAAATACTCCCCCTTATCATTAAATACACACCACATCTGTAAATAAACGCTTCCTATTACGTTTTCTGTTTTTATGTCAGCTCTATAAATCAATTTTGCTTTTTCTATATCAATATCTCCGGTCTCAAATAACTTTATAATTGTTGGTGTTTCGACCTCTACTTTTAATGAGCCTTTACCATCGCTCGACTCTGTTCTATCAAACTCAACCCCAGTAGTTGTGATTATATTATCGGAGCTATTTAAAGGATAACTTTTAAGCTCTTTTAAATCCGCTATAACTAAAGTGTGTCCAAATAAAAATGTAATCACGAGCATTAATAAAATTTTAAGTCTCATAATAGAGCCCCCCTATTTATCAATCCTTATTTCATATTAATTATGTTTTCGCTCACTATTAAATATAATACATTTTATTAAATTGTGATATAAACAAATTTAACTTATGACTTGTGCTCCATTATTCACTGTTATTATACCAACATTTAATAGAAAGGTATTTATAAAAACCGCAGTAGACTCGGTGCTTAAACAGACATATGAGGATTTCGAATTAATAATAGTAGATGACGGCTCTACCGACGGGACTGAGAATTTAATAGAAAAATATGAAGACAGCAGATTGAAATATTATTATCAGGAAAATATCGGAGTTTCATCGGCAAGAAATAAAGGCATAGAGGAATCAAGTGGTAAGTATATAGCCTTTCTAGATTCAGACGATCAGTGGTTAAATAGTAAGTTAGAGAGAGTAGTTGAATATATAAGCAATTTCCCGGATATAAAAATATTTCATACTGAAGAAACATGGTATAGAAGAGGTAAGCACCTTAACCAGAAGAAAAAGCATAAAAAACCTGATGGTTATGTTTACTATGACGCCCTGCCCTTATGCTGTATCGGAATGTCCACATCGGTTGTTAAGAGGGATTTATTTGATGAGATTGGAAAGTTTGATGAATCCCTGCCAGCCTGTGAGGATTATGACCTGTGGCTTAGGGCAACATATAAATATGAGGTTAAACTCATCCCTGAAACCCTTACTATCAAACACGGCGGCAGGCCCGATCAACTTTCATCACAACACAGTCTGGATAAGTATAGAATCAGAGCACTGGACAAAATCCTAAGAAGCGACGTATTGGATGATGAGCAGTATGAAAAAACTAAGCAAGAATTGATAAATAAATGTAAAATATACTCCACGGGATTAGAGAAAAGAGGTAAAGATCAAGAAGCCAACTCAATAATGAATATATCAATTAGGTATTCTTAATGCATTTATCCTCTAACTATATGGAAAATTCTTTTTCATCCAACATCCCAGAAGCCAAGTCAGTAAAAATGAATACTGCCTCCGCTTCTGATGCATCTAGTTCCCATCCATTAATTTCGAGAAACACCGCTGTGATTGTTAAGGCAATCCTCTTATTCCCATCAATAAAAGGATGATTGTTTATTAATGAATAACCAAGTGAAGCTGCTAATTCAAAATTTGACGAATCTTTATTGTAATTATTAACATTCTTAGGTCTGTCTAGAGCAGATTCTAACAAGCCTTCATCCCTTATTCCTGATGAACCGCCATGAAGAGAAATAAGCATATCGTGTACAGAAATAACTGTTTCTTTTAGTACCCATTTAATATCATATTTCTTTGTCATTTAGCCAGTTCTTTAAGAGCATTACGATACTTATTCATGACTTTTTCTGCAGATTCCAGCTGGATTTTAATCCGGATCATAGGTGGTAAGTGTATATCCATCCTTAGTTTCAATCAGGAAAAGTGTGTCACCTTTTTTTGCTTTCATACGAGACAACACATCCTTTGGTAAAACTACTCCAGCAGAGCTTCCAACAGTTGTGATTTTTATTATGTATGATTTTATTATAACATTTGTTATAACATTTTCATATTTCCGTAAAATCAACATAGATATTTGATATATACGGTATAAGATCTATCAACATGACCCCGCTCGACTTTATAGTAGATAATATAAAATATGTAACTATATGTATAGTTTTAGGACTATGTGCTCTTGCCTTTCTTGCTTCTGATAACAACAAAAAGAGAAATGAGAATTCCAAATGTGCTATTTGTAACAGAGATTTTGACGGACTAGACTTATACAACTCAGAAGATGGAATAATATGCTCAGACTGTAAAAATAAAACTCAAAATCAAATAGAGAAAGCAAAATATTTTTTCATATTCCTTTTGATATGCTCATTAATATTTTTCATTTTAGGAACTTATTCAGATTATGAAAGGGGATTCATTAAAGATTGGACAGATTTATACGACATAATGAAAATAATCTTAATAATGATTATTCCATTTTTCGCATTATTTTCATTTTTTAGAAATAAGAATTACAAACCTTATAACAAAGATGACTCATAAAGGCTCATGTCACTGTAAAGCAGTTGAATTTGAAATCAATGCTCCTGAAAACATAACGGTTCAGGAGTGTAACTGCTCTATGTGTTCAATGACCGGTTTTTTGCATTTAATAGTACCCAAATCCCGGTTCAAACTGTTAAAGGGTGATGATAATCTCGCCACTTATACATTCAATACAGGTGTTGCACAACATACATTCTGCAAAATTTGCGGCGTAAAAGCATTTTACACTCCAAGATCAAATCCCGACGGGTATAGCATAAACCTCAGATGTCTCGATCAGAGCGGATTTAAAGAGATTGAGATTGAACCATTTGACGGACAAAACTGGGAGGAGAATGCGGGAAAATTAAAGCACCTAACTGAACATAAATAACAACTTTCAATAATATATTTCTTTCTGGATACCTAACCCACCTGAACGGGAGGTTGTTTAATCAAACCCGTTAGCCTATCCCAGGGCACCCAAAATATAAAACACATCAGAAGCTGTGGAAATGGAACGCCCATTACTATCCAGAATCCACATACCATGAGAAATAAGGAAGGTACAATTACTGCTCTCAGTATAGAATGAAATAGGGCAAGCGGGGCAAACATCTCTAAAACAACTATTGTTCCGGCTAGAAAACTGCATAAAAGAGGCTTGCCGCCAAGCCACGGTGCCAGCGATTCTATCACTGGCTCACCTCTCATGTCTACAAATTGAACTAATATAAAAATATTAGACAGGTTATCGGAAGTGATCCATTCTATTCCTGAATTTCGTAGTTTTGAAACTGCTGCAGCACAAAATACAAGGGTCATGAGCACCCATATGAGTCTTACCGGCCAGGTGTACTCACCCTCGATCTGCCGGGCTGTTACTGAGCTTTTGTCAGATTTATAAAGAAAACTCCTGTCCTTGAGCCACCTATCGATTGAAAAGCTATCACCGGATCTTGAAAATGCCATTACAGCAAAAACCAATACCATCATGTTTTCCATATGCTGCAGTTTACCAATACTATTTACAATCCCGAGCAGGTAAAAACCAACAATAAAAGCAACAACTGTGCTAAACCGTGTGAATAGTCCAATAGAGCTTAAAAAAAGGCTTAAAAGCCAAACATAACTAAGTAATTTTAAGATTTCTGATGTTAATAAATGTATGTGCAGATATTTAAATACAATTATGGGGCTCCATAGAAACTCCGGCACATCTGCCCAGTATGAAAAATCATCATCGCAGTAAAAAATGAAAACAATTCCAAAAAAAAGAAATCTGCTGATGCCCAGATTTTTGGATGATCCGGACTGAAAAAAGAAATGGTTCAGCTTTTTTTGTATCCTGCCATACATTTCATTTATCTCCATGTAATTTAGCTCCGGGAGACTTCGTCTTAGCAGGTGGATAGATACTAAAAGTGTTAGATTTTGCTTCTTGTGGTAGATTTTCAGACCAGTCCCAAATTTTGCGGTAAATTCGAAGATCAACAATTGACGGCCCATTATGGTAGTCGGCTTTTTTTGTTACATCGTACTGATTAAGCAGGTAGTTTTGTAATTCACCAAGTTTGTTATGCTTATTTTTTCTATCACGCCCACTCCATGCTGAGCGCATGATGCTAGTCCTTAGTTTTGTACGGTTAAAAGGGTAAAAGTACTCTGATATATCAAGTGGAATTTCCCTGCCATCAGCCATAACTCCTGTGATTTCGATATTTGATACTCTTTTTTGTATAATTTTTCCACTAAACATCGGATAGGGAGAAAATGGCCAAAACTCCGGCAAGGGGTAAAACAGATACATAGCCTGCAGTCCTGCAAGAACAGCTATTAAGATAACTATAAGCTTCTTTCGAAGTGCAGCACTAAAGACAATGCCTGATTTATGTGTCATCATTTCTTAGTTTAAAGCAGGTTTGATATGGTATAAAGCAATAAGTTTTCTCATTCTCTTTAAACCTAATAATACATTTTGTGCTCAATAAATCACATCGCAAAGATTTAAGTCGAACGCTTTAAATTCTTATTACATCTTTTTATATTTAAATTGTCTCATAACTTTTAGCTTGTATACTCCTGTAATTAATTCATTACCATTTTTTAAAACTATAAAATTACCTTAAACAATATGTCTCTAAAATTCGATCTAAACAATCAGCAAAAAGCCGCTGTGGAATATGACAACGGGCATGTGCTTGTGCTTGCAGGAGCAGGCACGGGAAAGACAAGAACCATCATTGCGAGGGCAGAGCATCTGATAGAGTCAGGGATAGAGCCGCAGAGGATCCTCATGCTCACTTTTACACGCCGCGCCGCGCAGGAAATGGTAAACCGCCTGAGCCTTAGGGTCGGCGAAAGATCAAATATGGTTGTAGCAGGCACATTTCACCACTTCTGTCTCTATACGATGAGAAAGATGTCCAGAATGTTCGAGATAGAAGCTGCAACCGTTATAGACAGGGACGATCAGATTCAGCTAATGAAGCTTGTAAGGGCGGCACATAGAAAAGAGGGAGAAAATTTCCCCGCAGCAGACAAATTGGTAGAGGTTTACTCCTATGCTAAAAACACCAACCAGCCCCTAAAGGATTACATTGAAAAGTATACAGAGTATGAAGATGAAATGTTTGAAAAAGTTGTTAAGACTATAGAAGATTACGGAACCAGAAAATATGAGAACAACTATCTGGACTATGATGATATTCTCTTCAGGTTTAGTAAGAAGCTTCATGAAATACCTGATATAAGGGAGAGACTAAGAGGCTACTATGACCATATACTCGTAGACGAGATGCAGGATACAAACCCCCTGCAGTGGCTAATTCTGGAAGGCCTGCGCGACCCTGCTCAGCTTTTTTGTGTTGGTGATGATGCCCAGAGCATCTATTCATTCAGGGGAGCAGACTTTAAAAATGTCCATTATTTCACAAACAGAATCCCTAATTCAAAAGTGCTGAGGCTTGAAAAAAACTACAGATCAACAAAGGGTATTCTCGAACTCTCAAACTGGCTTCTGAATGAATCCACACTCGACTACAATAAACATCTAGAATCTATAAGGGGCAGTGGAATTACTCCATCAATAATAGACTTCGAAAACGACTTTGAAGAAGCGCGCTGGATTGCACAAGATTTAGTAGAAAAACATGATAAAGGAAACCGGTGGGATGATCAGATGGTGATCACTAGAAGTGGTCTTGCATCAAGAACGCTCGAAGCAATTCTAATTGAAAAACAGGTGCCCTATAAATTTATAGGCGGCACAAGCCTGCTTCAGTCTGCTCATGTAAAGGACCTTCTTTCTCTCATACGCTGCTCGGCAAGTCATCAAGATGAAATTGCGTGGATAAGATATTTAACACTTTTCCCAAAGATTGGTGATATAACAGCTCTTAGAATAATTGAGGAGATGAAAAAGGCGCCGCTCTTTAATGAAGCGATTGAGGTACTGAGAGATAACAAAAAAATTATGCCCGAAATTCTTGCAGGCCCGCACAAGGTTATAGAAAAATGGGCTGTGCCCCATGATGCAATCAGGGCAGGCATTGATGTATTGGAGCCACTGCTTAAAACCAAATACAGCAAGTGGGATACAAGAAGGAAGGACTTTGATCTTCTAGCCCGACTAGCAAAAAGACACAAAAATTTACTGTCCTTTATAGAGACCTTTACAATGGATCCCATTTCTACAAGTGAGGCAAGCAGGCTCGAAAACGACGATGCTGTCACACTCATAACCGTACACAGCGCCAAGGGTACCGAGGCCAAGACTTGTTATCTAATTAAAGTAGAACCCGGCATGTACCCTCATGTAAGAAGCCTCGGCAAACTGGATGACGAAGAAGAAGAGCGAAGGGTGCTCTATGTAGCCATGACAAGGGCACAGGACGAGCTTATTATTACAAGGAATCTATCTCAGGGCGGCAGGTATAATTTTCATGGTGGCTACAGGGCAGAACATTCCAGAGACGGTTCTCCTTATTTTCTTGAAAGAATCCCGGATAACCTTGTGAATACAAGCTATGTGGGTTTTGGCAGCTACGGCATGCAGAATTCTGATTTTATAAAACCCTGGGATAGAGAAGGATATTAAATATTTACCTGTTGTAATCTACAAAATACACTTTAGACTTTAGATATGAGGATTATATTTGGGGTATTAATCCTACTACTGCTTTTTGTTTTCACTGACTATAACACTGCTTATGCCCGATCAGGCAGCAATAAATCCGTATATTCCAAATCAGGACACAGAAAACATTCCACCCAGCAGTTTAAATCCGGCAAATATTCAGGCGGTAAGCATTACAACAGACAGCAGAAATCTCATTATAAGGGTAAACATTACGGCCATCATAAATATTATAAAGGGCATAAAAACGGACATTATGCCAAGAAATATCACTATAAACACAATAAACATAACTATCACTACAAGCATAAATATCATAACAAGCATAAACATCACAGAGCAAGCAGTTACGGGATCTACTATGGCGGCAATAAACTGAGATTTGGCTACTACGGTTACAACAGGCCGTACTACAATCCTTACGGATACTATGGCTACGGTTATAAGCCTTACTATTCATACCCCACATACTATTATTCCTATGACAGAGGGTACTATGACAGGAAATATTCTCAGGACAGATACTATGACAATCACATTTACTCTGAAGAAATTGAACCCGGACGTGATGACTCTCAGTATGAGTATTTAGAAGAAGAACCTGCTGAACAATATTCTAATGAGCGTTATTCAAATCTCAATGAAGATACCGAAGATTACTATCCGGAAGAAGAATATGAAGATGATAGCGGCGAGCCGGAATATGTGTACAAATGGATAGATAATGACGGCACTGAACACTACACCAACAACCCAAAAAAAGTTCCGGAAGAATTTAGAGACAGCGTTATAAAGTTAGAAGTCTGGTAAAGTTTTGTAATACCATTTATTCAAGGGATTATTAACAAGTTTTAGATGTTATTATGAGTTTATCTGCAACAAATATTATCCCATTAAAGTGCCATATATGTACAAATGAATTTGATATAGCACAGGGTAGAATTTGCTCCACCTGCTCAAAGTTTACATGGAGCGGGTGCATCTATACTACAAGCCTTAAATCCTACCTTCTTAATTCAGATATGATTTGCAAAGACTGTTATAACAGGGAAAATAATCTCAATATAGATAAATAAGTATCTCTTTTATTATTACCCTGATAAATGACTTCTTTTTTTGTACCTGGAGGATTGATATTTTTATCCCTATTGGGATTATTTAAGCTTGATGTGCTTGCAGGCGTATCTGCAAACTATATAGAAGTATATTCGATCATAATACTGGCTTCATCATTCTTAATAGGACTTTCATTTAAAAGAAGCAGGCTTATTTACTCGGTCATTATCATATCACTTGCGGGGTTTGTACTTTATAATGAATTCGTAACCGTAAATCTGAATATGTTTTTACTCTCGCTTTGTCTTCCTCTGAATTTCTTTGTTATTTACAATATGCATGAAAGGGGAGTTTTACAGCTATCGTTTTGGAAGTATTCCATTCTCCTCGTAATTCAGATTCTTCTCTACTACTACATAAGCAGCCACGAAAAAGTTTTTGCAGACAATGTCTTTGATGTAAGCACAATAGACAAGCCCTTTTTCAGTGATCTTTTACTTTCCAAGTTTTCTTTTGCTATTTATGTAAGCGTGCTGATATATTTTCTTGCCGACTTTATTTTCAAAAAAGACTTCACGGACAGCGGGTTTTTCTGGTCATTTCTTACAACCATATTTATGTTCAGCGAGCAGTATAGCATATGGAATCAGATTTTTTGTCTCAGTACATCAGGCCTGATACTTCTTGTAAGTTTTGTTCTAAGGTCATATGACGTTGCCTATAAAGACAAACTCACCAATCTTCCTTCAAGAAGATCATTTGATGAAGCCATATCGGGGCTTGGAAAAGAGTATTCAATAGGTCTTGTGGATATAGACTTCTTTAAAAAATTCAACGACAAGTACGGCCATGACGTTGGTGACCAGGTACTAAAGATGGTAGCCTCAAGGCTATCAAAAGTAGGTGGCGGCGGTAAAGCGTATAGATATGGTGGAGAAGAATTTGCAATTTTGTTTGCAAATAGGGACAAAGAACATTCATATGAGCATTTAGAAAATCTAAGAATAGACATCGAAAAACAGCAGTTTAATGTGCGGGGGAAGAAAAGGCCAAAGAAAAAACCCAAGATTCCGGTGTTTTTTAGCAAGGACAAAACTGAAAAGATAACGGTCAGTATTGGTATTGCACAAAAAACTGAAAAGTTAAGTGAAGTACAAGATGTAATCAAAGCTGCTGACAATGCGCTCTATAAAGCAAAGAATAATGGCAGAAACAGGGTTTGTTTAAAGTGAATTTTTAGTTTATAAATTGTAGGATATATGAAAGACTATTTTAGCAGCGGATTTAAGATTGGAATACTCGGCGGTGGTCAGCTTGGGAAGATGCTCATACAGGCTGCAAGCTGCTGGGATATAGATATTTATGTGCTCGACCCAACCGAAGGATGCCCTGCGTCAAACATTGCCACAAAATTCATTAAGGGTGATTTTAAAGATTTTGATGATGTATATAATTTTGGCAAACAGGTCGATCTTATTACTATAGAGATAGAGCACGTAAATACCGAGGCTCTACTCAAACTAAAAGAGGAAGGCAAGACCATTTGCCCCGACCCCGATATTTTAAAGATCATTCAGGATAAGGGCAAACAGAAAAACTTTTTTAAAAACAATAACCTTCGCACCGCCAACTACAAGCTATACTTTAATCAGCAAACTATTTTAAATGACCTGGACTACAAAAAGCTTAAGACCCCATTTGTTCAAAAGGCCTGCCGCTTTGGATATGACGGAAGAGGGGTACAGATTGTAAAGAACAAAGATGATCTGGAAAATCTCTTTGACGGCCAATCTGTTATTGAAGACAAAGTTGATATAAAAAAGGAACTGTCTGTAATTGTAGCCCGCAATCACTCCGGAGAGATTAAATCATACGTTCCCTTCGAAATGGAATTTAATGAACAGGCAAACCTAGTCGAAAATCTTATTTCTCCTGCAAGAATTGATAATAAATCAGCCAAGCAAGCTATCAAATTAGCAGAACAAACTATTGAAACATTTGGACTTGTAGGTGTACTTGCCGTAGAAATGTTCCTGGATAAGGAAAATAATATCCTTATAAACGAAGTTGCCCCCAGGCCTCATAACAGCGGACATCATACAATAGAAACAGCGCTCACTTCTCAATACGAACAGCACATAAGAGCCATCCTTGACCTTCCGCTTGGAAGCACAGAGCTTATTAGCAGTGCGGTTATGGTAAACATATTGGGAGAGGATGGATTTAGCGGTCAGGTAAGATATGAAGGGTTAGATAAATGTGTTGGTATCGATGGAGTTAAGATACATATTTACGGCAAAAAGCAGACTAAACCGTTTAGAAAAATGGGGCATGCAACAATAATTGATAAAGACATAGACGAAGCAATTAAAAAAGCTGAAATGCTAAAACTTAATTTGAGGGCAGTGTCATGAAAAAACCGCTTGTAAGTATAATTATGGGATCGGATTCAGATTTGAGTGTTATGCAGGAAGCAGCACAGTTTCTGGGTGAAATTGGGATTGCATCAGAACTAACAATTGTATCGGCTCACCGTACTCCCGAAAGAATGTTTAAGTTTGCAAAAACAGCTCATACAAGAGGTATAAAAGTAATAATTGCAGGAGCCGGTGGTGCAGCGCACCTTCCCGGTATGGTTGCATCTCTAAGCCCTCTTCCTGTTATTGGAGTTCCCATAAAATCATCAAATTCAATTGACGGCTGGGATTCTGTTCTTTCCATACTGCAAATGCCAGCAGGTGTACCCGTTGCCACAGTTGCACTCAATGGAGCAAGAAACGCTGGGATACTAGCAGCACAGATTGTAGGTACAGGAAATAAAAGAATACAAAATAAGATTTCAGAATTTAAAAAATCCCTGCAAAAGGGTGTTGAAACAAAATACAAACGTCTTGATAAGCTGGGATTTAAGCAATATTTATTAAAATATAAAAAGTAGGTTGTATTGTGCTTACAAATAGCAGCATTGCAATTACTTCGTTTGCTTTAATTATATACTTCACCGCACTAACTAACTTACTCCATTCACAGGTATACAAATGTGTGGATAGTAAAGGAAATGCTCTATACAGCAATTCCCCCTGCCCTCAAAATACAGAAGAACAAAATTATAAGCCAATAGAGAGTTTTACAATAAACGATGAAACAGTTGATCCGGAAGTTGAAGATTTAACAGAGACTGAACAAACCTCTCAAAACTTTGGCGCAGGCGAGCTGGACATCAATATCGTACAGGTAAGATTATCATTACCCGCTCAACAAATAACAGCAATACACAAGGGGGTCCATTTTGTGTACGATTATTTTAAAGAAGTGTATGGAATAACCCCGGGTACAGATATCAATATCAAGATATTCGGAAGGCACGGAGATTTTCTTGGATACCAAAAAAGGCTAATTGGAAAAATTTATTCAGAATCAGGAATTTTCAGCTCCCGAACCGGTGAGGCGCTTGTAAATGCCAGCAAATACAGAGGCGAAGTGGTTGGAATATCAATACACGAGGCATGTCATGCAATGATTCATCAGGCCGGCTACAGAATACCTGTATGGGTAAATGAGGGTATTGCAGAATATTTTGAAACAATAGAAATATCTGATAATCAGGTACTTTTCAGACCCCAGTATGACAGACACAGTGAAATTGCTTCGCTTCTTAGCAAAAAAGAGCTGATTTCACTGCTCGAGTACTTTGGTCTTTCAAATAATGTCTGGAAAAACAGAAACCTTGTAGAAGACAGAACGAGCCGCTCCATTGCTTATTCTCTGGTTCATTACCTAATGTCGAGTGTCGAAGGCACAGAATCTATAAAGAAAATCCTCAAAAACTTTAGTGTTTCCGATGAAACCCCATCGATGTTCGTAGTAAACCAAAGCTATTCGGGCGGGCTTAATTTGCTTGAGAAAAACTGGCATGAATACCTCAGACAAACTCCTTCAGGCCATGTTTTTAGTACAAATCAGTAAAACAGCCTAACATTACACAAAACTTTTAGTTTTTCATAAATTTCGGTCTTGAAATTTATTATTCCATACTTATATTTTCTGAGAATTTATAGACAACTAAGCCTATCAGGAGATTAAAATGGCAGAAAGTGGTACGAATAAACATGAATTTCAGGCTGAGGTAAAACAGCTTTTAGATATTGTAGTACATTCTCTTTATACAGACAAAGAGGTTTTTGTAAGGGAGCTTGTATCAAACGCATCGGATGCGCTCGAAAAACTAAGACACATAAAACTTACTGAAAAAGACATCTTCGATGAACAACTTGATTTAGAAATCGAAATTACAACTGACGATAAAGCTAATACGATTACGATAAAGGATTTTGGCGTCGGAATGACAGAGGATGAGCTTGTAGAGAATTTGGGAACTATTGCTCACTCTGGCTCAAAAGCATTCTTAGAAGCTGTAAAAAAGGGTGAGGAGATAAATAGTAATCTTATCGGGCAGTTCGGCGTGGGATTTTATAGCGCATTTATGGTAGCAAAAAAAGTAGAGGTTTTTACTCATCACTGGAAAAGTGACGGAAAACATCTTCGGTGGCTAAGTGACGGATCGGGCACTTATGAAATAGCAGAAGAAAAAGGCCAGAGAAGGGGCTGCAAAATTGTAGTCCACCTAAAAGATGAGGATAAAGAGTTTGCCGAGCCCGAAAAAATAAAGGGCATCCTTACAAGATATTCAAGCTTTGTTCAGTTTCCTATAAAACTAAACGGTGAGCAGGTAAACACAGTCCAGGCTATCTGGATGAGAAATAAAAATGAGATAAAGGATGAAGAATATACGGAGTTTTATAAGTTTCAGGGAAATGCGTTTGACGAGCCGAGATATACGCTTCATTTTAGCGCAGATGCACCGCTTGCAATAAATGCCTTATTGTTCGTACCGCAGGAAAACACAGAGAGGTTTGGTCTTGGCAGGACTGAGCCGGGAGTAAATCTGTATTGCCGTAAAGTGTTAATCGACTCAAAACCTGAAGGATTGATTCCTGAATGGCTCAGATTTTTAAAGGGTGTTGTAGACAGTGATGACCTGCCTCTTAATATCTCAAGGGAATCCATGCAGGACACTTCACTCATTGAAAAGCTCAATAAAGCGGTAACCAACAGGTTTTTAAAATTTTTAGAAGATAAAGCCAAGAAAGAGACTGAAAGCTATGAAGAGTTCTATAAGATGTTTGGGGTATATTTGAAAGAAGGAATAGCTACCGATTTTTCAAATAGAGAACAGCTTGCAAAGCTTGTAAGGTATGAATCTTCTCATACAGAAGCTGGAAAGCTTACCTCACTTACTGATTATGTTTCCAGAATGGGACAGGATCAAAAAGAGATTTATTACCTCTACGGCCCAAGCAGAGAGGTGATTGAAAGTAGCCCGCAGATGGAGGCATTTAAGGCTAATAAATTAGAAGTACTCTATTTACTCGAACCCGTGGATGAATTTGTGATGAACAATATTCATAAATTTGAAGAAAAGGAGCTTATATCTGCCGATAGCTCAGAGGTTAAGCTCGATGATGTTAAGAAAGAAAAAGCCAAAGACGGTCTTAAAAAGAAAGAATCAGATGAGCTTTGTAAATGGATAAGTGATGAGCTTGGAGATAAGGTAAAAGAAGTAAGTGTAAGTAAGAGACTTGTGGACAGTCCGGTAATAGCGCTAAATGCAGATAAAGTTATGACTCCAAGTATGCGCAAGATAATGAAATCTATACATAAAGAGATCGGCCAGAGCGATAATGAAATTAATCTGGAAATTAATCCAAATCACGGACTAATAAAAAACTTGAGCACATTGAAAGACTCAGACGGAGACCTTGCAAAACTGGTAGTCGAACAGCTTTATGACAACGCGCTTGTTGCTGCCGGTTTTATTGAAGACCCAAGATCGATGGTAAACAGGGTGTATGAATTGTTAGAGAGGGTAAGTGCTAAAGAGTTAGTAAACTAAGAAATATTTTCATCCTCAATGATTTTATTAAAGTAAACAATACACTCACCACATATATAGGTGTATTTATCTTCACTATGTACGAGTATCTTGGTTTCTTTACGTTCTTTAGAACAAAAGGAACAATATTTTTTTGTGCCGGATGATGATTCTTCTTTACCTGATTTATAAAAAGCAGGGTTATCAGGATTTAAATCGTCGTTAATGACAATCCTGACCTCATCACCAATTTTCAAATCTCTTATACTTTGGGATCTTTTGTTATCTACCCAAATTAACCATCTTGCATAGCCTCTTAAATAATCATTTCCAATTAATTCACCATTTACGGATAATTTTACAGATTCATTATCTTTCCTATAACTAAGTAAAGTTGTGATCTCATCCAATTCCTCATGCCCCGCAGTACATACTTTTTTATCATTCACATATACCTCAAAACACAACATGGCGTACCCCCGATGCAATACTGTAGTTATAAAAAGTATAAACCAAGATTAAGGAAAAGTAGAAATTATTTAGGGGCAGGCTTTTATAGATCTATCCCCAATCGCCCATGTGTTTGTTTTCAAACGGGCATTTGCCTGAAGTTATATGTTCCTCAAATTCACTGCGGAATTTTTTTACGATAGATTCCACCGGCATAGCACATCCATCAGCAAGTGCACAGATTGTCGTACCCCTCATCTGATGGCAGGCATCTAAAAGCGTGTCAATATACTCCATAGAACCCTTACCGGCTTCAATCTTGGATAGCATCATCTCTAGCCACCAGGTGCCCTCTCTACACTGCACGCACTGCCCGCAGGACTCATCCCTGTAAAAATGAGCGAGATTCTGGGCAACCCTTACCATACAGGTCTGATCATCCATCACGGTTACACCTGCCGTACCAAGCATTGAACCCACTGCTGCAAGGGAATCAAAATCCATCGGCATATCAAGTTCAGAAGCATCCAGTATTGCTGAAGACGAGCCTCCGGGAGACATGGCTTTTACTTTCCTTCCATTTGGAACACCGCCTCCATACTCTTCAATAAGCTGCCCTATAGGTATCCCAAGCGGAAGCTCATAAAGACCTGGTTTATTTACATGACCGCTAAGGCCGTATATTTTTGTACCCGTGTTCTTTGGTTTTCCTATTCCTAAAAACCATTCTGCACCGTTATTTATAATGTGCGGGACAAACGCAAGGGTTTCAACATTGTTTATGATAGTAGGACAACCAAAAAGTCCCACCTGGGCAGGAAATGGAGGTTTTGGTCTTGGCTCACCATTCTTACCCTCGATAGATTCAAGCAGGGCAGTTTCTTCTCCGCAAATATATGCGCCTGCTCCTCTGAACAGGACAATCTCTATATCGTAGCCTGAGTTATTTATGTTTTTTCCGAGATAAGCCTTTGTATTGGCTTCTTCAATTGCTTCAGTAATTATTTTTGCTGCATAGGGCATCTCACCGCGGATATAAATGTACGCCTTATGAGAACCAATCGCATAACAGGCAATAGCGATTCCTTCGAGCATCTGATGAGGATCCTGCTCCATTATTTCCCTGTCCTTAAAACTTCCGGGTTCACTCTCGTCGGCATTACAACACAGGTAAACCGGTTTATTTGTATCCTTTGGAATAAACCCCCATTTAATACCTGTAGGAAATCCTGCCCCTCCTCTTCCCCTGAGGCCCGACTTTTTTATTATATCAATCACTTCCTCAGACTGCATCTTCAGTGCCTGTGCAAGTGCTTTATAACCTCCAGTAGATAAGTAAGACTGTAGAGTGTGTGAATTTTCCCTATCTGTGTAATTTCTAATAATTTTTAGTTCAGGCATTAAATTTATTTCCTCAGGGTTTTAAAATGAGAACTTATTATATATCGATAAATCACGATTCCAATAAATAAATTTCAATTATTTTATTAATATTAAAGTAATACGAAAAATTTATTCTATTACTGCCCTAAGCCTTTAGTTTTAGAAATATTGAATTGACTTTTATGGTTACTAATATATTTTTTTATGTTTAATCGTATCAATTTTCCAGAGATAAATACAATTGAAAACACATTTTGACGTAATAATAGTAGGGGGAGGACCAAGTGGATTATCGGCTGCGTCTTTTCTTTCGGATAAAGGCTACAGTGTTGCTCTTTTTGACAGGAATGATGCAATTGGCAAGGACGTAGTCTGCTCTGGTGTCATCAGTAACGAAGTATTTGATAGTTACGATCTGCCTACAAGCTCGGTAGTAGCTAGACTAAGAGACGCAGAGCTTATATCACCATATAATTCCACTTTGGAATACACCCATCCAAATCAGTGCGTATCGGTAGTGGACAGACATAAGTTTGACTATGAACTATCACTAAAAGCAATAGCTTATGGAGCCGAGATTTATACAGGTGCTAATGTTAAATCAATTAGAATTGAGAACAATGAAGTCGAAGCAGAGGTTACATTTGGAAATAAGAACAAAACATATAAAGCATCCTTGCTGGTAATGGCCACAGGAGTAAGGTTTAACCTCCATTCCAGGCTCGGATTTGGAAGACCAAAGAAAATTCTAAAGGCAATACAGGTAGAAGTAGATGAAATTCTAAGTGACAAGTTAAGGCTTTTCTGGGGAA
>JABAHR010006788.1_pt8 | contig 24721 bp, 23 predicted proteins | sample 7062101 | NCBI WGS metagenome assembly JABAHR01 (sample SAMN14534553, study PRJNA622989) | marine sediment metagenome | biome: marine biome [ENVO:00000428]; feature: marine pelagic biome [ENVO:01000023]; material: deep marine sediment [ENVO:00002113] | place: India: Gulf of Kutch | collected...
CCGACGGCATCGAGCCCGGCGCCGCGCCGGGCGATGTACCAGGCTACGCCGCGCTCGAGACGACGCACCGCGGCGAGGCCGCAGCGCCGCGCGATGTCGGTGGCCTTCGTCGACCATGGCGACACGGTCCCCAGCCGCGGCACCACCAGGAAGAGCTCGGCATCGGCGGGTGGGCACACCGCCTCCGCGCCGTAGGCGAGCAGACGCTCGAGGAGCTGCTGCTCGTCACCGCTCAGGGGACGCTCGACGTCGACGAGATGGATGTAGCGGGCGGCGACGGCGTCGACGTCGGCATCGACGCCCTGCAGCAGCGCGAGGCGCCTCGCCCGCTGCGGCGCCGACAGCGCGGCGGCCCCACGCAGGGTCAACATGGGGCGAGGGGGGAGATCAATCGGTATGCAGCGGCACGATCAGGCCAGTTCGACGCCGAGGCGCTCGGCCACCAGCTCGTAGGACTCGACCACGCGGCCCAACCCACGCCTGAACCGGTCCTTATCGAGCTTCTCGCGGGTCTCGGCGTCCCACAGACGACAGCCGTCCGGCGTGAACTCGTCGCCGAGCAGCAGCGTGCCCCCGTAGCGCCCGAACTCGAGCTTGAAGTCGACCAGCAGCAGTCCCGCGTCGGCGAACAGCCGCTTGAGGACGTCGTTGACGCGAAACGACAGCGTCTGCATCTGCTCCACCTCGCCGGGCGCCGCCCAGCCGAAGGAACGGATGTGATATTCGTTGATCATCGGATCGTGGCGCGCGTCGTCCTTGAGGAAGAACTCGAAGGTCGGCGGATCGAGGTCGAGCCCTTCCTCGACGCCGAGCCGCTTGCAGATCGAGCCGGCGGCAATGTTGCGCACCACGCACTCCACCGGGATCATGTCGAGGTACTTTACCAGCGACTCGGTGTCCGAGAGCAGCCGCTCGAAGTGGGTGTCCACGCCCGCCGCCTGCAGCTTGGTCATGATGAAGGCGTTGAAGCGATTGTTGACCATGCCCTTGCGCGCGAGCTGCTCGATCTTTTCGCCGTCGAAGGCGGAGGTGTCATCGCGAAAGTGCATGACGAGCCGATCGGGCGCCTCGCAGCGGTATACAGACTTGGCCTTGCCGGAATAAAGAAGCTCGCCTCGGCTTACGCTTGCCATCTACAGCACTCCGGCGGTGCGCATGGCCGCGCGCACCGCATCGTGGAATTGGGGCGAAAGGGGCGTCAACGGCAGGCGGATGCCCGGGCCGATGAGCCCCAGCTCCGCCACCGCCCACTTCGCCGGGATGGGGTTGGATTCGAGAAACAGCGCCTCGTGCAGCGCCACCAGCGTGTCGTTGACCTCACGGGCCTCGGCCTCGTGCCCCGCGACCGCCGCCGCGCACATGCGGTGCATGGCCGCCGGCGCCACATTGGCCGTTACCGAGATGGTGCCGCGGCCACCCGCGAGCATGAGCTCCAGCGCCGCGGCGTCCTCGCCGGAGTAGACCGCGAAATCCTCGCCGCAGCGCGCGAGCAGGTCGCGGCCGCGGGCAAAATCGGCAGTCGCGTCCTTGATGCCGACGATGTTGTCGATTTCCGCCAGTCGCACCACGGTATCGTTCAGCATGTCGCAGGCCGTGCGGCCGGGAACGTTGTAGAGAATCTGAGGCAGTGCGACCGCCTCGGCGATGGCACGAAAATGCGCATACAAGCCGTGCTGCATCGGTTTGTTGTAATAGGGCGCTACCAGCAGGGCGGCGTCGGCGCCGACCTCCAGGGCGGAGCGCGTGAGCTCGATGGCCTCCGAGGTGGCATTGGCGCCGGTGCCGGCGATTACCGGTACGCGACCGGCAACGTGCTCGACGGTGCGCCGGATGACGTCGCGGTGCTCGTCGAAGTCGAGCGTCGCCGACTCGCCCGTGGTGCCCACCGAAACGATGGCGTCGGTGCCCGCCGCTATGTGATGGTCGATGAGGCGCTGCAAAGCCTCGACGTCCACCGCGCCGTCGGCGTGCATCGGCGTCACCAGCGCCACCAGACTGCCCGTAATCATGGGGACCTGCCGGGGAAGTTTCTCGTCGTGGGAACCGCGGGGGATGGTACTCAGGCGACCCGGCCGTGACAAGGCACGGCCGGGGTGCCGGCCGCGGCGGCCGCAGCGGCCGCAGCGACGCGGGTCCCCGGGGGCCGCGGCGGCGCCCCCACGGAGCCGGTCCGGTGCCCGGGCCTTCCTGCCGTAGGACGAGATATTGTGGCCGAACGTCCGGTTTTCCCCATATGTTGTATTGACCGCGGCGAGGGGCCGCTGTAGCCTAACGTCCGTCGCCGCGCGGCGGGCAGGCCCGCCGAAGCGCGCCAGCCGAACGCCGCAGCCGGGAGGGAATCAGCATGCACTGCAGCCGTTGTCGCTCGCCCATGTTCCAGACCCACCAGGAATCCGGCAACCTCAGCCGACAACAGTGGTTCCGTTGTCCGACCTGCGCGCGCACGGCGATGACCTCCGCTCCCGTCGCCACCGGCGAGACGCGCCTGCCGCCGCCGTCGGGGCGGCCGCCGGCGGCGCTGCGACTCTCCTTCGGCTGACGCGCGGCGCCGCATGGTGCGGCGCCCTGCCCTCGCGTAGAATGAGGCGGCGCCTGCGGGCCCGCCAGGGGGGCCGTGCGGTGTGCAGCGGTGCAACACGTCCTCGCGCCTATGCGGCGACCTCTCGCCAAAACGTTCGCAGCGACGAAAACACTCATGGGCCATCGGCTGTCCAAGATCTACACACGCACCGGCGATGCCGGCACCACCGGCCTCGCGGACGGCCGCCGCGTCGACAAGACCGACCCCCGCGTCGAGGCGATGGGTGCGGTGGACGAGCTCAATTGTGTCATCGGTCTGCTCCTCACGCAGGCGCTGCCAGCGTCGATCGAAGCGGCTCTGACGGAGATCCAGCACACGCTGTTCGATATCGGCGGCGAGCTCAGCATGCCGGGCCACGCGCTCGTGCACGACGCCGGCGTGAATGCTCTCGAAACGCTGCTCGATGAGCTCAACGCGCCGCTGGCGCCGCTCAAGGAATTCATCCTTCCAGGCGGCTCGCCCGCCGCGGCCTACTGTCACCTGGCGCGCGCCGTATGCCGTCGTGCCGAGCGGCGCCTGCTCCCCGTCACGCGCTCCGCCGACGGCAATCCGGCATCCGGCCGCTACCTCAACCGACTCTCGGATCTGTTGTTCGTCATGGCACGCAGCCTCAACGTCGCCGCCGGGCGCGAGGACGTGCAGTGGCATCAGCGGCGGCACCAGGCAGGCGCCTGAGGCCGCCTCAGCTCAGCAGGCGGCGCAGTCGATCCCAGTCGAAGCGCGGGCCGGGGTCGGTCTTGCGGCCCGGCGCCACGTCGCTGTGAGCGAAGATCCGCTCAACGGTGATCGTGGGGTACGCGACCATGATGCATCGCGTGAGCCGCGCCAGCGTCTCGTACTGCGCATCCTCGAACGCCACGTCGTCGCAACCCTCGAGCTCGATGCCGATGGAAAAGTCGTTGACGTTGCGCCGCCCGAGGCAGCAGGACTCGCCGGCATGCCACGCCCGCATCGTCGCGGGCACGAACTGCAGCAGCTCGCCGTCGCGCCGCACGAGAAAGTGGGCCGAGACCCGCAATGCGGCAATCGTCTCGAAGAACGGGTGCGCTGCGGGGTCGAGGCGGTTGCAGAAGAACGCCTCGATGTCGGGGCCGCCGAACTGCCCCGGCGGCAGGCTGATGGCGTGCACCACGACCACGTCGATGGCGGTCCCCGCCGGGCGGGCGTTGCAGTTGGGTGAGGCGATGAACGCGACGCCCTCGACGAGGCCGCTGACGGGGTCGAGCCGCATGGGCGCGGCGTGCGCGCCTTCACGGACTGACGAGTTTGTGGGCACGGCTCATGGGCGGCGACGGCTCGAGACGGCGATTTCAAACCAATTGCCCTCGGCGGCGCAACATCGAACCGCCTGTCTCGCCGGCGGCGAGGGCGACGGCGGCGAGCGATGAGGCCGTGGTATCTCTATCTCGTGCGAACGCGCTGCGGCAGTCTCTACACCGGCGTCTCCACGGACGTGCCCCGGCGGCTCGCGGAGCACACCGGCACGAGCGGGCGCGGGGCCAAGTACCTGCGATCCCGCGGTCCCCTGCGCCTCGCCTACTGCGTGGGGCTCGGCAGTCATGAGCTTGCGTTGCGGGCCGAGTCCGGTATAAAGCGATTGTCGAAGCGACGCAAGGAGTGGATCGTGGCGTCGGCTCCCGCGGGCCCGGCGCTCCTGGATCTGCTCGGCATTCGACCTCCGGGCTGAGGCCGCATCACGGCTGCAGCAAGGGTCCCACAGTGAATCCGTGCGGGCGCCGGCCGGCATCCGCCACCAGCGCACAGGAGGACACCCGATGCAAGACGCGCACTCAGAGCGAGCCGACCGGCTGCAGCAGGCGCTGCGCGGCCCGGTGCTTTCATTAGGGACCGCCGGCTACGACGAGGCCCGGCGCCTGTGGAACGGCATGATCGACCGCCGCCCCGCCCTCATTGCGCGCTGCCTGGGAACCGCCGACGTCGTCGCCTGCGTGCGCTTCGCGCGCGAGCACGACATGGCTTTCACCATCCGCGCCGGCGGTCACAACATCGCCGGTCTCGCCGCCGCGGACGACGCCTTGATGATCGACCTGTCGCTGGCACGCGGTGCGTGGGTCGACGCCGACCGCAGCACGGTCAACGTCCAGGCCGGCGCCACCCTCGGCGACGTCGACCGCGAGACACAGCTGCACCGCCTGGCAGCGGTGCTCGGCTTCGTGTCCAACACCGGGGCGGCCGGGCTCACGCTCGGCGGCGGCTTCGGCTACCTGACGCGCCAGTACGGCTGGACCTGCGACAACGTGGTGTCGATGGACGTCGTCACCGCGAACGGAGATCTCGTGCACGCCAGCGACTCCGAGAATGCCGATCTGTTCTGGGGCCTGCGCGGGGGCGGCGGCAACTTCGGCGTGGTGACCAACATCGAATACCGACTCTACCCCGTCGGCCCGCAGATCACCGGCGGCCTGATCGCCTGGAGCGCCGCGGAGGCCGGCGAGGTTCTCGACGCCTATCGCGAGCTCGTCGCCAGCGCCCCGCCCGAGCTCACGTGTGCCGCGGTAATGCGCAAGGCGCCGCCCGCGCCCTGGCTGCCGCAGGCGATGCACGGCGAACCCATCGTCGCCGTCGTCGTCTGCCACACCGGCACGGCCGCCCGGGCGGAGAGGGATCTGGCCGCTCTGCGAAGCTGCGGAACACCGGTGGGCGACGTCGTGCAGCGGCGGCCCTACGTGTCGCAGCAGAGCATTCTCGACGCCACCCAACCGAACGGGCGGCGTTACTACTGGAAGTCGGAATACCTGCCGGGGTTGGACGCGGACGTGCTGGCCGCCTACCGCTCGCACGCCGCGCGCATCGAGTCCCCGCACTCGGCGGTCATTCTGTTCCCCGTCGACGGCGCCCTCAATGCGCTGCCGGCGGATCATTCGCCGATGGGCAACCGCGACGCCAAGGTGGTGCTCAACATCACCGCCTCCTGGGAATCGGCCGAAGAGGACGCGGCCCACNNCCTGGTCGAGGTCAAGAGCCGCTGGGACCCCGACAACGTGTTCCGCATGAACAAGAACATCGCGCCGCGGTCGTGACGACATGGCTCGGATGAACGGTGTACTCGGCGCGAGTTTCGAGCGCGTAGCACGCATGGCGGCCCCGCCGACGCTCCTGCAGGGATAATCGCTCCGCGTGCAAAGCCCTTCGTCCACGTGGCAGTTCTGGATAGACCGCGGCGGCACTTTCACCGACGTCGTGGCCAGGCGCCCGGACGGTGCGCTGGTCTCGCACAAGCTGCTCTCCGACAACCCCGAGCGCTACGCCGACGCGGCCATTCAGGGCATTCGCAACGCCCTCGGGACGTCGGCGTCCGAGCCGCTCGGTGCCGACACCATCGACGCCGTCAAGATGGGGACGACGGTCGCCACCAACGCGCTGCTCGAGCGCAAGGGCGAGCGCACCGTGCTCGTCATCACCCGGGGCTTCGGCGACGCGCTGCGCATCGGCTACCAGAACCGCCCCGCCCTGTTCGAGCGCCACATCGTCCTGCCGCAGCTGCTCTATGAGCGGACCGTCGAGGTCGATCAGCGCCACGGCGCCGACGGCGCGGAGCTCGTGCCGGTGGACCTCGACGGCGCCCGCGAGCGCTTACAGGCCGCCTACAACGACGGCATACGCTCGTGCGCTATCGTCTTCATGCACGGCTACCGCTTCCACGATCACGAGAAGGCGCTCGCCGCGCTGGCGCGATCCATGGGCTTCACCCAGGTGTCCGTCTCCCACGAGGTGAGCCCGCTGATGAAGCTCGTCAGCCGCGGCGACACCACGGTGGTCGACGCCTACCTCTCGCCCATCCTGCGCCGCTACGTCGACGGCGTGGCGGCGCAGCTCGAAGGCGTGCGGCTCATGTTCATGCAGTCCAACGGCGGCCTCACCGACGCCCGCCTGTTCCAGGGCAAGGACAGCATCCTCTCCGGCCCGGCCGGCGGCATCGTCGGCGCGGTGGAGACGAGCGCCATGGCGGGCTTCGACAACATCATCACCTTCGACATGGGCGGCACCTCCACGGACGTCGCGCACTATGCCGGCGAGTACGAGCGCGCCTTCGACACCCTGGTTGCCGGCGTGCGCATGCGCGTGCCCATCATGCGTATTCACACCGTTGCCGCCGGCGGCGGCTCCGTACTGACGTTCGACGGCCTGCGCTATCGTGTGGGCCCCGACTCTGCCGGAGCGAACCCGGGCCCGGCCTGCTACCGCCGCGGCGGCCCCCTCACGGTCACCGACTGCAACGTAATGGTGGGAAAGCTCGACCCGCGATTCTTTCCGGCGATCTTCGGCCCCGACGGCACACTGCCACTCGACCGGGCCGTCGTCGAATCCGGATTCAGCCGGCTGGCCGAGAGCATCGCGCAGCGCACCGGCGACACGCGTACCCCGGCACAGGTGGCCGACGGCTTTCTGCGCATCGCGGTCGAGAACATGGCCAACGCCATCAAACGCATCTCGGTGCAGCGCGGCTACGACGTCACCGAGTACGCGCTGTGCTGCTTCGGCGGCGCCGCAGGCCAGCACGCGTGCCTGGTGGCCGACGCGCTGGGCATGAAGACGGTGTTCATCCACCCCCTCGCCGGCGTGCTCTCGGCCTACGGCATGGGTCTTGCCGACATACGGGCCATGCGCGAGCGTGCCGTGGAGGCGCGGCTCGACGACGCGATCGCCGGGACCTTGCCGAACGTGCTCGCGCAGCTCGAGCAGGACGCGCGCCAGGAGGTGCTCGATCAGGGCATCGCTGCGACGGCGGTGCGCATGCACAAGCACGTGCACCTGCGCTACGAGGGCACGGACTCGTCGCTGGAGGTGGTCTTCGCCGAGCCCGCGGCCATGCGGCGGGAGTTCGAGGGGCGCCACCGCGAACGCTTCGGCTTCGTCATGCAGGACAAGCCCCTGGTGGTGGAGGCCATCGTCGTCGAGGCGGTGGGCGCCACCGAGACAGCGGCCGACCCGGTGCTGGAGGTTACGGTGCGCACCACGGCCCTGGAACCGCTCGACACCGTGGACTTGTTCACAGCCGATGCGCATCACCGGGCACCGGTGTACGCGCGTTCACAGCTGCTGGCTGGCGAGCGCATCGACGGACCGGCGATCATCGTCGAGGAGACCGCCACGACCGTCGTCGAGCCCGGCTGGCGCGCCGAGGTCACGGTGCGCAATCACCTCGTCATGACTCGCGTCGTGCCGCTGCCCGGGCGCGTGGCCGTCGGCACGCATGCCGACCCGGTCATGCTCGAGGTATTCAACAACCTTTTCATGTCGATCGCCGAGCAGATGGGGGCGGCGCTCGAGAACACGGCGTACTCGGTCAACATCAAGGAGCGGCTGGATTTCTCCTGCGCCGTGTTCGACGCCGCGGGGCAGCTCATCGCCAACGCGCCGCACATGCCGGTCCATCTGGGCTCCATGAGCGAGTCGGTGCGCACGGTGATCCGCAGCCGCGACGCCGCTATGCGCCGCGGCGACGTGTACGTGCTCAACAACCCTTACAACGGTGGCACCCACCTGCCCGACGTCACCGTGATCACACCGGTGTTCCACGAGCAACGCGACGAGATCCTGTTCTACGTGGCCTCGCGGGGGCATCACGCCGACATCGGCGGCATCACGCCCGGATCCATGCCGCCTCACAGCGTTCACATCGACGAAGAAGGCGTGCTGATCGACGATGTCACGCTCGTCGCCGAGGGCAGGTTCCTGGAGGCGGAGATCACGGCGCTGCTGACGTCGGGCCCGTACCCGGCGCGCAACGTGCACCAGAACATCGCCGATCTGCAGGCCCAGATCGCGGCCAACGAAAAGGGCGTGCAGGAACTGCGCAAGATGGCGCGGCATTTCGGCCTCGACGTGGTGCGCGCTTACATGCAACACGTGCAGGACAATGCCGAAGCCGCGGTCAGGCGGGTTCTCGGCGTGCTGGACAACGGGCACTACCGTTACCCCATGGACGACGGCAGTCACGTCGAGGTGACGGTGTCCATCGACGCCGCAAGCCGCAGCGCGGTGATCGACTTCAGCGGGACCTCGCCGCAGCAGCGCAGCAATTTCAACGCGCCGTCCGCGGTAGCCCGTGCGGCGGTGCTCTACGTCTTCCGCACCCTGGTCGACGACGAGATCCCGATGAACGACGGCTGCCTCAAGCCGCTCAAGATCGTCATCCCCGCAGGCTCGATGCTGAGCCCGCAATACCCCGCCGCCGTCGTCGCCGGCAACGTGGAGACATCCCAGGTCATAACCGATACGCTGTACGCGGCACTGGGAGTCATGGCCGCGGCCCAGGGCACCATGAACAACCTCACCTTCGGCAACGAGCGCTATCAGTACTACGAGACGATCTGCGGCGGCTCCGGCGCCGGACCCGACTTCGACGGCACGGACGCCGTGCACACCCATATGACCAATTCGCGGCTCACCGACCCCGAGGTGCTGGAGTGGCGCTTCCCCGTGCGCGTGGACGGCTTTGCCATTCGCCCCGGCAGCGGCGGCCAGGGCCGCCACCGCGGCGGCGACGGCGCTGTGCGCCGCCTGCGCTTTCTCGAGCCCATGACCGCCGCCATCGTCTCGGGGCACCGCAAGGTGGCGCCCTACGGCATGGCCGGGGGGTCACCGGGCGCCACCGGCAACAACTGGCTCGAGCACGCCGACGGCACGCGCGAGCAACTGCACGGCACCGACGAGACCCGCGTGCAGGCCGGCGACGTGATTGTCATCGAAACCCCCGGCGGCGGCGGCTACGGCCCCAGCCGCGACCCATCACCCGTGAGGCAGGAAAAATGACCCTCGAAGCGCTCGACCACGTCAATGTGCGTACGTCCGATCTGCCGGCATCGAAGAAGTTCTACTGCGACGTTCTCGGACTGCGCGACGGCGCGCGGCCGCCCTTCGCTTTCGGCGGCGCCTGGCTGTACTGCGACGAGCAGGCCGTCGTCCACCTGGTGGAGATTCCCGCCGCGCTCGAGGCCGGCCCGGCAAGCCTCGAGCATTTCGCCTTTCGCGCCCGCGGTCTCGACGCCTTCGTCGAACGCCTCCAGACACACGGCATCACCTACCGCCTTGCCGTCGTGCCCGACGTCAACATCACGCAGGTTCACCTCCACGACCCCGACGGCAATCACATCCACGTGGACTTCGCGCCCCACGAGACGCCCGGCGCGGGCGCCGGCGAGGACGGCTGACGCGCGCCGCCCCGTCCCTGCGCCGAGCCCGGGTGTCAGCGCCGCCACGCCGCTCGCCGCTCGGCGAGCGGCACGCCCGGCACGTCGTCGCCGGCTGGCTGCTGGCGGCGATGGCCGTGTTGGCCATCGCCCACGGCGTTTATCCGGCCGTGCCGGCGTGGCCTGCCGGCGTGGCCGGCTGGCTCGCCGCCGCGCTGCTGGTGCGCAATCTCGGCCCGAGACAAAGCCTGCAGGTCGGCGCGATCGCTGCCGCCGGGCTGGCGCTCATCGCCTGGACCGCCCTCAGCTCCGGCACGGCCGCGATCGACGACGCCCTGTCGCGGAACCACGACCTGCTGTCCATGCTGGTGGCCATCAGCTTCCTGCGGCTGGTGAGCCTGCCCGCGACCGCGGAACAGGAGCGCCTGCCGCGGGGAGGTGCCGCCTACCTGCGGACCATGCTCGGCGTGCATCTGTTCGGCGCCGTCATCAACGTCTCCTCGGTGATCATCATCGGTGACCGGCTGACCCGGCAACGGCGTCTCGACCCGGTCACCGCGCGGCTCTTTTCGCGCGCCTTCTCCGCCTGTGCGTTCTGGTCGCCGTTCATCGGCGGCACCGCCATCGTCCTCGCCTACATACCCGCCGCCCGCCTGCCGGTGCTGCTTGGCATAGGCATCCCCATGGCCTGCTGCGCGCTGGCCTACGTCTACGGCGCCGCGCGCGCGGCCGGCGCAGGCGCCCTCGACGACTTCGAGGGCTATCCCATCCGCTTCGACAGCCTGCGCGTGCCGGCACTGCTCGCGCTCGGCGTGCTGGCGGCCCACGAGCTTCTGCCGCGGCTCCCCATTCTGATTCTGATCGCGGCTATGTCCCTCACGCTGACCCTGGTGCTGCTGGCCGCGCGACAAGGTCCGGTGCGCGCTGCGGCGACGCTGCGCGATCACGTCGAGCGCCGGCTGGCGGACATGAGCGGCGAACTGTGCCTGTTTCTCGCCGCCGGCGTGCTGGCGGTGGGGACCGGCGCTCTCGCCTCCGCCATCGGCTCGTGGATCCCCTTCGCCGAGCTCGACGCCGGCAACGCCAGCCTCACGCTGTGCGCGCTGGTCGGGCTCGCCGTCGTCGGCATTCACCCCATTATCGTGGTCTCGATACTGGCGGCGCTGCTGACACCGCTCAGCCCCGACCCCAACCTCGTCGCGGCGATGTTCCTCATGACCTGGTCGATCGGCAACGCCGCCAGCCCGCTCTCGGGCACCCACCTGATCCTGCAGGGCCGCTACGGCATACCGAGCTGGCAGTTCTCGCGATGGAACCTGATTTACTGCGCGAGCATGCTGGCGATCGCGTCGGCGGCGCTGCATGCCTACGAGTGGATCGCTGCGCGCTGACGGGGCCGCCGCCGCGGCCCCGGGGCGCGACACCGAATGCGGCGGCGGGGACTCGTGCCCGGACCGGCGGGCGTCGGGGGGGCTTGCTAGAATGAGCGTCCCGCAACCGGCGCGCGACGGAGGTGCACCATGGTGAGCCCACAACGCCTGCCCGCAGGGGGCAGCACGCAACGCCGCCGGCTGCTCTACGGTGCCCTCGGTGCGCTCGCCGCCGCGTTCACGCGACCCGCCCGGGCGGCGGCCACGCACGCCAACGCGACGACGACGGCACCGGCACGCCACCAGGCCATGGCGTGGGCTCGGCAGATGCGGCACCGTGCCGTGGCCGCGGGGGATCAGGCCTTCGGTGCCGTTGTCGTGCGCAACGGCAAGCTCGTCGGCGAAGGGCCGAGCCGAGTGGTGGTCAACGACGACCCGACGGCGCACGCGGAGATCGAGGCGATTCGCGATGCCGCGCGCCGCCTCGGCAGCCGGGACCTCGCGGGCTGTGAGCTGTACGCGACGTCGATGCCCTGCCCCATGTGTCAGACGGCGGCGTACTGGGCCAACCTCGATCGCGTCTACGTCGGGCCGCAGGCCGAGGACGCCGGCCCGCCGCGATACTGCCGTTGTTGAGCGGCCGGCGCGCCCGGACTCAGCGGTAGCCGCGCTGGATGCGCTGCAACGCCTCCGCGCCGGGGGTCAGGTCCTCGTAAGGCAGGCTCGACAGCGGTTCGTCCACCGTGTTGGCCGTGGCATGAAAATCGGGCGCGTCCTTATCGATGTACAACAGCCCGGTCACGATCTCACCCTGCTCCTGGTGCTTCTGCACGTAGTCGAAGGCGCGGCCGCGATCGGTGGGGTCATAGTCCGGCGCGGTCTTGCGCAGCAGTATTCGACTGCCGTCGTGAAGCTTCACCGGGATGGTCTCGCCCTCGGCGTACGAGGCGGTGATCGTCGCGCTCGGCAGCACGAAATCAGCGTGCACCGTGGGGTGGTAGAACTGTCTCGTGTGTGCGTAGCTCTTGGTGGAATCCTCGTGATCGTTGAACGTGACGCAGGGCGAGAGCACGTCGATCATGGCGAAGCCGCGATGCATGATGCCCGCCTTGAGCAGCGGCACGAGCTGCGTCTTGTCGCCGGAGAAGCCCCGGGCGATGAACGACCCGCCTAGACCGAGCGTCGTGAGCACCGGATCAATGGGATGCTGGCGGTTCACCTCGCCTTTTTTGGCCTTGGAGCCGATGTCGGCGGACGCCGAGAACTGACCCTTGGTGAGGCCGTAGACGCCGTTGTTCTCGATGAGATAGAGCATGTCGAGATTGCGCCGCACGGCGTGAGAGAAGCCTCCCAGGCCGATGGACAGCGAATCGCCGTCTCCCGACACGCCCACGTAGTGCAGGCTGCGGTTGGCGGCGTTGGCGCCGGCGGCGACGGCCGGCATGCGGCCGTGCACCGAGTTGAAGCCGTGAGCCGATGCAATGAAGTACGCCGGCGTCTTCGACGAGCAGCCTATGCCGCTCAGCTTCGCCACCCGATGAGGGGCGATACTGAGCTCGAAGAACGCCTGCACCAGCGCCGCGGAGATCGAGTCGTGGCCGCACCCCGCGCACAATGTGGACATGGCGCCCTCGTAGTCGCGAATGGTCAGGCCGAGATCGTTGCGAGGCAGCTTCGGATGGGCCACCTTGGGTATGCGGATATAGCTCATGCGGCGATACCGTGCTCCAGGCGATCGGTGATGGACTCGACGATGCAATTGCTGTCTATCGGCAAGCCGTCGTAGTGCAGAATGGAAACCAGCTTCTCCGCCGGGGCGCCCGCCTCCAGCATCAGCAAGGCTCTCATCTGCGCGTCCCGGTTCTGCTCGACCACGAAAAGCGTCTGGTGCGCATCGATGAACTCCTTGACGTCGTCGTCGAAGGGAAACCCCCGGATGCGCATGTAGTTGAGCGCAACGCCCTGGCGTGCGAGCCGGTCCGCGGCCTCGCGCGCAGCGCCGTCGCTGCTGCCGAACGCGACGATGGCCCGGTCGGTCTTGTTCTCCCGTTCGATGAGCGCTGCGGGCATCAGGGTCTTGGCCAGCTCCGACTTGGCAAGCAGGCGGTCCAGGACCTCCTTGTATTCGGCGGCGTCCTCCGTGTAGACACCCTTGCGGTTGTGGCCGGAGCCGCGCACGAAGTAAGCGCCGCGGGGATGCTCGCCGGGATAAGTGCGATAGCACACACCGTCGCCGTCCACATCGAGGTAGCGGTGAAAGCTCTCCATTTCAGCCAACTCCTCGGCGGTGAGCACCTTGCCCCGGTCCGGTCGGTAGGCGTCGTCCCACTCGAGCTCGGGGCACATCCAGTCGTTCATGCCGATGTCGAGATCGGACAGCACGATGACCGGCGTCTGCAGGCGCTCGGCCAGGTCGAAGGCCCGCACCGCGAAGTCGAAGCACTCCGCGGGGTCGGCGGGAAACAACAGCACGTGCTTGGTGTCCCCGTGCGAGGCGTAAGCCGCAGCGAGCACGTCGGCCTGCTGCGTGCGCGTGGGCATTCCCGTCGACGGACCCACCCGCTGCACGTCGAAGATCACCGCCGGAATCTCGGCGTAGTAGCCGAAACCGATGAACTCGCTCATCAGCGAAATCCCCGGACCGCTCGTCGGCGTGAACGCCCGGGCGCCGTTCCAGGCCGCGCCCAGCACCATGCCGATGGCCGCGAGCTCGTCCTCCGCCTGCACGATGCAATAGCGGTTGCGCCGCGATTGCGCGTCGGTGCGGTATTGGGAGCAGAAACTCTTGAAAGCGTCCATGAGCGAAGTGGACGGCGTGATCGGATACCACGGCGCCACGGTCGCACCGGCATAGAGACAACCCAGAGCGGCGGCGGTGTTGCCATCGATCATGATGTGATCGGCGGTGCCCTCCATGCGCTCGACCCGAATTGGCAGCGGGCAATCGAAATTCTCCCTGGCATAGCGATAGCCGAGATCGATGGCCTCCATGTTCGATGCGATCAGCGCCTGCTTGTCCGCAAAGATCTCCTCCAGAAGTCCGCGAACCACGTCCATGTCGATGTCGAGCAACGCCACGACGGCGCCGAGGTAGGCGACGTTCTTCATCAGGATGCGCGCGCGCGGGTTGGAGAAACGCTGGTTGCACAATTCCGACAGCGGGATGCCCAGCACGGTGACGTCCTCACGCGCCAGCAAACTCTGTCGCGGCCAGGTCGCGTCGTAGAGCAGGTAGCCGCCGCCCGCCACCTCCGCCAGGTCCCTGGCATAAGTCTCGGCGTTCATCGCCACCATGAAATCCACCTGACCGGAACGCGCCATGTACCCGTCCCGGCTGACCCGGATCTCATACCAGGTCGGCAACCCCTGGATGTTCGAGGGAAAGAAATTCTTGCCGACCACCGGCACTCCCATGCGGAAGATGGCCTTCATGAGCAGGCTGTTGGCGCTGGCCGAGCCGGTGCCGTTGACCGTCGCCAGCTTGATGACGAAATCGTTTACGCGTGGGCGCGATTGCATGCCGCTTCTTCCATCGTGCCTACCGCCTCGTCGGCGGCGTAGGGGATCAACAGTTCGGACTTGCGCATGTCCCACGCGTCGGTGGGGCAGCGCTCGGCGCACAGACCGCAGTGCAGACAGACGTCCTCGTCCTTGACCATGACGCGGCCCGTATGCCGCAACGCCTGCGAGACCATCAGGCTCTGATCGAGGTTCTGCGCCGGCGCGCTCAGGCGCTCGCGCAGATCCGTCTCCTCACCGTCGCGCGTGATCGTCAGGCAATCCACCGGACAGATGTCGATGCAGGCGTCGCACTCGATGCACAGCTGTTCCGTGAAGACCGTCTGGATATCGCAGTTCAGGCAGCGCTCGACCTCCCTAGCGGCCTGCTCGGCGCTGAAGCCGAGCTCAACCTCGATATTGAGCTTCTCGAACCGCTCGGCCAGGTCCACGTGCGACATCACACTGCGACGCTCGGGATCGTACGCGTTGCTGTAGCTCCACTCGTGGAGACCCATCTTGGTGCTGAGCAGGTTCATGCGCGGCGGCAGCCGGTCGCTGACCGGCTCCCCGTGGCAGTAGCGGTGAATCGAGATCGCTGCCTGATGCCCGTGCTCCACGGCCCAGATGATGTTCTCGGGGCCGAAGGCGGCATCGCCGCCGAAGAACACGTCTTCGCGCGTCGACTGATGGGTGACCCGATCCACGACCGGCATGTCCCACTTGTCGAACTCGATACCGATGTCGCGCTCGATGAACGGAAAGGCGTTGTCCTGGCCGATGGCCAGAATGGCGCTGTCGCACTCGATCACCACCTCCCCCAGCGTTTTCGAGCGCAGCCTGCCCTGCTCGTCGGGATGCCACTCCACCTTCTCGAAGCGCACGCCGGTGAGCCGGCCGTTGTCCACGACAAAAGCCTTGGGGGAGTGGTTGAGCAGGATCTCCACGCGCTCCTCCTCGGCATCCTCGAGCTCCCAGTCGGACGCCTTGAGCAGACGGCGGGGCTTGCGCGCCACGACCTTGACCTCCTTGCCGCCGAGCCGCAGCGCCGTGCGGCAGCAGTCCATGGCCGTGTTGCCGCCGCCGATGATCACCACGCGCTCCCCCACCGAGTCGACGTGCCCGAAGGCCACCGCTTCGAGCCAGTCGATGCCGATGTGGATCCGGTCGCTGTCGTGGCGGCCCGGCGCGTCTAGCTCCTTGCCGCGCGGCGCGCCGCTGCCGACGAAGACCGCATCGAAGCCCTCGTCCAGCAGCGCCTTGAGGCTCTCGACGCGCTGACCGAGACGCAGCTCCGCGCCCATGTCGAGAATCATGCCGATCTCGCGGTCGAGCACCTCCGCGGGCAGGCGGAAAGCGGGAATGTTGGTACGCATGAGCCCGCCCGTGGTGGCATGCTGCTCGAAAATCACGACCTCGTAGCCCAGCGGCAGCAGGTCGTTGGCCACGGTGAGCGACGCGCAGCCCGCTCCGATCAGGGCCACGCGCTTGCCGTTCTTGCGCGACGGGGGTCGCGGCAGCAACGCCGCGACGTCGCCGGCGAGATCCGCGGCGACGCGTTTCAGCCGGCAGATCGCCACCGGCTTCTCCTCGACGCGCCCGCGGCGACAGGCCGGCTCGCAGGGCCGGTCGCAGACGCGGCCGAGGATGCCCGGGAACACGTTGGAGCGCCGGTTAAGCATGTAGGCGTCGGTGTGACGCCCCTGGGCGATGAGACGGATGTAGCCGGGAACGTCCGTGTGGGCTGGACAGGCCCACTGGCAGTCGACGACTCTGTGGTAGTAGTCCGGGCTAGAGGTGTCGGTCGGCTTCACCCGAGGTTCCCCACCTGCTCCGCCCCTGCCGGCCGCCTCTCCTCAAGGCGACCGCGACCGACGGCTCCCCGCTCGTATTTTTCAGCCCGGGTCCTGAGACCCCCGCACCCCGATCAGTCATCAGAATTACTTATGCACGACTGGGTCGTAGTTTAACGCAAGCGATCGGCGGAAGAAAACGCAAGCGCGGCAAATCCGGCCTCTGGCCGTCGACTTGCGCGCCGCGCTCGTCGCCCCGCTCGCCCCCGAGCGGGTCAGCGGGGGCCGGTGGGTGTCCCGCCGGGAGGGGGGCTCAGGGGATTTCAGCGCTGCCCGTAATGTATCTTTCCAGCTGGCCGATGGTCTTCTCACGGTTCGACAGGATGACCTCGACCACGTCTCCGAGCGAGATCACCCCCCGCACCCGGTCGCCCTCGAGGATGGGCAGATGACGGATGCGCCGCGCCGTCATCACCTCCATGCAGGACTCCAGCGACTCGTCCGGGCCGACCGAGGTCACCTTGGCCGTCATGATCTCGCGCACCGGCGTCTCTCGCGAGGAACGGCCCCGCAGGATCACCTTGCGCGCATAGTCCCGCTCCGAGAGGATGCCGGCAAGGGTATCGCCCTCGAGCACCACCACGGCACCGATATTCTTCTCCGCCATCAATGACAGCGCCTCGAAAACGGGCGCGTCGGGTGCCACGGACCAGACGGCCTCGCCTTTGGAGTCGATCAGTTCACGCACCGTGTTCATCGCTTGTCTCCTCCTGCGACATTGCCGCGGGACGAGCCGCGGCTCCGACCCCCTGCATTGTGCCTGCTCGCCGCCTGGAGTTCCACGGCCACTCGGCGCCGCGACGCAAGCCCGCTCGCGGCGGCAGCGCCCCGGCGCTAGAATCCATGCCACGGCGTGCCCGCGCAGCGCTAGGCCGCGCGGCACGATCTCGGCAGGATTGGGCTTGTGGTAGAAACCTTTTCGCCCGCTGAGTTCTGGGCCATCGTCGACATCGGCATCCGCGCCGGGCAGACGCGCGCACCCGCGGTGCAGCGGCCCTCGAGCGACACCGCGGCCGCCGCCAGCCCCTATCTCAAGGCCGCCTCGGCGTTGCGGCAGCACTTCGGCGACGACGGCACACGCTTCGAGAGCGCCATGGCACGCTTTGCGGCGCTGATGGCGCTGTTCTCCGAGCACAAGCTGCAACAGTGGGTGAGGGTCTCGCCGGAGAATCCCTGGAGCAGCGACATTCACCCAGCCGTGATCGACGTTGCCGCGCGCATGAAACCCTCGCGCAACGGCAAGTTCGCCGTGCGCAAGTTCCTGCGAGAGGTCGAGCAGACCGCGCGGCGGCGCTATGCCGACCTGGAGGACTGGCCGCAGCAAGACGGCGCCGGCACCGCCTGAACCGGTGCGCACGCCCGCGCGGGCCCCTGGGCGTGATGGCCGCGGCCGTCTGGTTGAGGCTGTGCGCAGGCGATATACTTCTGCGCCAGCCGCACGGACCGCGCCGCGTGAGCGGCAGCGCATCGCGCGAGGACCTCCCCGCCGGCCGCGGGCGCCGCAGACCACGCCGCGCCGCGAGCCTCAGCGCCCGCCCCCTGTGCCCCGGACCGAGACCAGCATGGACAAGACAGCCAGCGCCGCGACACCGCCGACGAACTTCATCCGCCAGATCATCGATGCGGATGTGGCCGCCGGCAAGAACGGCGGGCGCGTCGTGACCCGCTTTCCTCCCGAGCCCAACGGCTACCTGCACATCGGCCACGCCAAGTCGATCTGCCTCAACTTCGGCATCGCCGAGGAGTACGGCGGCACGTGCAACCTGCGCTTCGACGACACCAACCCCGCGAAGGAGAGCCTGGAGTACGTCGAGGCCATCAAGCAGGACGTCGCGTGGCTCGGCTACCGCTTCGACGGAAACCTGCGTCACGCGTCGGACTACTTCGAGCGCTTGTACGAATTCGCCCTCGAGCTGATCGACAAGGGCAAGGCGTACGTGTGCAGCCTGAGCGCCGAGGAAATGCGCTCCTACCGGGGAACCCTGACGGAGCCGGGCCGGGACAGTCCCTACCGCACGCGCTCCGTCGCCGAGAACCGCTCGCTCTTTGAACGCATGCGCGCCGGGGAGTTCGCCGACGGCGAGCACGTGCTGCGCGCCAAGATCGACATGGCGTCGCCCAACCTCAACATGCGCGATCCGGTGATCTACCGCATCCGCCACGAGAGCCACCAGATGACGGGTGATGCATGGTGCATCTACCCGATGTACGACTTCACCCAGTGTCTGTCGGACGCCATCGAAGGCGTGACCCATTCGCTGTGCACGCTGGAATTCGAGGACCACCGCCCGCTCTACGACTGGTTTCTCGATGAGCTCGACGTTTCCTGCCATCCCCAGCAGATCGAGTTCTCGCGGCTGTCTCTGAGCTACACCGTCATGAGCAAACGCCTGCTGACCGCGCTCGTCGCGGACAAGCATGTGGAGGGGTGGGACGATCCGCGCATGCCGACGATCTCGGGGCTTCGCCGCCGCGGCTACACGCCAGCGTCCGTGCGCAGTTTCTGCGAACGGGTCGGCGTCACCAAGAGCGACAACGTCATCGAGCTCGAGCTGCTCGAGAACAGCGTGCGGCAGGACTTGGACCGGCAAGCACCGCGGGCGCTGGCGGTGCTGCGACCGCTGCGCGTGGTCATCGAGAATTACCCCGCAGACGCAGTCGAGGAGCTCGACGCGGCGAATCATCCCAACGACCCGGAAATGGGTACGCGCAAGATACCTTTCTCCCGCGTCGTCTACATCGAGCGGGACGATTTCATGGAAAACCCCTCGGGGAAGTTCTTTCGTCTCGCCCCGGGTCGAGAGGTGCGCCTGCGCTACGCCTACTTCATAAAGTGCATCGACGTCGTCAAGAACGACGCGGGCGAGGTCGTCGAGCTGCGCTGCACGTACGACCCCGACACCCGCGGCGGCAACGCCCCCGACGGGCGCAAGGTCAAGGGGACGCTGCACTGGGTGTCCGCCGAGCACGCGCTGGCGGCGCAGGTGCGCCTCTACGACCGCCTGTTCACGGTCGCAAACCCGATGGCGGACAGGGCTCGGGACTTCACCGCCGCCCTCAACCCCGACTCCCTCGAGGTCCTGACCGAGTGCCGCGTGGAGCCCGCCCTCGGCGGCGCCGCGCCCGGGCAGCGCTACCAGCTCGAGCGCCTGGGCTACTTCTGCGTCGACACACGCGGCAACGGCCATCGGCCGCTGGTGCTGAACCGCACGGTGACGCTGCGCGACACCTGGGCGAAGCTGCGGTCGAAGCCGTGACGGTACGCCCGAGAGCGGCGCGGCCGCACGCGCCGCGATGAAGCGGCGCGAGGGCGACCCGTGGATGCCCGCGGCCGCCTACGCCCGCACCTTGAGCGGGCTCACCGTGAACCTGCTGGTGCAGGACATCGAGGCATCGCTCGTCTTTCAGCGTGAGGTGCTGGCCGCGCGCGTCGTCTACAGCGATCCCGACTTCGCTGCGCTGGAGGGATACGGCGCCTGCTGGTCGCTGCACGCCGATCACACCTATGACGACCACCCGATGCGCGGTGTCGTCGCCGCGGCCGAGGCGCGCGGCCTCGGCGTCGAGCTGCGCCTGCACGGGCGCGACCCCGACGCGGCGCAGGCCGCCGCACGTCGTCTCGGCTTCGTCGTTCTCGAAGCCGCCACGGACAAAGCGCACGGACTGCGCGAGGCCTACCTCGTCGATGCAGACGGCTACGTCTGGATAGCCGACGTGCCCCTGTAAAAAAGGCTCCTTTACGAACTTCAGCGGGTGAATGCCTCGAGCGCCCGCAGACCTTCGAGCACGGCGTCGTCGAACGGGTGGCGCCGCACATCGGCGATGCCCTTCACCGCATCCAGCGCCGCCAGTGTGTCCTTTTCCAGGATGCCGATGGTGTTGTCGCGCTGATAGCCCTGCCGAGACCAGTCGATGCGCTCGAAGTTGTCGCCGAACCAGGTGGCGCCCGAGCTCTGCGCCATGATCTCTCGCAACGCCTCTATGTCGATGTCGAGCGCGGCGGCCATGTCGTAGGCGCGGCGCACCGCCACCGTCGAGGCCGAGGCCACGTAGTTGTTGAGCACCTTGACGGTCATGCCCGCGCCGAGCGGGCCGAGGTGGTGCACGGCGCCGCCCATGGCCTGGAGATACGGCATCACCAGCCGTAGCGTGCCGGCGCGGCCGCCGACCATGAACGTGAGGTCACCTTGCCTGGCGGAGTACGGCGCCCCCGACATGGGAGCGTCCAGCAGCGCCACCCGCGACGGCAAACGTCTGCGAATCTTGCCCAGGTGACGCGGCGAGACGGTGGAGCTGACGACCAGTGTGCGCGCACGCGGCAACGCGGCGAAGATCCCCTGCTCGTCGAAGCACAGGCGCAGGGTCTCTTCGATGTCGCGCACCACGGAGAACACCACGTCGACGCGGCGCGCGAACGCCTGCGGGTCGGCCACCATGTGGTGACGGAACTCGCCGAACTCACCGAGCGGGCGGATGTCGAAGCCACAGACCTCGAAGCCCGCGGCATGAAGCCGCTGCGCCATGGGCAGCCCCATGGCACCGCAGCCGGCGACGCCGACGACCGCCCCCTCCACAACAGTGGAACCCGCCATATCTTTCACCTCACCTCTGCGTGCGCATCGCCGCCGCGGTGCATTTCCCGCCACTGCTGCCGTCGGCGTCGATACAAACTGACGACGTTCGATGCTAGACTCTCGCCTCGTTTTTTTGCGCAGCGCACGGGCCGGGCATGGAGTTTCTGAGCGATTACGGACTGTTCATGGCAAAGACGGTAACCCTCGTGGTGGCCGTCCTCGTCATCATCGCGTTCGCCGTCGTCGCATCCGCCCGCTTCAAGAGCCAGGCCAAGGAGCACATCGAGATCAAGAATCTCAACCGCAAGTTCGAGGCCATGGCCGACTCGCTGGAGGCCGCCATTCTGCCGAAGAAGCGGCTCAAGCAGAAGCGCAAGCAGAAAAAGCAGCAGCACAAGGCCGAGGCAAAGCAGACCCGCGATGCGGATGACGGCGCCCGCAAGCGCCTCTATGTGCTCGACTTTCACGGCGACATCCGGGCTTCGGCGGTGGCGTCGCTGCGCGAGGAGGTCACCGCGCTGCTGACCGTTGCCCGGCAGAGCGACGAGGTGCTCGTGCGCCTCGAGAGCGCCGGCGGCATGGTGCACGCGTACGGACTGGCGGCATCGCAGCTCGCCCGCATCAGGCAGAAGCAGATTCCGCTCACAGTGGCCGTCGACAAGGTCGCGGCCAGCGGCGGTTATCTCATGGCCTGTGTGGCCGACAGAATCATCGCCGGACCTTTCGCCATCGTCGGATCCATCGGTGTGCTCGCGCAGATCCCCAACTTTCATCGCCTTCTCAAGAGCCACGACGTCGACTTTGAACAGTTCATGGCCGGTGAGTACAAGCGCACGGTGACGTTGTTCGGCGAGACGACGGACAAGGCCCGGGACAAGCTCATGCAGGACATCGAGGACACACACGCCCTGTTCAAGGAGTTCGTCGACAGCCACCGGCCGGGACTAGACCTGGAGAAGATTTCCACGGGAGAGCACTGGCACGGCACGCGCGCCATCGAGCTCAAGCTCATCGACGAGATTCGCACCAGCGACGACTACCTGCTGGCCGCGAGCGCGGACAGCGACCTCTACGAGGTCACCTACACGAGCAGGAAAACACTGACGGAAAAGCTCTCCTCCATAATGCGGGGGAGCTTTAAAGCACCCGAGCCGGGACTGCGCGCCGAGCTCGACCTCGGCCGCTTGCCCCAGGCCTGACAGCGGCGGCGGCGATGCGGTTCTCGCTCGGCGATGCACGCGTTGAGACCCGCGGCACCGTGTTCGTGGCCCACAACGCCTGCGTCATCGGGGACGTCGTGCTCGGGCACCTCTCCAGCGTGTGGTTCAACGTCGTCATCCGCGGCGACAACGATGCTATCGTGATCGGCGAGCGCTCGAACATCCAGGATGCCAGCGTACTGCACACCGACCCCGGCTACCGCCTCGAGATCGGCCGTAACGTGAGCGTCGGCCACAAGGCGATGCTGCACGGCTGCCGCATCGGCGACGGCTCGCTGATCGGCATCAACAGCGTCATCCTGAACGGCGCGCGTATCGGCAGGCACTGCCTCGTCGGCGCCAACAGCCTGATCGCCGAGAACAAGGAAATCCCGGACCGATCGCTGGCCGTGGGGTCGCCCGCGCGCGTGCTGCGCTCGCTCTCCGATAAGGAAGTGGACAGTCTCATGCAAGCGGCACAGACCTACGTGAACCGGATCGAGCTCTATCGCAACAACTTCGAAGAGATGGCACATGAGTGAGTCGCTGCCGTCGACCATGACGGCGATCGAGATCGAAACGCCCGGCGAGGCCGACGTGCTCAAGCCGGTGTCGCGCCCTGTGCCGGTACCGGGGCCGGGCGAAGTGCTGGTACGGGTGGCGGCGGCGGGCGTCAACCGGCCCGACGTCATGCAGCGCAAGGGCATGTACCCACCGCCTCCCGGCGCCTCGGACATTCCCGGGCTGGAGATCGCCGGCACGGTGGCAGCCGTCGGCGACGGTGTCGGCAAGCCCGCCGTCGGCGACACCGTGTGCGCGCTGGTCACCGGCGGGGGGTACGCGGAGTTCTGCGTCGCCGCCGCTCCCCTTTGCCTACCGCTGCCGGAGGGCCTGGACACGGTGCAGGCGGCGGCACTGCCGGAGACTTTCTTTACCGTCTGGACCAACGTCTTCGAGCGCGGCCGCCTGCAGGCGGGCGAGCGTTTCCTCGTGCACGGCGGCACCAGCGGCATCGGCACCACCGCGATTCAGCTCGCCAAGGCATTCGGCGCGAGCGCCTACGCAACCGCCGGCTCCGAGGAGAAGTGCGCCGTGTGCCGCGAGCTCGGCGCCGACGCCGCCATCAACTATCGCCAAGAGGATTTCGTCGAACGTATCGCCGAGCTCACCGCCAAGGAGGGCGTCGATCTGATACTGGACATGATCGGCGGCGATTATCTGCCGCGCAACCTGAAGTGTCTCGCCGTAGAGGGCCGGCTGGTGCAGATCGCTCTGCAGCACGGGCCGAAGGCCGAGATGAACCTGCTGCCGATCATGCTCAAGCGGCTCACGGTCACCGGCTCCACGCTGCGTCCGCGCAGTGTCGCCGACAAGGCGCAGATCGCTCGTGCCCTCGAGCAGCGGGTGTGGCCGCTGCTGCGAGACGCCCGGGTGAAGCCCGTGGTCCACGCCACGTTTCCCCTCGCGCAGGCGGCACAGGCGCACCGGCTCATGGAGTCCAGCGCCCACGTTGGCAAGATCGTTCTGGCCGTCGAGGCCGCCTGAGCGAACGAAGACATTCAGTCGCTCTGCCGACGGGCCTGCAGCAGCAACTGCGCCACCTCGGCGAAACCCGCGCCGCTCTCGCCCCGGGTCACGTAGGCCGGCTGTGCCTGCAGCTCCCCGAGAAAGCGCCTAACGTTGCCCACGCCAACCGCATTGGGAAAGAATCCGAACATGGGTGCATCGTTGGGCGAGTCCCCGACAAAGACGTAGGCCTGGGCGTCACGCTCGAGATCGGTGGCGAAGCACTCCTGCATCAGTATTTTCGTCATGGAGAGCTTGTCGTAGTTGCCGAACCAGACGTTGACGTGTATCGAGCTGACCTTTGCGGTGGCTCCGTGGCTGCGCACCAGCGCCGTGATGCGTGACACGGCCTGCGGCCCCAGCGCGGGAACGTCCTCGCAGTAGTCGATAGCCAGGTCGGACTCCCGGTAGAGCTGGTCCGATGCCAGCGCCGTTCCCGGCACCTGCGCCAGGATGCTTTCGCCCAGGGCGTGCAGGCGCTCGCGATTGTCGCGTCGCTCGCGCTCGCCGAGCAGAAAGCGCTTGTGCATGACCCTGCGCCCGCGGTCGTAGCGGAAGTAGAACGCGCCGTTCTCACCGACGACGGCATCGACCGGCCACAAGCGGGCGATCTGATCACACCAGCCCGCCGGCCGCCCGGTGATCGGCACCACCAGCAAGCCGGCGGCGTGCAGCTGCTCCAGCGCAGAGTAGGCCATGGCCGTGAGCCGGCCCTCGGTGGTCAGGGTATCGTCGATATCGGTGAACACGCCGCGGATCGCGCGGCGCACCGAAACCGGCATGCACGGCAACGCCTCCAAGACGCTCAACCTCCCCCGCGCGACCAACCGCGCAGGAGCTTGCGTGCCGTCGCCGCGACCGCCACCGGCGCCCTCAAGGCCGCCTACCCACCCGCGGCCCAGCGCCGGTACTGCGCCAGCAGGCCC